>Ga0210133_1000044_pt1 | contig 43745 bp, 31 predicted proteins | sample Joice_ThreeSqC_D_2_FD_184874 | JGI IMG/M metagenome (GOLD analysis project Ga0210133, IMG submission 184874) | Wetland microbial communities from San Francisco Bay, California, USA, that impact long-term carbon sequestration - Joice_ThreeSqC_D1... | ecosystem: Environmental > Aquatic > Marine >...
GTTCGAGCGCGGCGGCGTCGTCGGCGTCGAAGCCCATGATGAACCCCGCCATGACGTCGAGCCCGGAGCGAATCAGCTTGTCGATGGCCTGATTCAGATCCACTTTCAGGTTCTGCATCTTGTGGGTCTCGCGCAGCGCCGCCGGCGACGGCGTCTCGATGCCCACGAACACGCAGTCGAAGCCGGCCGCGATCATGCCGGCAATCAAGTCATCACACCCCGCGAGATCGATGCTGGCCTCGGTGAAGATCTGGAAGGGGAAGTCGTGGGCGCGCATCCACGTACCGAGAGGCCCGAGCAAGGCCATGGTTTCCTTGCGATTGCCGACGAAGTTGTCGTCCACGATGAACAGCGAACCGCGGAATCCCGTGGCCAGTACCGCGTCGAGCTCGCGGCAAAGCTGCGCCGGATCCTTGGTACGCGGGCGCCGGCCGAACAGCTCCACGATGTCGCAGAATTCGCAGGTGAAGGGACAGCCGCGCCCCCACTGCACCCCGATGGAATGGTAGGCCCCCACCTCGAGTAGGTCATAGCGAGGTGGTGGAAGCCGCTTGAGATCGGGCCTCTCGGTGGCCACGAAGCGCGTGGGTAGCGCCGAACGATCCCCAAGCAGGGCAGCGCAAAGGGGGGCGATCAGCTCCTCGGCCTCGCCCATGACGATGGTATCCACGTGGGGTTCCAGCGCATCGGGGGTTGCCGTGGCGTGCGGGCCGCCCGCCACGATGGTCTTGCCCTTGGCCCGCGCGCGGCCGGCCACTTCCAACATCGATGGCCGCTGTACCAGCATGCCAGACAGGAAGACGACATCTGCCCAATCGAGGTCGTCGTCCCCGAGTGGCCGCACGTTCATGTCGACAAGGCGCACCTCCCAGTCGGGCGGCAAAAGCGCGGCGACGGTGAGAAGGCCGAGCGGCGGCAACAGCGACCGCTTGCCGATGAGGCGCAGGGCGTGCTCCTGTCCCCAGTAGGTCTCGGGAAACGCGGGAGAGATGCACAAGACCTTCATCCCGCAAGTAGGACACGCGCCCTGTCAGGGTTGTGTCACAGCAAGGTCATATCTCGCCCCAGCCGGCGCCGCAGCCAGTCGCGGTGAGAGCCCCACGTATCGACGCTATTTGGCCGGTTCGGGCGGGGCCGGCTCGACGGGGACCTGCTCGCCGGGGAGCTGTTCGCCGGGGAGCGGCTCGAGGGGCTGAGGTCCGGGCACGATGCCGGCGAGGTCAGGATCCTCGTCGGAACCGAGCGATAGGCGCACTTCACGCTCCTGATGCCGCTGTTGGCGCCGCTCGATTTTTTCCGCTTGCCGTTTCTGCCGAAGGATTTCCTTCTTTCGCTTCTCGGCTGCGTTCTTCGTGCCCGGTCTCACGTGTTAGCTACCAGCGTTGCTTGCGACCGCCGCCGAAACCACCGCGATCGCCACCGCGATCGCCACCACCGCCAAAGCCGCGACCGCCGCCGCCGCCAAAGCCGCGGCCACCGCCGCCCGTGCGCTCGCGCGCTTCGCTGACCGCGATGGAGCGGCCCTGCAGATCCTTGCCGTTCAGCGTCTCGATCGCATTCTGCGCGCCGGCATCGGTTGCCATCTCGACGAATGCAAATCCGCGGGGACGGCCGGTATCGCGGTCGAGCACCAGCTTCACCTCAGAAACTTCGTGACCGGTCGCCACGAACGCGTCCTTCAGATCCGCCTCGGTCGTCGAATACGACAAATTGCCAACATAAAGTCTCTTGCCCATCGTGATCTCCTTCTTCTTTCTGCCAGGTGTTCTATTCGTCGGCTGCCCAGCAGCGGCCCGAAATCGGCCTCAGACGGGAGACGAGCGTGGTACCCACCTCGACGGGACTAGGTCGCTTGGGGAAAGATCCGCCGTGCATCGCTTCGTTGTTCCTTCTCGTCGTAGACGGAACTGCGACGCGTCGTCACCCCTTTGCGGTACCTGCGAACCGTTCCTTAAGGCTTGCCAGGCCTGTCGAAATTGGTCCGAATGGCAAGGATGGGGCGCGGTCGGCCAAAAGTCCAGCGCAAATGTTCTTGAGGGCTAGGCCCACGCCTCGCGCCGAAGCTCGCCGTCGAGACCAATCACGATGGACTTGACCGGCACCTTGCGCTGCGCGCGAGCGACCGCGTCCTTGGCCACGCGGAGCAGGCCGCCGCAGCACGGCACCTCCATGATCATCACGGAGATGGTGTTGATCTGGCCCTGGTCGACCAGGGCAACGAGCTTGTCTCGGTAGATGTCCATGCCTTGGTCCAGCTTGGGGCAAGCGATGGCCAGCTTCTTGCCCGGCAGCCAGCGCTGATTGAAGTCCGCCATGGCGAAGGCCACGCAGTCCGCGGCCAGCAGCAGGTCCGCGCCATGAAAGTCTGGGTTCATCGGCGAGATGAGGTGCAACTGCACCGGCCACTGCGAAAGCTGGCTTACCAGACCGTGCTTAACCGCAGGCGCGGCTGGCACGCGCTGAAAGGAGCGAGGCGCGGATCCCGGGCAACCTTGGTGCACGACCTTTTCTTGGTATTCGGGAACGTCGTGTTGGATTTCGCGCAGGTGGGACAGCGCCTGTTGAAGGTAGGTAGTTTGACCGTGTTCGTGCAGGTGCTTGAGGTGCGCCCGCAACGTATTCGTGCCTTTGGGCACAATCGTGGCTAGCGCTGCTCGCTCGTCGTAGGGGGCTGCCTCGCGGGTCTCGACCACGATGGCATCCAGCGGGCACTGGGCCACGCACGCCCCCAGTCCGTCACAGGTGATCTCGCTCACCAGGCGCGCTTTGCCGTCGATGAGCTGCAACGCTCCTTCGGGACAGCCATCACAGCAGATACCGCAACCATCACACTTGCCTTCATCGATGCGGATGATCTCACGCTGCACTGGCTCCTCCTCGGGCCAGTCAATATAGGACACAACCTGTCCGTTTTCACGAGCGATTGCGCGGGGCGGTCAGCGAGCGACGCCCAGCGCTCGCCAGGCGTACATGCCGCCACGCAAGCTGCGCGCCGAAACGAAGCCGTGACGAGCGCGCAAGAGGGCGACCGCGCGCAGGCTGCGCACGCCGGCGGCGCAATAGATCACGGTGGGTAACTCGGGGCGCAGGTCTGCGAAGGGCTCACCCGAGACAGAAGCCTCGATGGCTCCCAGGGGAATGTGCACCGAAGGCCAGATGGCATCCTCGGCCCGCTCCCACTCTTCGCGCACGTCGAGAAGTTGCAGGGGGCCGGCGAGGAGCAGGACGCGCAGGGCCTCGGCGTCGATCTCCCAGTCGGTGACTGCGCAAGCGGCGGCCGGTTCATCCGCGGGCAACTCACGAATCGGCCGGCTTCTCGCATCGGGCGCCAGGGCGACCGTCACGCAGCTCATGGTGAGCGCGTTCCATAGCAGTAGCTTGCCCGACATGGGCGCGCCCACGCCGGTCAAGAGCTTGATGGCCTCACCTGCCTGCCAGGTTCCAAGGACGCCGGGCAGGATGCCCAGGACGCCTGCCTCCGCGCAGCTCGGCGCCGACCCTGGCGGAGGTGCCGAGGGAAACAGACAGCGGTAGGTCGGGCCACCGCGCCAGTTGAACACGCTCAGCTGTCCCTCGAACCCCGCGAGGGCCGCATAGACGAACGGACGATCCACCATCACGCAAGCGTCGTTGACCAGGTAGCGGGTGGCAAAGTTGTCCGAGCCGTCGATCACCACGTCGCAATCGCGAACCAGATCGAGGGCATTGTCACGTTGGAAGCGCCCGCACAGGCCCGTCACGGAGACAAAGGGGTTCTGGGCACGCAAGTGGCGGGCCGCCATCTCCGCCTTGGGCTGGCCGACATCCTCGTCGGCGTAGAGGATCTGTCGCTGCAGGTTGCTCGCGTCCACGCGATCCGGATCCACGAGGATGATACGCCCCACACCCGCCGCAGCCAGGTAAAGCAGCGCCGGACAACCGAGCCCGCCCGCACCGATGACCAGCACCCTGCCCGCCTTGAGTCTATCCTGCGCTTCACGCCCGAAACCGGCCAGGGAAAGCTGCCGCTGGTAGCGGTGTAGTTCCGCGTTGGTCAGCATGCGGGCGCCGCGCTCGCCACCTTGTCCACGACCTGACCGTCGTAGGTGCCGTCCCAGTCCTTCCACACCGGCTCGTAGCCCTGCCCGCGCAGAAAGGCCGCTACCGCCGCCGGGCTGCGCGCATCGTCGATGGCAAACTGTTCCAACGAGTCTTGCCCCCCCGCGTAGCCGCCGGGATTGGTGCGCGAACCAGCGCTCATCGCGGTGATACCGAGGCGAAAGGCGTGGTCGCGGAAGTGCGCGCTCTCGCGTGTGGACAGCGACAGCTCGGTTTCCTGGCTCAACAGGCGGAAAGCGCAGATGGCCTGCACGAGATCGCGTTCGCTGAACGGCGTCAGGTCGAGCGACTCGCTGCCCAGGTGCGGCCGCAGGCGCGGAAACGAAATGCTGGTGCGCGATCGCCAGTAGCGATTTTCCAGGTAGCGCAAATGGAGCCCGACGAACCAAGCGTCGGCCCGCCAATCGGAAAGGCCGTACAGAGCGCCGAGGCCAACCTTCTTGACGCCGGCTTGGCCCAGACGTTCAGGCGTGGCCAGGCGAAAGCCCATATCGGCCTTGGCCCCGCGCTGATGGTGCCGCCGGTAGGCGATGGGGTCGTACGTTTCCTGGTAGACCATGACGGCGTTCATGCCCGCCGCCGCGAGGCGAGCGTAGTCGTCGGTTTGCAGGGGCTGGACCTCCAACGAAAGGCTCGCGAAGTAGGGGCGCAACAATTGCAACGCGTGCAGGAGATAGTCCGTCCCGACCCGCGGGCTCTCGCCGGTGAGTAGGAGCGCGTGGCGGATGCCGAGGCCGGCGAGCGCCGTCGCCTCTGCCCGCAGGGCCTCATCGTCGAGAACCAAGCGCTCGAGACGGTTGTTCGCGGCGAATCCGCAGTAGTCGCAGATATTCGCGCAGACGTTCGACAAATAAAGCGGTGCATAGAGCTGCATGGTGCGGCCGAAGCGCTCCACCGTGCGTTGATGGCTCAAGCTCGCCATCTGCTCCAGGAACGAGGTCGCGGCGGGTGACAGCAGAGCTGCGAAGTCGTCCATCGACAGATCCCGGCCGCGGCCCAGGGCACGAGCAACGTCCGCACGGGTCTTGCCCGCGATCATCGCAGCCACGACGGGAAAGTGGTGCTCGGCCCAGATCGATTCGAAGGTCACGCGCTCTCCTCGGCCAAGAACGCGGTCAGGGGCGAGGATGCGCGGGCCTCGGGCGCGGTCGCGGGCAGACCGGCCAGGTAGCCCTGCCGGCCGGCCTCGACTGCCAGCGCGAAGGCGCGCCCCATGGCCACCGGATCTTCCGCGGTCGCGATGGCGGTGTTGACCAGCACGGCATCGGCACCCATCTCCATGGCAGCGGCCGCGTGCGAAGGCGCGCCAAGCCCCGCGTCGATGACGACGGGCACCTGTTTCTGCGCGATGATGATTTCGAGAAAAGCGCGCGAGGCCAATCCCTGGTTGCTCCCGATGGGGGCGCCAAGAGGCATGACCGCAGCGGCGCCAGCCTCGGCGAGTTGCCGGCACAGCACCGGATCGGCGTGCACGTAGGGCAGCACCACGAAGCCCCGGCGAACCAATTCACCCGTGGCGGCCAGGGTCTCGACGGGATCCGGCATCAGGTACTTGGGATCGGGGTGGATCTCCAGCTTGAACCAGTTGGTTTCGAGCGCATCGCGCGCCAGCTCGGCGGCCAGGATCGCCTCTTTGCGGTCCCGCACGCCCGAGGTGTTGGGCAGCAGCCGATAACGATCCTTCTCGAGGTGTGCCAGGAGATCGTCCGCCGCACCGTCGGTGCGCACCCGGCGCAGGGCCACCGTCACGAGGTCGGTTCCCGAGGCGGCGAGGCTGTCGCGCATGAGCGGACCAGAGCCGAACTTTCCGGTGCCGAGAAAGAGGCGCGAGCGAAGCTCGACGCCGCCGATGACGAGCGATGAGTTCATGTGGGGGCTTCCATGCTGACTGAAGGAATGTCCGCCCGCGGGCGGCAGGAATCGGAGAGCGCGCAGAAGGCGGCCACTGGATCGGCGGCGCCCCACACGGCGCCCAGAATCGCGGCGCCATCGAAGCCCATGGCCCGACAGGATTCGAGGCGCTCCACCGTTACGCCGCCGATGGCAAACACGTCGGTGTGCTTGTCGCGCAAGGGCCGCGCCAGCAGGAGTCGCCCCAGGTCCCGGAGCTCGGCGTTGGTAGCCGGGCCGTAGCCAGGCTTGCTCAGCGAGGGGAACACCGGTCCGAAGAAGACGGCGTCGTGGTGGCCAAGAGCGGCCTTCACGCTGCCCACGTCGTGACACGAACGACTGCTTGCACAGCCAGCTCGGGGCATGACGGTCTCGGTGCTGGCAGTGCTATCGGGGAAGTGAATTCCACCCACGCCCAAGTGCGCTGCCAAGCCGTGGTGCGCGTGAAGGAACACGCGCCCGTGCCAGCGCGCGGGCAAGGCGTCAAGCCACGCTGCGATTTGGGAAACACTCCAGCCGGGCTTGCGCAGGTGGAAGCGCTGTAACCCGGCGGCGAAGAGCGACTGCACCCTGGCAAGCTCGTGCGCTTGCCGATCCGGTAGGGAAATGACTGCGACCTTCATCCGCTGCCTTGCCAGCCGTCAGCCGCCCTGGCTCGCCTGGATGACGAGCACCTCATCGCCCTCGGCGAGCGCGCGAGCCGCCCATGCCGTGCGCGGCACCACCGTGGCGTTGACGGCAACAGCCACACCTGGCCGGGAGGACAACCCCAACTCTTCCATGAGGGAAAGCAACGCAGCGCCCTCGGGCACTGCGCGCGGTCGATCGTTGAGTCGCACGCTCAGAGTCCTGGCCGCGGTCGTCATGATCGTACCTCCCGACTGCGGCGGCGGGCGAGTGGTGCGCTGTCTTCGGTGGGCATGCTGAGAAGTTCTTTCCGCGGCCGAACCGTCCGTCGGGCCCCAGCTCCCACCGCTGCCGCGGCGAAACCTGTTTTCCCTACGGCGGCGCGACTCGCATCAGGTTCGAAGGCTTCCGGGACGGTATCTCGCCCGATCTCAGCCCGGAGCCCCGGGCACGCCCAAACAAGGCCCCCCAACTAAGACTCACCAACGAGCCCTTTTCAACCCCAAAAACTACATTGCCGCGAGGATTTCCTTCTTTTTGGCCTCGTACTCGGCCTCGGTGATGAGTTGCTGGTCGAAGAGCAGCTTGAGCTTCCTCAACTTGGTAGCTGCGTCGTCCGCCGCGGGCTGTGCCGCGACCGCGCTGCCCGCGGGAGGAACCACCGATCCGGCCATGCCCATGCCCACGGCCATGGCCATGCCCACGCCACCGGCGCCGGAGTTCTTGGCGGCTTCACGCAGCGCCGCGAGTTGCTGTAGTTGCGCGTAACTGACGCCGGCGGCGTTGGCCGCCAGCGCCTCGGCACTGATGTCTGCGATGCGGTTGATCCTGCGCATCGTATCCTCGTCGAAGCTGGTGCCCTGGATGCGAAAGTCCTCGAGGAGGAAGCCGAGCTGCGCGAAGTCCTTCTGCAGCTTGGCCGCCAGCGCCGTCGCGATCTCCTCGCGGTTCGAATCGATCTCGGTGTAGGTATAACCGGACTCGGCGAAGAAGTCGGTCAGGGGCTGCACCAGACGCGCGTTGATCGGCTCGCGGATGTTCTCGACGCGAAAATCGTGGGCACCGCCCACCACCTGCTGGAAGAACCCATGCCCGTCGATGATGCGCATGGAGTAGTTGCCGAATGCGCGTAACCCAACAGGGAACTTGTACTTCGGGTCCTCGTACTTGATGAGCGATTCCGTGCCCCACTTGAGGTTGAGCAGCTTGGCCGTTCGGAAGTAGTAGATGCCGACCTTGTGCTCGCTGCGGAAGTTCTGCATGAACTTGCGCAGGGTCGTGAAGAACGGAATGTTGGCGGTCTTGAGCTCGTAGAGGCCCTCCTCGACGTAGACCGCCTCCACGCGGCCCTCGTAGACGAACACGCAGCCCTGGCCGGGACCAACGATGAGCTTGGACGCGTTCTTGATCTCGTCGCCGTTTTCGGTCCAGCACCAAAAGAGCAGCTCGGGATCCGGGTTGTCCCACTGGATGACGGAGCGCAACTGACGGGACATCAAGCTCATGCGGAACCTCCTTCTGGCAGTATCGGGCGCCAGCAGCCCAATGGCAACCCTACTGCAGCCGGTAGCGGACGGCACCGGTGTGGGCATCGACGCCCACGAAACCACGCGAGCCTACCCAGACCATGTCGCCTTCATAAGCGAGATCCCTGATCTCGGACGGAAGCGCTATCTCCTGGTGGAACTTGCTCACGCCTGAGTCCAGATCTATGCGGTCGAGGACGAGTTGCTGAGTTCCGCTCACCTGCGCTAGCCTGAGCGACTCGGGACCGAGCCGGCCCTGAAATCGTTCGGCCGTCTTGCGGTGGCCCATCCTCGTATCGGGGGGAAGCACATAGCGCCACGCCACCGCGCCCTTGGCGATGTCCACCCCGAATAAAGAGCAATTCTTCGAGCTGCCGCAGTCCCTGTGCTCCCAAGTCGGAGTCGCGGAGACGACGAGCAGATTGCCGCGCGAGAACGCAGGAGCCAGGTTGTATTCCGGATCCGTGAGCAGCTTGCGCAACTCACCCGTCGAGCGCTTGAAGGCATACACACCCCGATCCCGGGCGGGGTAGACGATCAGGTCGTCGCCAAGCAGGAAGGGAACCTCGAAACCTTCGGCTCTGCCCCTCTCGTCCCGATCCGCGTGGTTGAGCTGCCAAGCCATTTTCCCCGAGCCGAGGTTCCACCGCTCCGCACAGAAGCGGAAGTCGCCGTAGAACAAGTAGAGCTCCTGGCCGTCCGGGCTGAGCAGCAGCGGCGAGGTGTGCCCAGGCACTTGGACCGGCATGATCGAATGGCTTGAGCAGTGCGGCCTCAGCCTGTGCCTGACCTCGCCGCTCGCGATCTCCACGATGGCGATCTCCTCGGAGTAACCCCGCTTCTTCTCGACGCGCTGGAATTCTATCAACACATCCCCTGCCCCGGTGAGGTGACTCGGCGGTGGCGTTTGTTTGTGCGACCACACCGTCTTGCCGGTGTTGACGTCGAATACCTGGGTCGTCCCGTCGCGCAGGAGCACGGCGACGCGCACCCCGGAGACCAGCAGGCTTTCCCCGTACTCCATGACATCCGCCATCAGGGACGCCCGCCAATCCATACTGCCGTCGTGCGTGGCATAGGCCATCAACCGCGCCTGATCCACGACGAGCAGCTTATCGCCAAGGAGCGCGACGTGTTCCTTGCGCACGTACGCGCTGAACGGCGAAAGATTCCAGCGCACGGCGCCGGTCGCGGCGTCGAGGAGCACCAGCGCATGGGCGGGCTCGCCACTCGCGGCGAACAGCACCCCGAGCTTCCCGTCGGGTTGCGCAACCGAGGTGAGCCGCCAGAGCAACGAAAGCGGCACGTTCTTGGCTAGGGTGGCCGTCGCAGAACCGAGGTTGCCGGACGGCGCAGGCTTGGCCGCCCGGAGCAAAGCATGCCGCGTGTTGCGATGGGACAAGATCGCCATGAGGGCCGAGACGCCGACGATGCCAGCCAGGTAGATCCACGACCTCCACCAAGCCTTCCGGCTCGCGACTTCCATGTTCCTGGCGGCTTTCCTCGCGGCCACTGCGGCAGAACGCAAAGAGGCGCCACAGTACTCGCAGCGCTCGCCTTCCATGCTTCTCACGGGTGCCCCACAAGAAGGACAACGGGACAAGTCCCCGCCGCTGTTGCCTGTCATGCCGCGCAGGTTCGCATGCTCGTTGGTGGCCCACAAGCGCGACGGCCGCGCGCTCCCGCATCGGGAAGATCGAGACCGCGGATGGTATGTTGCATCCGTGGCTCGATCAGCCGTGAACGCGACTCGGGGATTCGTGCGAAAGCATTGGACTCGCGGCCCCGTTCTTTGCGCCGCTCTGCTCGCGGTCGTCATGTTGCGACCGGAACCGCTGCAAGCAAGATCAGGCCTCGACGCCGGGCCGGTGGCGGACGCGGAGCCCGAAGCAGAGCGCACCGTGGACGCCAACCCCCCGAAGGATTGGACCAGCGACATCGATACTCTCGTCCAAGGCGCCCTGGCGGATCACAAGCTCCCCGGCTGCGTGGTTGTCATCGGCCGCGCCAGCGGCGTGATCTACGGCAAGGCGTTCGGTTACCGGGCCTTGCTGCCCAACAAGGAGCCGATGACCGAGGACACCATCTTCGACCTGGCCTCGCTCACCAAGCCCATCGCCACCGCAACCTCGCTCATGGTCCTCGCCGATCAGGGCAAGGTCGACCTCGACCTTCGGGTGTCGCGCTACCTGCCCGAGTTCGCATCGCGTGGCAAGAACGCCATCACGCTCCGGCAGTTGCTGACCCATGTGTCGGGGCTGCCGTCGGAAACCCCCATCGCCGATTACGAGCACGGCCGCGCCGAGGCCATGAAGAAGATCATGGCCCTTCGCCCCAAGGCCGCTCCCGGCGAGCGCTTCATCTATTCCGACGTCGGCTACATCGTGCTCCAGGAGATCGTCCGTCGCGTGACCAAGACCAGGCTCGATGCATTCGCCGACAAATTCGTCTTTCGCCCGCTCGGCATGTCGGACACGCGGTTCCTTCCGCCCCTCAGCGAGCGGTCGCGCATCGCCCCGACCGAGCAGCGCAATGGCGAGTGGATGCGCGGCGAGGTCCACGATCCACGCGCCTACCGCTTGGGTGGCGTGGCCGGCAACGCCGGGCTCTTTTCCACGGCCGGTGATCTCGCCCGCTTCGCGCGCATGGTGCTCGGCAGGGGAACGCTGGGAGGCACGACGGTACTCTCGGAGCGCGCGATGACCAACATGCTCGCCCCCCATGACATTGCGGGCGGCATACGCGCCCTCGGCTGGGACGTGCAGACCAGCTACTCGTCCAACCGGGGCACGTCGCTGTCCCGGCGCGCGATTGGACACGGTGGCTACACGGGAACGTCGCTGTGGATCGATCCGGACAAGGATCTGTTCGTCATCTTTCTCAGCAACCGGGTTCACCCCGACGGCAAAGGCGCCGTGAACGGACTCGCCGCGGCCATTGCGACCCTGGCCGGCAAAGCATTCGCTCCGCCTGAGCCAGTCGAGGATTCGCCGAGCCCGGCCGGCCCGGCCTTGGGCATCGACGTACTCGCCGCGGAGGACTTCGCGCCACTGCGCGACCTGCGCTTTGCGCTCCTCACCAACGACAGCGCGCGCAATGGCGACGGCGTCCGCACCACGGATGTTCTTGCTGGCCGTCGCGACCTCAAGTTGGTCGCGCTGCTCAGCCCCGAGCACGGCCTGTCCGCGCACAGGGACGAACGCATCAAGGACGACGTGGACGCAAAGACGCACCTGCCTGTGTACAGCCTGTACGGGGGCTCGCACGGCCCCCGGAAATCGAGACCGGCGGGACCCCGGCCCGTGACCTTGCCCACCGACATCGACGCCGTAGTCGTGGACCTGCCCGACGTGGGGACACGCTTTTACACCTATGCCTCGACCGTGCACGCCACCCTGCGGGCGGCGGCGGCCCGGGGTATGCGGGTCATCGTCCTCGACCGGCCCAACCCCATCGGTGGGGTAGAGGTGGCGGGGCCGATGTTGCAGCCGAGCGAGCTTTCGCCCGTCAACCACTTCCCCCTTCCGATTCGACACGGCATGACCATGGGTGAGTTGGCCGAAATGATGAGCGCCAGCGAACACCTGGGGCTTCGGCTCGATATCGTGCGCATGACCCGATACGACCGCCGGGCCTATTGGGACGAAACCGGCTTGCCCTGGTGGCCGCCCTCGCCCAATCTGCGCACTGTCGAGGAGGTTCTGCTTTATCCCGCGGTGGGGCTGCTGGAAGCGACCAATCTTTCCGTGGGCCGCGGCACCGACACCCCCTTCGAAGTGCTGGGCGCGCCTTGGATAGACGCCGACGTCCTCGCCAAGGAGTTGTCCGGCAGCGCGCTCGGCGGGATCGCGTTTGCCGCAGTGGATTTCACTCCGTCGGCGAGCCCCTACCGGGCCGTTACCTGCCACGGCATCCGTCTACGCGTCACCGATCGGTCGACCTTCGAGCCGGTGCGGACCGGCATCACCATTGCCGCGATAATCCAAAGACTATGGCGTAGTGCGTGGAACTCCATTCACATACACGGCATGCTCGGGGACCCCGCGGTGGCCTCGGCAGTGCTCGACCAACGCCCATTGGTTGAAATACAGGCATTGTGGCAACACGACCTCGACGCGTTCCGGGCAAAGCGACTCAAATACCTCCTGTACCCGCTACCCATCCAAACGGCAACCATCACGACCGCCGCATGCCGTCTTTCAGCCGGGTGTGCTCAATCACCATGAATTCCATGCTGGACCCCTTGGGCACGATTGGTATGCTAGCGACCAGTTCGGGAGCCGGAGTCCGCTGGATGCTCCGCCCGAGTTTTCTTTCCCCCGTAGGTTGAGGTTTCTCCACATGACGAAGAGCAGCCATTCGAGTGGTGTCGGCCAGAGCTCACTCAAAGACAACCTCGCAGTAGCAATGGTTGCCGCCGTGGCCATCGTGGCGGCCGCCTGCAACGGCGGCACGATTGAACCAGGTGGCGGTGGCAACAAGGGCGGCGCGGGCGGAAATGCGGGAGGCAATCAAGGCGGCAACAACGGTGGCGCCGGCGGCGGTGTCACCTTCACCATCCCCCCCACGCCCGACGCCGGTCCTGATCTCCCCGGCGGCGGCAACTGTGGCGATGGCATCCGTGAACGAAACGAAACCTGCGACGACGGCAACACGGAGAGCGGCGACGGCTGCAGCCGCGCGTGCCAGATAGAAGCCAACTACGCGTGTCCGGTTGACGGCGAGCTGTGCACCAACCTCGCGGTGTGTGGCAACGGCATTCTGACCTCGGACGAAACCTGCGATGACGGGAACAAGGACAGCGGCGACGGCTGCTCGGCCGACTGCCAGACCGTGGAAGACGGCTATGTCTGTCCTGTACCGGGCAGAAAGTGCATCCCCGATTGCGGTGACAGCAAGATGATCGGCGACGAGGCTTGCGACGACGGTAATCAGAACGACGGTGACGGTTGCTCCAGCACCTGCCAGGTCGAGCCTGGCTACGATTGTCCGACGCTCGGTGAGCCCTGCATCAAATCCGAGTGTGGCAACGGCAAGCAGGAAGTCGGCGAGAAATGCGATTGCGGCACCGATCCCAACAATCTGCCGAACGGCTGCAAGGCGGTGAATGGCCTCTTCTACGGCGACGGAACGGGCTGCTCCAAAACCTGCACCGCGGAGCCGGAGTGCCTGGATGCCCAGGGCAAGACCCAGGCCTGCACCTCGAGCTGCGGAGACGGCAATATCGATCCAGACGAGGATTGCGACGACGGCAACGCCAACGACGGCGACGGCTGTTCGTCGAGCTGCAAGATCGAAGATGGCTTCACCTGCACCACCACGACCCAGCAGGACTCGTCGACGTGTCAGTCGGGCTCGGGCCAGTGCCTCGAGCTGCCGGTGATCTACCGCGATTTCAAACCCGAGAATGCAGCCTCGGGTGGTCACCCCGACTTCCCCTTCTACGGCGCGAAATACAACGGGTCGAGCAAACCAACCACCATCTGCGTGCCCAACTCGGGCGGGACGGTGAAGGGCAACGATTCCACCACACGCTGCTGGGGCATCATGGCCGACAACCTGCTCAACGGGAAACCGCAGCCCGGCCCAACCAAGACGTGCACCTGCCAGTTCAGCGACTGGAACATCGCCAACTCGGCCCGCATTCCGGGCAACTACACCTTGGCAGGCAATGACAGCCCGCTGTCGGATGCGAGCGGTGGCGTCCAGGGCGGCGCCGCCGGTACGACAGTCAACACCACCAGCACCGGCGGCCCCTACACCGGCACCTTGACCGGCTACACCGCATCGAGCCCGGGCGGCCCGATCTGGAAGGGCACGGCGCCGGCCTACAAGGACGCCGCCAGCTTCAAACAATGGTTCAACGATGACGCCTCGGTCAACGAGACCTTCACGGCGGTGCTCGAGCTGCCCTCCATCGGTTCAAACATCTACCAGTACGCGAGCACATCGCACCTGGCCCAGGGTGGCTTCTACCCGCTCGACGATCTCAATCCGACTCAGGCCACCTTGTGTAACCTGTGGCCGTACTGGAACCACGGCAACGGCACCCCGATCTGGGCGACCTGCACGGGCGACCAATACCTGTTCATCCCGCGGGTGACCTCGACCGACTGCGTTTCCGGAGACACGGTTGACGATGGTTGCTGGGTGATCGGGGTGACCGGGGTGAAGCACGACAACTACTTCACCGACGAGGCCCGCTACTACTTCGTCTACGACGGCACCAATGGTATCTCGCTCAGCTTCTACGGCGACGACGATCTCTTCATCTTCATCAACGGCGTGCTGGTCCTCGACCTAGGCGGCATCCACCAGCAACTACCCGGCAAGGTTACCGTCTCCGGTGACCCCGGCGATGCGAAGGTCCTCGAGGGCGGCTGCGTGGATACGGCGGGCAACCAGATCGGCGCCAGCACCGGCTCGACGGCCTGTTCTCCCGGGAACGTCAACCCCCTGCTGACGGCCGCGACGCCGGCTGATTTCCGCGACCGCACGGTCCCGCTCGGCCTGCAGAGCGGCAAGGTCTACGAGATCGCCATCTTCGGCGCGGACCGGCACCCGCCCGAGTCGAACTACCAGCTCACCCTGCAAGGCTTCACCACCAAGAAGTCGGGCTGCACGCCCCGTTGCGGGGACGGGAAGGTCACGGCAGGCGAACAGTGTGACTGCGGAGACGGCTCTGGCGATCTTCCCACCGATTGCCCCGGTCCCAACAACGATACCACCTACGGCGGCTGCACCACCAAGTGCAAGTACGGACCGTTCTGCGGTGACGGCACCGTGCAAAACACCGACGGTGGCAACGAGCAGTGCGACCTCGGCAAGGAGAATGGTGGCACCGGCAAAGACGACTGCACCATCGGTTGCCTGTCGCCGCACTTCTGCGGCGACCACATCATCGACACCAATCTTGGCGAGGAGTGCGACCTCGGTGACCAGAACGGCGTGAACCTGAACATTTCCGGCGAGCCGGCGGATCCTCCCGACGGCTTCATCCACTGCAACCCGGACTGCACGATTCCGGCCGGCGTCGTGTTCTAACCCCACCCCTCGCCCCGCTTCGCGGCAAGAGGGTGCCGGGCAGCGAGGCGGGCAAGGGGCGGCCGCCGCCTATCTACTGGATGATCGAGTTGGTGACGGTGATGGGCGTGTCGTCATGGTTCGAGATCTGCGGATACGTGGGGTACCATGATCCACCGATGTTGTTGGTGATGACCGAGTTGTCGATCACGATGTTGCCCGTGTGGTTGTTGGTCACGAAGAAGATGGCACTGCCGTAGGCGTTCACCTCGTTGTACTCCATACGCGTGCCGCACAGGGTGAGTGTCATGGTGTTGCCGTCGTTGTAGATGCCCCCACCGCTACCGCCACCCGGACCGTTCGTGGCCGGATTGCCGCCATTGCCGACGGCGTGGTTGTAGCTGATGAGCGTATTGAGAACCGTCCACGACACGCCGATACTGGAGAGCGCGCCCCCGTTCGAGCACACGTTGCCCATGCCGTCGGAGCCACCAAAGGTGCTGTTCACAACGTAGATGGGCAGGTTGTTGTACTGTTGGAAGGCGCGAATGGCGCCGCCGCCGAGATCAGGGCCGACATCGGTGCAGACGTTGTTCATGAAGCGCGAATTGATGACCTTGAATCTGCCACCGCTGGCGTAGATGGCCCCGCCGCCGTCGTCCTCGCTTTCGTTCTTCGAATTGCCGTTGGCGAAGGTCAGGTTCTGTACCGTGAGCTGCGGCGTCTCCTGGTTGTCGCAATGGGAGGTCGTCCAAACCTGGGCCTTGTCGCACGTGTCCATGTACAAAATGCGCGTCACGCCTTCGCCGCTCAGTGTGATCTTGCCGCCGCCGTCGATGACGATCTTCGGTCCCTTGTCGTTGAACACCTTGGCCGGCTTGTTCAATCTGACGGTCGTCGCATCCGGACCGCAATTGAAGGTAATGATCCCGCCATTGGCGACCGCGGCGATGAACGCGTCACCAGTGCAGCTCTCGGCGGTGCCGGTGCCCACCACCGTGGTCGGGCTCGACACGTCCTCGAGCTGCGCTTCGGCCGGGATGGCGCAGTGGCCATCGGGATTACCTGGATCCCCAGGCTGGATGTCCATGACGATGCTCTTGTTCTGATCCGAACCGCAACCGGCTCCCAGAACTCCGGCCAGCGTGGCCAGGACGAACAACCCATGGGTACGCACGTCTTCCCTTCCGATCATGGCGTTTCCCTCCGTCCCAAGCATAACAGAGATCCATGTCGGTCTGGGGCGAGACAGAACGTTGCTCTCGACGAACTCGCATCTGCTGTGCGACTCTTCCGAAAAGTTCCGATGGATCCAGACATCATCCACCGCTTCCTCGAGAGCGTCGGTCAGAAGGCCGACGTCGAGCTCTACCTGAAGCTTTTCCGCTCGCAGCGCAAGGAGAGCTTCGCCATCATCGTGGCCGACGCTCAGATCGTGCGCGCCGCGCTCGATCCCTTCCACTTCGATCTGCGTATCCTGGCCGGGTTGGGCCTGTACCCCGTGGTCCTCGTCGGTCTGCTCGACGCGCGCGACGCCGACAAGCAGTCACAGCGGATCCTCGAATGGCTGCTCGAGGACGATGTGCCCGCCCGGGTCATCGGCTCGGGCACGGATCTGCCGCAGGAGATCCAGACCAGCGTGCGCCAGACCTTCGACGACAACACCATCCCCATCGTCTCGCTTGACGCCGCCAAGGAGTTGGCCATCGACGATCGCTTCCGGCTGTTGCGCACGTTGGCGGCCAGCCTGGAAACGCGCAAGGTGATCTTCCTGTCAACCACTTCGGGCATCGAGCGCGAGGGAGCACCACCCATTTCGCTCGTCAACCTGTCCACCGACTACGAGCGACTGCTGGCCACGACCGATCTGCCGCGCCGCCACGCCTCGCTTCTCCGCCACGTGAAGATGTTGCTCGAGGCGCTGCCCCAGCGCATGAGCGTGGCAGTGGTCAATCCCTTGCAGCTACTGCGGGAGTTGTTCACGGTCAGTGGCGCCGGCACTCTCATCCGCAAGGGCTCGCGCATCGACAAACATCAAGGGCTGGGCACGATCGATCGCGGTCGACTGACCTTGCTGCTGGAATCCGCCTTCGGCCGTCCCCTGGTGCCAGGCGCCCTGGAGGTCGGCGGCGTGGTCGAGGCGCAGTCCGAGCACGTCTACCTGGAAGAGAGCTACCTTGCCGCCGCGCTCGTGGCGAACACGGACATCGCGCCCTACCTCGGCAAATTCGCGGTGGACCGTCAGGCCCAGGGCGAAGGCATCGGAGGAGAGATATGGTCTGCGCTGACACGCGACTTCCCCACGTTCTTCTGGCGCGCGAGCCCGAGCAATCCCATCGTTTCCTGGTACGCCAAGCAATGCGACGGCCTCGTGCGCTTTCCCGAGTGGCACGTCTTCTGGCGTGGCTTGCCGCCCGAGAAGATTGCGCCGGCCATCGCATACTCCCTGGCGCTACCACGGTCCTTCCGGTCGTAGCTGGGCGCAAGGCCCTGCCTTCGTCCGGGAAAACCTATCGTGTTCGACGGCGGTGGGTCGCCGCGAGGAGCCCGAGCGCGAGCATGAACAACCACCCTGCGCGAGGCCGCTGCGCCCCCATCGAGCAGGAACAGCCGAAGACTCCGCTGCCAGCGCTGGTGGCGCCACGGGGGATGCCGGACACGGTGGGAACGACACAGTCTGGCTTGCCGTCGTCCTTGACCAGGCAAAGCTGGTCCTTGCCGCAGTGGACGAGCTCGCAGGGATCGGCGGCGCACAGACCGGAGGCGTTCAGGCACACCATGCCCGATGGGCACGCGATGCCGGAACATCGTTTGGGACTGCAATTGCCGGTGGTGGTGTCGCAGAAGAAGTCACTCGCACACAGGCTCGAGCATGCCGACTTCAAGCATGTGCCCTGGGAGCACACCTGGCTCGCGCCACACGACACACCCGCGCAGCTCTGCACGCAGGCGCCGGCGTAGCAGAACTGACCCGCGCCACAGGTCTTCCCCTCGCAAGGATCCACGATGCACTGGCGCGCGATACAGCGCAGTCCTGCCGCACAACCCTGGGTGTAGCAGTCCACGCACGCGCCGTTCTTGCAGGTCGCGCCAGGCAAGCAATTGACGAGCGTGCAGGGGTCGACGCAAGTTCCGTCGGCCTGACAAACCTCGCCTGCGGCGCACGGTTGCCGCGCGCAGGCCTTGACCAGGCACGCCCCGTTGATGCACGTCCGGTCATTGGGACAGGGATAGAATTCGCCGCCCTCGATGCAAGCCCGCACGCATTCCCCGCCGATGCAGACGTATCCCGGTGAGCAGGAGGCGTCGTTGTCGACCACGCCGTCGCAATCGTTGTCCTTGCCGTCGCACACCTCGGGAGCCGGCCCCACCCCGCCCTGGCACCTCCAGCCATCGCTGCCCCTGCACACGAAAGTGCCAGGCCGGCATTCGCCCGCCAGGGCCTGACCAGGTGCCATGCCGTCCGGGTTACAACTGTCGGCGGGTGTAACGACACCGTCATCGATGCTGCCGTTGCAGTCGTTGTCCTTGCCATCGCAAATCTCGGTGGTCGGCCCCGCGGCGCTGCACACGATCTTGCCGCCAGCGCACGTCGAGATACCTGCCTTGCACTCGCCCACGTCGCTGCCACAGGGGACGCCCACGCCGGGCAGGGCAGGCTCGCCGGGTCCGGGAGCTTCGTCGACGAGTCCGTCGCAATCGTTGTCGCGCCCATCGCACACCTCGGGCGTGGGGCCCGCGGCGCTCACGCTGCACTCGACGGCGGTCCCCGAGGCGTTGCACACGAATTCGCCGGCACCCTGACAGGATTGTTGGTTGCAGGGTTGCCCTAGTGTCGGGAAATCCTCGTCGACCAGGCCGTCGCAATCGTCGTCCTTGCCGTTGCACAACTCCGGAATCGGGATCCTCTGCCCGGCACAACTGAGCCCCATCTTGTTGGCCGCACATGCCATGTGGCCGAGCGCGCACTCGCCGATGCAGATGCCGCTGGCCACGTCACAGCCGAGCATGCCCGCCGGATAGCAACCAGCAACAGGAAGCGGATCGTTCTCGTCGACCAGGCCGTCGCAATTGTTGTCGAGCTCATCACAGGCGATCTCTGCTACGGGCGTGACCGCGCCAACGCACGGTTGCCAGGCGCCAGCCGAGCAGGCCTGCGTCCCGGTCCTGCACGCCCCCACGCACGTCCAGGACTTGGCAACCGCGTCGTACGCGCACTCAGACCTCCCGGCGGGATAGCAAGATCGCGCCAGGTCGTCGACCAAACCGTTGCAGTCATTGTCGATTCCGTCGCACACCTCGGGGGTGGCCCCCGTTCCACCCTGGCAAACCGCCTGGTATCCCCCTGCCCCATCGGATGCGCAGACCGACACACCGGGCGTGCACGCGCCAAGGTCGAGGCCACAGGGGACCGGGGCTATGTCGTCCACGATTCCGTTGCAGTCGTCATCGAGGCCGTTGCACACCTCCGGCTTGGACGAGCAGGAGCAGATCAGTCCCTCGTCGATGACGCCATTACAGTTCTCGTCGGCGCAGTCGGCCGGCGTTGGCGCCTCGCAACCTGCAAGCGTTCCACACTGCTCGGGCGCCGGCTCGCCCGGCACGAGCGGCGTCGCCCCGCAAATCGCGGCATTCGCGCAAACCACGCCGTCGGCCGTGCCGTTGCAGGCGTACACCCCCTGGCGCTTGCACCTGCCGACGCCCACCTCACAGGGCTGGCCCTTGAGCGGAAACGCTGCCGCCTCGTCGTAGCAGGTAGCGTCGCAGTTGCATTTGGGCTTGGGCATCGAGTTGATCAGGATGTCACCCAGGCTCGCGGTCAGGTCGGCCCGTTTCGACACGAAGTAGGCTTGGCGGGTGTCACCCGAGCCCGCCATGGCGATGCTGTTGAGAGAGTTGCTGTTGCCGGTACCCAGTCCGACGACGAACACGCTGATGCCCAGCTGGTGGGCAGCAGCGGCGGCGGCAATGGGATCGTTGGACGAGGGACTGCACGTGTCCTCGCCGTCGGTGATGAGGATGATATTGTAGGGATGGCACGCGGCGCGCGGGTCACGGGCCACGGGATCGTTCGATAGCAGTCCCGCCCCGGGGCCCACATTGGTCTTGCTCGCGTCGGTGAGCCAGGCGCGCAAGGAATCGAGCGCCGAGCCGATCGGGGTCATGGTGGCCGCGCGCACCTCGCGATTCGACGCGGAGGAAAACGGCGGAAGATCTTCCGCACCGTCGATCCAATGGTAGATGTCGATCAGGTTCGACGTGCCGGGGGCCGGGAAGCCGACGATGACCTGACCGCCGACGCAACCCTGGGAGAAACTGCACCTGACGCTGAGGCAGTCGAAGGAACCCCAATCGAACACCAAATCGTTGGTGTCGGCGGGATTCGCGCACCCCACGCACCCGCTTCCCGCCGAACACTCGAGGTAACTATCGGCCGCGTGGCGGGCGCAAAACTTCTGCGTGCCCGCGTCTCCAGGGACGTCCACGCACACCGCGCCGGCCACGCGGGCGCTGCACTCGGAATCGGCGTTGCAGGGCTGACCGAGCAGCGTGCGGCTGTAGGTGGCCAGCGCGAATTCGGCGGCCCCGAAGGCCGAGATGGTGTCGATGACGGCCGCCTTGGCCAGGAAGAGCTTGCTGTCGTCGTACGGCCAGCCCCCGGTCGACTTGCCATCGATGTCGCAACCCGGCTGCGACTGAGATCCGTCGCCGTGGGTCTGGAGCGCGGGGGTGGCCAGGTTCTCCGTCATCGAGGTGGAGTTGTCGAGCAGGATGACGAAGCGGGGCTTGTCCGACTGTGCCCAAGCCCGCCCGGCCAACAGAACTCCAACGACCGCCAGGAGTGCCGGTCCTTTCCCTAGTCTAGTCACCACGTTCGCATATCTCCGACGGCGACCCGCCGCAAGCTATCTTACCCCCATCCGCTTCCTTGCGCGAGATGCCCCGCAAGCGAAGACGCAAAGCGAAGTCCTGCACGTTCCTCAGGTTTTGCTTGCCTGGCTGCGCGAGGGATCGCATGGTGGTGCCGTTCCCACCGACGAAGCGCCATCGTGACCATTCGCGCCTGCAACTTCTTCGTGACCTGTGCCAAGGGCACCGAAGGCGCCCTCCGGCGGGAGTTGGTGGAGTTGCGCATGCGCGGGCCTCGCGGCGCTACAGGCGGGGTCTCCTTCTCCGGGTCATTCATGGACGGCATGAAGGTCTGCTTGCACTCGCGCGTAGCCATGCGGGTCTTGCTCGAGATCTCCAAATTCGACGCGCCCGACGCCAACCGGCTGTATGCGGAAGCCCACACGATCGATTGGACGGAATTCGTCGGGCAAGGCATGACGGTCGCTGTCAATGCAACGACCCAGGGCCATCCCAACCTCCGTCACTCGGGCTTCACCGCACTCAAGGTCAAAGACGCGGTCGTCGACTTGCTCCGTGAGCGCCACGGCCGGCGCCCCGACGTGGATCCGACGAATCCGGACGTATCCATCGTGGTGCATGTCCGCGGCAGCCAGGCACGGCTCTTCGTTGACCTGGCAGGCGAACCGCTGCACCGCCGGGGCTACCGCGTGGCCATGGTCGACGCCCCACTCAAGGAATCATTAGCGGCCGCCGTGCTCATCCTCGGCGGCGTCACGGCGAACCTCCCGTTCATCGATCCCATGGCCGGCTCGGGAACCCTGGCCATCGAACACGCCCTCGCGGCACGCTGCATTGCCCCGGGCCTTCGACGCCGCTTCGGTTTCGAGCGCTGGGCGTCGGCCGACCAGCGTCGCATCTGGGAGTCCCTGCTGAAATTGGCCAGCGCGAGCATCCGGCCCCGCGCGCCTTGCCCGATTTTCGCCCGAGACATCGACCAAGCGGCCCTCGCGGGAGCGAAGAAGAACGCCGAGGCTGCCGGCGTCCTTTCCGACATCAGCTTCGAAGTGGGCGACGTTGCATCGCTTGGCCACCGCGATCCACCGGGTACCCTTTGCACCAACCCACCCTACGGCGAGCGCCTGGAATCTGCGGACGCGGGTGGCGACGTCGAACGGCTCTACACCAACATCGGAAAAACGCTTGACGTCATGTCCGGTTGGCGAGCCGTGTTCCTGGTGGGGAACCCCATCTTCGCGAAGTCCCTGCGGCGCAAGCCCTCGATCTCCCACCGACTATGGAACGGTCCCATCGAGGCGCGTCTGATGGTCTTCGAGCTGTAGGGGCCGCCTACATCCCGGCCAGGAACTTCCACTTCGAAGATCCGCCGTCGGTCGATCGCTCGAGCACGAACCGGTGGAAATCGCTGATTCTGCGGTAGTGCTCGCCGGTCTCGCCCTGTAGTTCGAAGGCCCCGCTCAAGAAGGCCTCGACTTCGGCGCGCCCATCCTTCCCCACATTGATGCTCTTGTACTGGATGTCGTAACGGATCGATTCCACGCGCTGCAAGCGGCTGCCCAGGATCTTCGCCAAACCTGCATAGCCATAGTCATCATTGGACCGCGGCGTACCGCCATCCTCGAAGTACTTTTCGGAAGCCAGGAGCAGAAGCCCGTCGACGTTCTTCTCGATGAGCCTCGCGCGGTATTCCTCGATGGTATTCACGATTTCCTGGTTGATTTCGGTGGCAGGAATCGTCGTGCCGGCAAAATAACGCCCGTGGCCACAGCCGAATCCAACGGTCGATAGCGCAAGACCCAACAGAAATCGCTTCGCAGTCTTCATCTCTGGGTCGGACCTAGCATCAATCGTTCCATGAGGAAAGCCCCATGCCGGCCATGGAGAATCTACGGCGAAACGCAATCCACGCGCTTTCCTGGCGCGAACAAGTCGCGTCCTTTGCCAACTTGGCACGGAGCGCTGCCCAAAAATCAGCCGAGTAGATGGTCGAGGTTAGCCTTCTCCCACAGCCGAGCGCGAACGTAGTCGGGGAACTGCCTTTCCTCGCGAGAGAACTCTGGTGGATGGAAGCAACGGCGCCCGCCCACCCGGCGAATGGCGTGCTTGGCGTGTAGCATCTCGTGAAAGACGATCCAGTCGAGGAAGTAACGTGGAACCAACTCCTGGTCGAGCACGGGATGCACGCGAATCAGGCGGTCTTCCACGAGGTAGGTTCCGACCTTGATGGACCGTTGAGGCTGGCGCCTGCGGGCGGTACCCCAGGTGATGCGCACGTCGAGCTCGCCGCCGAAGTACAGGCCGTTGAGTCGGTCGAATACCACGCCAAGGTCATGGACGCGCCCCCGGGTGCGCAGCACCACACGTCGGGCGCGAGGCGGCTGCCGACGAATCTGACCTTGATTTTGCTCGATGAACTCGCTCAGGAGCGCTGAAGCGCGTTGATCGTTGTGGACGACGTAGCGCGCAAGGGCTCGCACCAGCCGCCTATCGGCACCGGCGAACATGCGATGAACGCGCACGCGATAGCACTCCCGCCCACGCTGGACTGAGATGATGGTGTATCGGTTCTCGGTCAACCGGAGCTGGAGAACCTTGTCCGGAGGCAGGTGGGAAGACATCCCGTGCTCAAGTTGGATCTCCTCCGGCGGCCGGTCCAGCCTGGGTGCCACCAAGCTGCGTCCGAGGGCGTGGGAGCGTAGCTCGTGACGCGACTGCTCGGGAAGTCGTCGTGAAGAGGGCTTGCGCTGACCCGTGACAGCGAAGGGGAATTCGAGTTGGCTGTCGTCAACTACCGGAGCCGCTGTTTCCTCAATCGCGCCGGCTGGAGGGTGTCTGGATTCGTTGTCGGCCATCCTGGAGAAATCGCCCAATCGGCGTCCTTTTCCAGCGAATCGTATCAGGCCGCAACCTGTGGATCAAAATTCTATCACTTCGTAGTTACAAGGATTTCCCTGTTGATAGTTTTTGACACATGAGGCGTTATGTGTAGGTAAAAGTCTACATTAGACTACATTGGATCAACGCACGCACCACGCTCCATTGGGGGCGGTCAATCCCCTTTGGGAGCCTGACCGTCATCTGGGCTGACCTGCGACTCCGCAACGCCGGGACCAGGAGATAGGCTTGGAAGTGGCGTCTCCGTACCGGGTTGCCCATGCAGATCCCCGGCCGCGGGCGTATCGGGCGGAGCCGCCGGGTCTCCTTCGCCCCAATTGCGTTCCTCGGCTGCGGTCGTCGACTGCGCCTCCTGCTGTTCGGCCACCTCCTCGCCGCCCGCCAAGCTGTCGCGCTCGTCCTCGTCCAGCATGGCTTGCACCTCCTCGGGTGGGCCAACCTTCTTGCGCCGCCGACTCCGGCGCGGCTCGAACTTGTCGCCGTCACGCCCGGCCTCGCTGCGCTCGATTGCCTTCTGACCGGGAGAATGAAGCTCGAAATCCTCCAGGCCGAAAGACCCGCGCGCCTTGACCACGATACGCTTCTGCAGGCGCTTCTCGATTTCCTCCAGATAGACGTGGTCGGGCCCGGCCAGGGTCTGCGCCACGTCGGGATGAACCTCGACCACGACCGTGTCGCCCTCGATGAGGTTGCCCTGCCGCCGCAGCTCGCGCAGCAGTCCGTAGGCGACCGTGCGTCGGGATTTGGTGTAGCCCTTGCCCTCGCAGTGCTGGCACGGCTCGGTCAGGTGATGCAGCAGCGACTCGCGCGTCCGCTTGCGCGTCATCTCGACCAGGCCGAGCTCGGAGATGCGGGTGACCGCCGCCTTGGAACGATCGCGGCGCAGGAAATCGTTGAACGAGCGCGTGACCTTGTTGCGATTGGACGACCGGTCCATGTCGATGAAATCGACGACGATCATGCCACCGATGGAACGGATGCGAAGTTGCTCGGCAACCTCGCGCGCGGCCTCGAGGTTGGTCTGCGTGATGGTATCTTCCAGGTTGCGCTTGCCCACGAAACGCCCGGTGTTCACGTCGATAGCGGTAAGCGCCTCCATCTCGTCGACGATGAGGTAGCCGCCCGACTTGAGCCATACCTTGCGCTCGAGGGCGCGATCGATTTCGATCTCGATGCCGTAACCGTCGAAGATGGGCTCGGCGCTGGTGTACAGCTCGATCTGCCCGGCAAAGTCGGGCATGAACGCGGCGATGAACTTCTTGATGCGCTCGAAGTCCGGCCGCGAATCGATGATCAGCTTGTCCACGTCGGGCGTGAACATGTCACGCACGGTGCGCAGCAGGAGATCGAGATCGTTGTAGATGAGCGACGGACAGCGGGCGACGCTCGTGCGCTGCACGACGTTGTTCCACAGCTTGATGAGGAAGTCCATGTCGGCCTTCACATCCTTGTCCGGCACGTTCTCCGCGACGGTGCGCACGATGAAGCCGGTCCCCGGCGGCCGCATCTGGTCGATGATCTCGCGCAAACGGCGGCGCTCCTTGTCCGACGAGATCCGGCGGGAAATGCCGACGTGTTCGACCGTGGGCATGAACACCAGGTGGCGGCCGGGGAGCGAGATGTAGCGCGTGACCCGTGCGCCCTTGGTGCTTATGGGCTCCTTGGTCACTTGCACGACGATTTCCTGTCCCTCCTTGAGCAGGTCCTCGATGCGAGCGGCGCCCGACGGTGATTCAGGTTCCTCCTCCTCGCCGTGGTCGGCCGTCGTGCTGTCTCCCGAGGCGACCAAGCGCTTCAGGTCGTCGGGTGTACCGCGCACGTCCGAGACGTGGAGATAGGCAGACTTCTCGAGCCCAATATTGACGAAGGCCGCTTGCATCCCGGGAAGCACGCGCTCGACCCGCCCCTTGTAAATGTTTCCGGCAATTCCCCGTTCTTGTTTTCGCTCGATGTAAAGTTCGCCAAGGAGGCCATCTTCAACCAGCGCAACGCGCGTTTCGGGGCCGTCCGCGTTGATGAGCAACAAGGTGTTGGACATCTAGCCCTGCAGATTTCTGCGGCTTCGCCCGGCCTTCTCTGACGCCAATGTCATGGGAAGGGGAGTATCGTGCCGCGGTTGTGGTTTCGGGATTCTCAAGAAATCCCCAAAATTTCGATAAGATAGCTCGACAGAAGCGAGGTCGAATGACCCCGGCATGACAATTGCTGGAACGCCTGGCAGGCAACAGGGCTTCAACTCCTCTTGTTGCTCATCCTCCCACGCACCGGCGAAAGCCGGTGTGCCTGTTCTCGCGACTGTCAAAGACAATCGCTTAACATAGATAGAAGAACTTAACCAGCATGGCTTAGGTAACCCCGCAGCCCTCGTGGATGCAGTCCACGGGGGCTGTGTCGTATCGTGATGGCTACCTGAGTTGTGTGGCGTAGAGGCAGACATAGGCACCCACGAAAAGTAGCGCGTCGATTCGATCCAAGATCCCGCCATGCCCCGGCAAGATATGTCCCGAGTCCTTGGCCCCTGCCGCGCGCTTGAGCAGGGATTCCACCAGATCCCCGGCAGGACCGACGATTGCCGAAGGAACGGCGATCATCGCGGCGTCGCGCACGGACACTTCGGGCATGAAGAACGATCGCGCGGCGAAAGTGACGAGCAGGCTCGCGACCAGCCCGCCGAGGGCTCCCTCGACGGTCTTGCCCGGTGAGATCGCGGGCGCGAGCTTGTGCTTGCCAAGCGCGCGCCCCGCAAAGTAGGCGCCAGTGTCGTTGCCAAAAGTGACGGCCACGACCAACGCCACCCATTCCGGCCCGAGAAGGGTGTGCAGGTTGGGCAGCGCGGAAAGCAAGCCGCCGACGTAGAACACGCCGAATCCGGCGGCCGCCAAACGGTTCCACGCCGCGGGAAGATCCGCCGCGCGTGGCAGGACCAGGAGCCCCACCGCCATCACACTGGCCAGCATCCAGGCGAATGCCTGCGCGGGGCGCAGGCTGAGGGCCAGGAAGAGACCGCATCCCACCAAGACCACGCCCATGCGTTCGCTTCGCGCGCGACCGCGCATGGTGAGACCGGTATATTCGACGAGGGAAAGCGCCGCGACGACCAGGCACAACGTCACCAGCCCACGCGTATCCCGCCACAGGACAATCACGCCGACAACGGGAAGACCGACGACGGCCGTGGCAACGCGGACCAGCAGGTTCTTCCGCTCCGAGCTCAACGCTCGTCCCCGGGCTGGCCCCGCGAAACAGCGCAGCTAGCTAATCTTGCGCAGTTGTTCGCGCGTTCTGCCGAAACGGCGCTCGCGTCCCCGGAAGGAATCGAGAGCGCGGATGAATTCGGCCCGGTTGAAGTCGGGCCAGAAGGTTTCGGTGAAGTAGAGTTCGGCATAGGCGGATTCCCACAAGAGGAAGTTGGAAAGCCGCTCTTCGCCAGAGGTGCGAATCATCAAATCGAGTTGCGGCAGTCCGTGGGTCTGCATGGCGGCCCCGAAGCGCTCTTCGTCGATGTCCTCGGAATGAAGGACACCCGCTTTCACCATGTCGCAAAGGGCACGCGTAGTCTCCACGATGGACTCACGGCCGCCATACGACAGGGCCAGGCACAGGGTCATTCTGCGGTTGTTGGCCGAATCACGCTTGAGAGCCTCCAGGGGCTCGCGCACGTAAGCCGGCAATCGGTCGACATTCCCGATGGTGACCAGGCGAATGTCGTTGTCCATGATTTCAGGTCGCTCGTCGATGACGTAGTCACGCAGGAGTTGCATGAGCATCGCCACCTCGTCGGGCGGACGCAGCCAGTTCTGCGCCGAGAAGGCGTACAGGGTCAATGCCCGCACGCCGACCTCGCGCCCCGCCCGCACCACCTCGCGCACGGCCACCGCACCTCGTCGGTGGCCCTCGATGCGAGGCAACCCTCGCAGCTGCGCCCAGCGTCCATTCCCGTCCATGATGATTGCGACGTGGCGCGGCAGACTGCTTGGATCAGAAGACATGTGGCGTTCTCGGGTACCACATGAACAGACTTCCTTCAACTGGCGCAAGCGAATCCTGTGACGAACCACTCAACCGCCGGTTGGCGGAGGCCGAGCCCACGATGGTTGACCTAGGTTACAACGAAAACCCCGCAGGCACCCAAACGAGAAAGACACCCCGCCGCTTCCGGTTTTTGCCCTGAGTCAAGCATCCTCCCGGAAACGGGTTTGTCGCCAGCCTGGGAATCGTTTACGCTCGGAGTCCACCGCGCTCGGAGACCACCACGCCGCCAGCTTCGACGGCATCCTGACGAAAGGCGATTCTACGCATGAAAACGCGTGAGGACATCGAGTCGTACCTGCTCAAAATGGGCGTCAACCACGAAGACCTGGGTGGCGACATCTGGCGCCTGCGCGAGGGGGGCATCGAGAACCTGATGGTTTCCCTGGCCGGTCCCGTCGTGGTCTTCCGCTTGAAGATCATGGATGTCCCGGCAACGCAGCGCGAAGCGCTGTACGAAACCCTGCTGCGCCTGAACACCACCGATCTCTTTCACTGCGCTTTCGGGATCGAAGGCAAGGCCGTGGTCCTCGGCGGTGCGCTCGAGCTCGAGAACATGGACTTCAACGAGTTCCAGGCCGTCATCGACGAGATAAGCATGGCGGTGAGCAAGCAGTACCCCGCCCTTTCCAAATTCCGGGCCGCATCCTAGCTACCGTCAAGCAATCGAGGAATATCGCCATGGGAATCTTTTCGCGCATCGGCACGCTGTTCAAGTCCAACATCAACGACCTCATCTCCAAGTCGGAAGATCCGCAGAAGATGCTCAGTCAGGTCGTCCTCGACATGCAGAACCAGCTCGTCGAGGCCAAGAAGCAGGTCGCGGTTTCCATCGCCGACCAGAAGCGCCTGGAAAAGCAGCGCGACGAGCAGGGCGATCTAGCGCAGGAGTGGGAGCGCAAGGCCATGCTGGCGGTACGCGCGGGCGACGAGAACCTGGCCCGCGAGGCCTTGAAGCGCAAGGCGGAGCACGAGGGGCAGCTCGCCGAATTCAGCAAGCAGGCGCAGCTACAGAAAGACGCCGTCGACAAGTTGAAGGATCAGCTACGTGGCCTCAACGACAAGATCGAGGAGGCCAAGCGCAAGAAGAACATTCTCATCGCCCGCCAGAAGCGTGCCGAGGCCCAGAAGACCATCCAAAGCACGATGAGCGGGCTGTCCGACACCGGGGCCTTCGACACCTTCGAGCGCATGGCGCAGAAGGTGGATCAGATCGAGGCCGAGGCCGAGGCGACCACGGAGTTGGGCAACGAGCTGACGGGCGACACCTTGCAACAGAAGTTCAAGGCTCTCGAAACCAGCAGCGTCAGCACGGACGACGCCCTGGCAGCACTGAAGACCAAGATGGGACTGGCCCCGGCGCCCGAGGCAAAGGGTGCCCTTCCACCGGCCTCGACGGATGCAATGGCCGAACCTGAAAGCACCAAGGCAGACAAGGAAACGGTTCCCCGACGTAATCGATAGAAAGACCACTCCCAGTTCGCACGATCGACCCCGGGATGGGCCCGCCGCCGGTCGGCTCGCGGGGTGTCCCTGAAGTCATGGCCAAAAAGATCCTTCTCGTCGAAGACGACGCCATCGCGCGCAAATCGATGGAACGATTGATTTGCACGGATGACCGGCTGGTGACCATCGAGCCGGCGGTGGTCCACGCGGCGAGCGGACAGCAGGGGCTGGCCATGTTCGTCGCGGAACGCCCCGATCTCATCATCTCGGACCTATTCATGCCGGCGATGGACGGTTTCGCTTTTTGTCGGGCGGTGCGCGAGGCCCCCTTTGGCCTGGAAGTTCCCATCATCCTGGTTTCCGGGATGTACAAGGATCCCTCGCAGATCCAGGGCATCGTGGATGAACTGCGTGCTTGCTTCCTGCCCAAACCGCTGCGCGCCGACGATCTGATGAAAGCCATCTTGGCCGCCTTCGGCCAGTCCCTGCCGGCCGTCGCGGTCCCGGATGGAGGGTCGGGCGCGCCGGCGACCGAACCGCGTCCGGTCGCCCCGAGCAGCGAACCCAACCCCATCGGATCGGGCTCTCTGGCTGACCGGCACGTGGGATCACTCATCTTCGACCTGGCCGATACCACCGTCACCGGCACGCTGTCCCTCGCCCGCGGCAAAGTCCGCAAGGATCTCTACGTCCGCAACGGCAACGTGGTGGCTGCCGACTCGAACCTACGTGGCGAGGCGCTGGGAACCCTCCTTTGCGCCAAGGGCATCATCGACGAAGGACAGCTCAACTTCCTGCTCGCCGAAACCAAGTCACGCGGCCACAAGATGGGCGCGGTGCTCGTCGAGCTGGGCTGGCTTTCCCCCGACGAGGTCTTGCAGTGCCTGGCGGCCCAGGCGCGCAAGCGCATCACCGACTGCTTGCGCTGGGACGAGGGCACCTTCGTCTTCACCCCGGGCGACAGTTTCGGGGACCGGGTCATCGAACACGATCTCAATGTCGCAGGAACGGTCTTTCTCGGGCTCTACCGCAGTGCCACGCCGGAAACCCTGGTCACTCGCTTCGACCACAGCGGCGCCTGCCCGGTGCAGCTCACCCGGCGCTTCGACCGGTACAAGAACGAGTTCGACGAGATCTTCGGCGGCGATGTCTTCGCGGTGATCGACGGTGCTCCCACCATCGGCGCCCTGTCGTTGCGCGAAGACGCCCACGTGGTCATCGCCGCCATCGACGCACTCATCGAAACCGGCCTGGCCGTGCTTGGACCGCAGGCCGAGGAGTCCGAGGCCTCCATGACCCCACTGGAGTCGTCCTTCTCGCTCGAGAAGCTGGGCGCCGAGCTCTACAATCGCTTCGACGCCATTTTGCAGGACTCGCCGGATGTGAGCTTCTCGGAGGTGCGCAAGAGCGAGGTCCTGCCCCTGCCGCTGTCGTCGGGGACAGCCATGCAGCCCGCCGACGAGACGCATTCCGGCGCCCTCGAAATCGGCGTGAGCGCCAAACCCCAGCGCCGCTCGGGCGTCTTTCCCGTGGTCATGGCGAACCAGGACGTGCGCCAGAAGGTGTTGCACGAATACCTGATGATCCACGGCAAGTCGCACTACGACATCCTGGGCGTCACGGCGCAGTCCACCACGGACCAGATCGAGGCAGCGGTGAGCGAGAAGCTCGCTCCCTTCTCGGAGAAGGCCTTGGCCAACGTCGAGCTGACCCCGGCCGAGAAGTCGAGGCTCGATACGGTGCAGGCGGCCTTCGCAGAAGCTGGGCGAGTGCTCACCACTCCGTCCGAACGCTTCGACTACGATCGATCGCTAGTGTCTGCGGTATCCGGAGCAGCAGATCCTCTCGGAGCCGAGTTGGCCTTCGGCGAGGGGATGCAACTACTCCAGGCCGAACGCTTCGACGAAGCCTTGCAGAAATTCGAAGTCGCGGTAAGCACGCGTCCAGACCAGGCGCTGTACCATGCCTACCTTGGCTGGGCGGACTTCGTGGCTCACGGCCCCGCCAGCGCGGATGCCGCGCGCGATCGGCTTCAACATGCCCTGGCCCTCGACCCCGATCTGGCGCCCGCCCACACCATGCTGGGTCGAGTGGCGGCGACCGAGGACGATGCCCGCACCGTACGCCGCCACCTCGAACGCAGCCTGACCATCGATCCCGAGCAGCCGGAAAGCGTCGCTTTGCTCATGGAGGCCTACGGGCGGCTGCCCGACCCCGATCCGCGAGGCGCCGAGAAGTTCCTTCGCGGGCTCGTGTCCGCACTCGGGGAGCGATCCCAATCCTTGCGACACCGCCTGTGGCTCGAGCTCGCCGCACTGTACGAGAACGATCTCGGAGATCGAGCCTCGGCTCGTATCGCCTACGACACGGCGGCGCGCCTGGTCCCGAAGGATCTCGAGAGCGTGCGTAAATCCGGCGAGATCAACGCGGAAGATCCCGCGCGCTGGCGTGAAACCGCCCGTGCCCTATTGGCCGAATGGCAACTCCATCCGAACGAAGCCGAGCCCGCAAACAAGTTGCTTGCTCTCTTTAGACAGCAAGGGCAGCAGGACGCCGTCGGGGTGGTCGCCGCGGCCATGGTGCTACGCGAGATCGCGGACGATACCGTGCGCGAGCTGGCCGAAGGCGGAAGGCCACCGTTCTTGCGCCAAATCACCTGCCCGTTGCCCGCCAATCTGCCCTCGCGCGCTGGCTATAAACCCGAGGACTGGGACCTCGAGGCCCTGGCCACCGCCCTGGTCGAGACCTCCGTGCTCAAGCACTTCGAGCCAAACGAGATCGGCCTCATCGAGAGCGACACGCCCCTGCCCGCTTCACGGCAACCCGCCGCCTTTCGCGCCATCCTGCAGTACACCTGCAAGCTCTTCCAGGTGCGCGTGCCCGAGTCCATCATCTGCCTGTCGGTCCTGGGCGGTGACGCGCGCATGGCCGACCTCCGCCCGCCCACGCTCCTCGTCGGTGAGACGCTCCTCGCTAGCGAAGACACGGTCGAGCTGGGTTTTCGCCTCGGCCGAGCCGCGGCCCTGTCTGCCCCGGGGCGTCTCGCGGGCTCAGCCCGTTCGGGCGGGCAGATGCGACCGTACTTTGTCGCGGCCTTGGCCCTGGTCAAGGCCGCCGGGCCGGTGCAAGGACCGGTGGCCGTGGAAGCATCGAGGGCGATCACCGTTCTCGGCGCCGAGGCGCGGTCCCGCATCCTGGAGGCGGCACAAACCATCAAGCGAAAGCACGACAACCTGAACCTCAGTACCTGGGGCCGGGGCCTTTCCCGTATAGGCACCCGGCTGGCCTTGCTGGTGTGTGGCGATCTCTTGCGCGTCGGACGCGCCGTGGCCGAGGAGGACGGCCCGGCCGCCCTCGATGATCTCCTGGCCTTCGCCCTGTCGATCGAACACCTTGACCTGCGCCAGGAGCTAGGGCACACGGCGCGATGAGCGTGATTGACCGCCGCGCTGCTGCACCATCGAATATGCGACGGTAGGCATTGTCGAAAGGCCAGAAGGGCTGCTATACGGGATGGCAGAAGTTACGGGGAAGGGGAAACGCGGAGCGCTCCGGCACCGCGGTTTGCAAGGATGGGGCAAGGTTCCATCGAGTTTCACGCTTCGAGCAGGAAGTCCGGGGAGGAAGAATCAAGACGATGGCCCAAAGTCAGACGCACACAACGGCACGCTTCAACGGAGTCAAGATCTTCTCGGCCACCATGGCGCAGGAACGAGAGAACCTGGGTGAGAAGGTGACGCTGTGGATCCGCGAGCATCCGCAGTGTCAGGTCGTGGATACCATCGTGACCCAGTCGTCGGACGAGGCCTTCCACTGCCTCGCCATCACGGTTTTCTACCTCGAAGACCGCACCGTCGCGGCGAAGTAGCCGGATTGGGGCTAGCTCCCCACGAACACGAAGGGGTAGCTGACGTGGCCGCCCCCGCGCTGCGATTTGGGAAAATCCCAGTGCGAAATCTGAGCGGTCACGCAACCCGGCAGCGGCGTATCGACGAACGAGGGCGCGTCCACGCTTAGCCCCGCGGCCTTTCCATCGGCGCCGATGTCGAAACTGACGATTGCCTTGCCCGAACGGGCTTGACCCTTGCGCGCCATGCTCATGAAGCAGCCACGCACGGCCATCAGATTACCCTTGATGATCCGCTGAACCTGATCGCTCGGTGGCTGTTCGGGCAAATCGCCAGGATTCGCCGCCACGCTTGGCGCAATCGCCGGCGGCCCGGCCTTGACCTTCGACGCCCTCCGAACATTTCCCATGAGGCCTTCGCCGCGGTCATCCTCGATGTAGGAAACCTCGACCCCCGCGTGGGCAAGCTCGGCCCATTTCTTGTCGAACTCTGGGTTGCCCGGGACGGTCGCGGCCGGCTTCTTGGTGCAGGAGACACCGAAAAGGGGCAACGCGACCAGCAACCCAATACCCATCGCGCAGAGTCTATCCCGCCTCGACATGGGACCGATGTTACCACCTATTTCCCGCGACGGATCGCCTGGAAGTCGGACGGCATCATGGTCTTCGGCCGGTAGGGCGATGCCCGCTGCGCGCGTCGCACGCGGCGGAGAACGAAGACCCAAAAGGTGAGCGAGAGCAGGCTCACCGCGGTCCAGACTCCCCAACCGAGCCCGTGCAGGAGCGCGAAGTCGTAGGCCCCGTGGAATGCTATCGGCACGGCGAGCGACAGGAGGAACGAGAGCCAGATACGCCGGGTACGCGTGCCATCGGCTGGAGCGAACTTGGCTCGGCCAGCGTAGTAGCCCATGCAGCCACCGAACAGGGCATGCGCTGGGACGGCGAAGATCGCCCGCTGCCACGCGATGGCGAGGCCTCGGTTGGAAAGAAACAAGAAGTTCTCGAGCGTGGCGAAGCCGAGCGCGATGGCCACACCGTAGATGAGACCGTCGAGTGGTTCGTCGAACTCGCGCCAGGCGTAGACCGCGGCGAAGAGCGCCACCCACTTGGCGACCTCCTCCACCGCAGAAGCAAGCACGAAGGCGTCGAAGATGCGCGCAGGCTCGCCGCCCATGTGCAGCCAATCGACCGAAACCAACTCCCCGAGCGTGGCAGCCATCCCCTGCGCCGCGAACATGGCGAAGCCGCCAAGCAGGTACGCGGCCACCAGGTACCCGATAGGCTCGCGCTCGTAGCGGTCGCGCAGGTAGAAATAGGTGAGCAGCGCGAGTGAAGGCGCCGCGGCCACGAGCACGATGAGCATGGCCATGCAGGGTAACATGCCAGGTATCTTGCGATGAGCCGCATGGCCCCCGCTGCCCGCGACGGCTATACTGGGACGCAGACAATCCAAAGGGGGCGAAACAGTTTCGACGGGAGTAAGCGAAGCTCTGGTAGCGTGCCGAGGCGCCCGAGGCCTCGTAAAAACGGGCAAAAAAGAAACGCGAACGACAATTCGTTCGCTCTGGCCGCCTAAACAGCGGACCGGACCACGACCCTGGGGATTGCCTGCGACCCAGGCAAGTGGCCATTTAGCGGGCTTTGCGGTCGGGCAGCGTCTTCCGGTTCGGCCGCGAGAAACAGGGAGGGCTGGCGTTCGGGACGCCCGGCCGGTGGGCCAACCCAAATGCGAGAAACAAATCGCCGGACACGCACGTAGCGACTAGAGCAGAGACCTTCCGGACCCGGGGGCAGTACCCGGCGCCTCCACAACCTAAGTATTTGCTTTTCACCAGGATAATCGTCTGTTGTAGCAAGCGCTGTAGCAAGCTTCCCGGCGACCCCCACGCCGGCCACCCTCACCAAGGCGGTCGACGTCCCCCCGGTGTTCGGCCCGGAGGGGGTCCCCGTGCCCCCGGGATGCGGGATGTCGAGCTTTAGCTTCAGGACCTCCCGGCACTTGGCCTCCCACGTAAAGGTCGTGTACATGTCGATCGTGTCCTTGCGGGGGTTGTGCGTGATGGTCTCCAGGATCTCCTTCCTGGCGCCGTCCTCACGCATCAGAGAGATCCCGGTGCGACGCAGGTCATGCTCGCGTCGGTGTCTCAAGGCGAGCGCCATCAGGTCGTCCGTGACCCGCTTCTGGCAGTAGCTTTTGCTTCTAATTGGCACGCGGGTCCGGTCGCCGCGGCGCCTCGCCGCATGTTCGGGAGGTAGCGGGATGAGCAAGTCATCCGGCCCTGGGGGCCAACCCATCATCTGCTCCCAGCCTACCTCGATCCAGTGTTTGAACAGCTCATGCAAGACCGGGTGTATGGGCACCTCGCGAGCACGCCGTCCCTTGGTCCAGTTCTTCTCGTGCGATCTAGGGGCCAGCATGTGACCTAGTGGCTTGCGATCGAGGTCGATGTTGCGAACCCGAAGAGCCGCTGCCTCCCCTAGCCGGCACATTCCTAGGCCCAGGACAGCATAGAAGACACGCCTGTCCTCCGGGACCTTGTCGCTGGTGATGAGCGTGACGAGTTCGGGCCGCGTGAAGATGGCCATGGTCCGCCACTCCGGATCCTTCTCGTGCTCGATCCCGAACGCAGATGGCGGCAGGATGCACGGGCTCTCCTCGACGAAGACGCCATCGAGCTTCGCGTCACGGAATAGAGCCTTCAATACTCCGTAGACATTTAAGCGGGTCTTGCGCCCAATCTTCCGCCCGCTTTCCCGAAGACGCTTTATCCAACCGCGGAGGTGCCACGCTCGAATGCTGTTCAGCTCCATAGCTCCGATGAACGGCAAGACGTGGTCGCGCAGCTTCGCCCCGTCGCCCAGCCAGTCGACCACTCCATCCTTCTGCCGCTGCGTGAGCCAGACCTGCGAGTACCCTTCCAGGGTTAGCGGCCCGTCCACAACAGGAATGAGCCGCTCCGTCGCCGCGGCCAGCTCCTTCATCTCCTGCAGCGCCTGCCTGGCCGGCTCCTCTTGACCCCTGACGTACGACGACCGCACTGAGGTCCAGCTGCCATCGCTTCGACGGATCCGAAAGTAGTACCGCTCACCACGAAGGTACATCGACGCCATGCTATAGGATCCCCCTGTTCGTCCTGCCGTTGAGGGTCGCAAGAATCCTGGCCGCCTCCTCCTTCGGGGAGACCGTCGTGCACGCCCCCTTTCGCACCTGCCCGCAAAGGAAGGCGTCCAAGCCCTCAGGTGTGACTCGATAGATGACGCGTTTGCCGGGGCGGCCTAGCCTCTCCGCCTGCAGCGCGCCGGATGCGATCCACGCCCTGACGGTGGGCTCGGTCACGCCAACCTCTCTGGCGATCTGCTTCACCGTCAGGCGCTTGCTTGTACCGACGACCGAGCACTTCGCGTCGGTCGATGCCAGGGCAGCGGCCAAATGGCCGAGCAGGGCTTCCCGCATGTTCTCCGGAACTCGCTCCCTAATGAGCCTCTCCAACATGCCCCAAAGTCGTCCACTGCTTTTCGCCAGCGGTACTGATCTCACCAGCCTGCCAAGCATATCCGCCGTCTGGATTGCATCTAGCGAGGCGAACACGCTCGGATCGTGCAAAAGCCTCGGATCAAAAGGACCCAGGGCCGTTGTGCTCCCATGCATGAGCCAAGTCTCGCAGATATTTAGACCATGATCCACCAATCACGCCACAATTCCAGAATCTCATGTCCTTTCAATAACTTCCACACGCCGCCGCAATAGTCTTTACACACTGCCGCACCGTCGGTGCGCACCCCTCGGTCAATTGAGCACCACAAACAAAGTGTCATAATGCAAATTTTGCATTTTCATTGATTACGAATATCTACTTATTCAACTCTTCCAATTACGTTCAATATTCAATTTATTGACAGCAATAACAAGGTGTCAATTGCACAATTCCACACCAGCCAACCCATTCCCCGACGATGAGCGAGCAGAGGGAGGAGCCTCGGAACGAGACACATGCACGTTACCTTGCTCGACTCGGTGGCTATTGGGGCTTCGGTAGATGATGGAGATTCTGAACAGTCCACTCTATGGCGAAGGAGGACCCAGAGGAGCAATCGATGATGAGTCCGGAGGCGAAATCCTCTGAGCAAGAGCATGGAGAGGACCGAGAACGAAGAAACATGGCATGGCGCGCGAGTTCCTCGGAGGATGGCTCCGTGTCGATGCACTTCCGCGCTCGTCCTCACCGACCCGCATCTGAAAATGCGTGCTCGGTCTAGGCGGCACGTTGATCGCCGGCAGTAGCGCGGTGAACGTGAAGGTCCGGCCCGGGATCGCGATCTGCCAGGACACGCCTCCCAGCACTATGCACCGAAACCGCTCGGTCTTCTGGCCAATCTCACCCCGCCCCTAGCCGGGAGCATCGGTCGCCACGCTGCACGTTCACACCTGCCGTTCCAAGCAGCTCATCCATCAGATTTCACGCGGGCATCTCAACGATGGAATTCCGGACGGCACGGGCAAATCGCTATGTAAATGTGAGCTATCCTACATCCTTGATATTACCGCGACAATAATGTCGCGAAATGGCTCCGAAAAATCCAATATTGTAGATATGTTGCATGACCATACATTCCTCTCCTATACGGGTCGCCGATTTTCGAATGGCGCGGATGCGTTATTCTCAGAATAACGCGGATTTGAAAATCGCAAAGAGCGGAGGCGCGATCGGCGGAGGAGACTCACTGTGGAACATATAGCGCTGAACGCGATCTGTTCTTTCGGGCATCAACAATTCCCCAGGGCTACGTCCCTTTTCCGGCGGTTCGAAGTTCCAGCAGCTCATACGCAACGGTTCCTCGAACCTTCCTCAACCATATTCAAGGATCCCGGATGTCGGAGTAGGGACCGCGGTCGCCCGCGGCCCCCTCCATGGATCCGGACGAGCGGGATTACCGCACTGTATGTGGCTAGCAACACACCTATGCGTAATATTGCGAGATCGATTATGTGGCGAAGCAGGGCAAAGACCGGGCGTCACGGCACCTTGGCCTTGGGACTTCAAAACATAATTCCATCGGCGAGGGCGGATCCTTCCTTGTGGAGGTGCCGCCATGTTCGAAAAGTTGTTCACCTCCGCCGGTGTCTTAAAACACCATCGCGAGGGACATCTCGCCCGCGAGCGCGCAACCTACCTAGAGAGTCTCGCAAACCAAGGGATGGCGCACGAGACCCTGCTGTGGCGAGCTCGCTACAGCCTTTGCGTTGCCCGCGGGCTGCAGGGTTGGCCGGTCGAGCATCGCTTCGTCGAGAGTGATATCGACAAGCTTGCGACTGCCTGGGCCACCACGCGTGTTGCGCAGGGAATGGCAAGCGGGCCCAGATGGCCCCACGATCTCTTCCACTTTGCTGCAACCGACTTCCCACGGGCCATCGAGCGCCTGGATGCGCCGCCTCCAGTAGCACCGGGGCGCTATGAGCATCAGATCGAAGATTTCGTCGCCGGTCAGCGTGAAGGCCAGTGGCTGTCGGAAGCCACTTGTCAGGCCGGTCGATGGCAGGTGGGGAGATTTCTCAAGTACCTGGAGCAGCAGGGCCTCGCTTTGTCCGACGTTGAATCGGCCGATGTGGATCGCTTCTTCCAACACATGGCTCAGCAATGTAGCCGTGCTTCGCTGCGGACCTTGGCCAAGATGCTACGTTCATGGTTCCCGTACTGCGAGGGGCGAGACTGGGTGAGGCGTGGCCTGGCCGCGGCGGTGTTGCTGCCGCGTATCTACCGCAAGGAAGGTTTACTTCTTGGTCCGACCTGGGACGAAGTCGCCTGCATGCTCGCCATGACGGCAGGGGACGCGCCGGTCCAGATACGAGACCAAGCGATTCTCAGACTGCTCACCGTCTACGGACTGCGCTCGGGTGAGATCCGTCGGTTGAAGCTGGATGACGTGGACTGGCGGCGGGAGCGCATTCAGATCGTGCGGTCGAAGACGTCGCGAGTACAGACGCTGCCGCTCGATCCAGGCGTGGGCAATGCGATCGCGCGCCACTTGCGCCACGGAGGTTGCCCTCCAGGTCCTCACCGTAGTGCTGCCATGTCTCGCCATCGACACCAGCGGCGGCGTCTTGCTTGAGGGCGAGATACGCCGCGCGCAAGCGCTCGATGTCGTAGACATGATGGAGGAGCGCAGTGCACCGCTGCTTCCTGGCCATCGGATTTCCCCCTTCCGCAGACCCAGCACATCGGCTGCACCGGCCCTGGGTCCACGGCCGGGCCGAAGTAGTTCACGGAGGGGTCGTCGCCCGCACCTCTCGCGCTCTGACGTTCCTCCAATGCGAAACGGCGCGGCCAGCCCAAACCAAGCGCAGCCCTCCGTGGCCCGGGCCGAAGGTCGCCAAGTCCCGCCCACCCGTGCCCCAGCCGGGCCAGCGCCTGCGCCGCGAGGAAACCCAGGGCCGCGCCTAAAAGAAAGAAGGACATCTCCATTTCCTGCCTCCTTATGGGTGTAATGGCCCCAGCCGCCCACCTGTTACCCTCGATTCGCCAGAAGTAGTGCATGCCTTCTTGCCAAGGCACGTCCGGCAAGGTCAGTATCATGATCAAGGATGTCGCCATGGCCTCGGATGTGAACACCCTTAGCAAGCTGTTGCAGGCGCTCGCAGAGCGCCGGTGGGAGGACGCCGTCACGCTAGGTGCGGCCATGGCCAAGCGCGAGGAGCGCCAGGGCCACTTCGGCGCCGCGCGACGGCTCCGCGGTGCGCTGGGCGAGTCCGGCAGCGGCGACTCGGCTGAGGCGCCTTGGCAGACCACCAGCCGGGCGCCGTCCGCGCTGCGGGCCCTGCTCCCGGTTTCGCCCGTCGAGCTTGACCAGGTGGTGCTCCCGCTCCCCATGCGCGAGCAGCTCGAAGAACTCGCCCTCGAGTGGCGCCTGCACGAGCAGCTTGAGCAGGCGGGCATGGGCAGGCGGCGCAAGCTGTTGTTCGTCGGCCCGCCCGGGTGTGGCAAGACGCTCACCGCGCGTGCGCTCGGCGGAATGACCTCGCTGCCGATCCTCGTGGTCCGGTTCGACGCCATCGTCGGGGCGTACCTGGGACAGACTGCCGCCCAGCTGCGGGAGGTCTTCGCCTACGCCGAGGCGATCCCCTCGGTACTGGTGCTGGATGAGATCGATGCCCTGGCCCAACGTCGCGGCAACCCGCGCGAGGTGGGCGAGCTCGACCGCGTGGTCATCTCCCTGATGCAGGAACTCGAACACGCCTCCCCTCGCGGCTTCGTGGTGGCCAGCTCGAACCTTCCCAGGCTGCTCGACGAAGCCCTGTGGCGCAGGTTCGACCTAGTGCTGTCGTTCCCGGCGCCAGCCCGCCGGGATCTGGTCGCCTTCGCCCGGAGCCGCCTGCGCTCCTGGGCGCTCCGCCCGCCCCGCACCCTGCCCGCCATTCTCAAGGGCGTGAAGTCCTACGCTGACGTCGACCGCGTGCTGAGCGACCTACGCCGCCGCGCGATCCTGCGCCAGCACATGGAGTGAGATGGCCCAGACCAGGGCGCCTCGAACCTTCTTCCTGAACGAAGCCCACGAGCACGCGCGGGGGGAGAAGGAGGGTGGCGGGCGCGTGGCGCAGTACGCGTCCATCAACTGGCAGGCGAAGGGCGAGCACATCGCAAGATCCCTGAGGGTCGCCCGAAGTACGATCCAGCGCACACCAGATCCGGTTCGCGAAACCCGCTTCTTCCTTCTCTCGAAGGCCGAGCCTCACGTCGAGAAGTACTCCAGGGACAAGCGGAAGGCCAAAGACGGCCGGAAGGTGGAGGAGATCCACCTGGCGGGCGAGCACGCCCTGATCTTCCATCGACTTGGGCTCGACCTACTTGCGGTGACGGCCCAGGGAGACGCCCTCGTGCACGCCGAGGCCGATCGGCTGGATCAGATGCTCGCCACCGCGGCCGGGCTGGGCTCGGCTGGTCCACGCGAGCAAGCGCGGTGGGCAGCTCTCTCGGATTTTCGGCCCGCACCGCCCGAGACCCGCGCCGATTCCAAGTGGGTCTCGTCGATCCCGGCGAAAACCGCCGTGGAGTCAATTGTCGAGGTCCAGCCTCTCCTCCTGCGCGCCGAAGTCGAGGCCGTAGCCCGAGTGCTGCGCGATTCTTTCGCTGGCGATGCCCGCCAGGCAGTTCTCGCAGCAGGACGCGACTACTCGGGTCGTAGTTGGTTCCGCATGCGCCTTCTGCGGCAGACCGTGGAAGCCTTCGCCAACCAGTTCCAATCCATCCAGTCGATCCACCCTCCGCTGAGGTCGGTGCTGGTCGCGCCGAATACGAGGGCACCTGCGGTCACTGGCAACATTCCCTCCACACCGGCCGTCGGCACGAATCTCCCGGCTGTTGCCATCGTGGATGCGGGCGTGCCACTTCACCATCCGGTTCTGGCCCCGTACCTGCGCAGACAGTTCCGACACGCGGAAGCTGGACAACCAGGCATCAACGATCACGCCTCTCGCGTCGCATCGCGCGTGGTCTTTGGCGACGTGGATGCCAGCGCTGCCGCGTACGTCCCCCCACCCGGTCGTTGTCAGTATCTCGACGTGGTGGTTCCCACCATCTCAGGAAGGATCGGCGACGTTCCCACCATCGAGCTCGACGACAAAGCGATCCAGGACGTCATCGGAGACATTGCGCGAAACTACCCCGACGTGCGCGTGTTCAACTTCAGTTTCGGAAGCTACCAGCCCCTGTCGAGGCTGGACGATGTTCGCAGACGCGAGCGGCTGATCGAACTCCAGGACCTCGACAACTTCATCTTCGACAAGGACGTATTGATCGTTGTCGCCACCGGAAACTCTCCGCCTGGCGCCGTGCCCAATCCGGAGTACCCAGGTCATGTCGATGATCAGGACTGGCGCCTCGGCGCTTGGGCCTGCGGGTTCAACACCCTGGTCGTCGGCTCCTATGTCGGACGGCCCCACCCTGATGGTCTGGCCGGACACGCCGGGTGGCCAAGCCCCTTCACCCGCGTCGGCCCTGGGCTGGCGAGTGCGCCGGTTCCGAGCTTCTCTGCCACCGGTGGCGACTCGACGAAGGACTATGGCTACCGCAGCCCCCTGGGCGTCTGGACGTGCGGGCGCACTGGCCTCTGGGAGGATGCCGTCGGCACATCCTTCGCGGCGCCGATTGTTGCGCGCGAAGCAGCCATGCTCATCCAACAACTGCAGCGCCACTGCGCCCCTGGCGTCCAAGCCTTCTCGTCCACGGCAAGGGCGTTCCTCTGGCTCGTCTCACGGCCTGCGGCGAGCGAGCCATTTCCGCCTCAGGTCCGGGAGCTTGCGAAGCGGACGCTCGGCCAGGGGCTCCCCAGCGCCGATCGACTCGGCCGCCCGCGCGAATCCAGCGCCGTGCTCGTCTGGCAAGGGACGCTTGATGCTCCCGGCTCCATCGCGCGCGTACGCGTTCCCGTACCGCACGCCTGGATGGAACACGCCAAGCGCCCGAGCCTGCGCATCGTCTGCGCCTGGAACACGCCGGTGAGCGCAGCCGCCCCAGACGCCTGGTCCAGCCGCGACGTGACCATGGTACTCAAGCCCACCCTCGGCACCGACGCGATCCGCGGCAAGGGACGTCCACGGGGAAGCTATCCCATCATCGACAGGACCTGGCGGCTGGACCAGGACGGGAAAGGCCGGCCGAGGCCCACCTCTCCGACCGGCGAGTGGGTGGTCGAGGTGTCCTACGAGGAGGTCGGCCCCTACCCCGCCACTCTCCAGATCCCACCCCAGCAGAAAGCGGCGCTGGTAATGGAGCTGTTCGATGATTCCGACGACCCCGTCAGCCCCCAGGGGGCACTGCAGAAGCTGCCGATCGCGGGCACGATGATCCAACTCGCCGGCGTGTCGCACGAGATCCAGGTGCCGGTGCGGATCCGCGTGTGAGCGGCCTCGGGTTCGCGGACGCCGGTTCGCCCCCACCAGCGCCCTCACTTGGAGCTGACATTCGAAAAGCGCGACTGGGCGATCTGGTCAAGCGCGGTGCTATTTCTGTCCTGGTCCTCGATTTCCTTCGTCTTGACGATTCGGGTCGATCGCGCTCAACGCGATCGGAACACCGCGCTTCCGCCAGATTCTCTCCACTTGAGAGTTCCGCTCGTAATCGTAGTGATGCCTTTCGGGACACTACGGGATGAAACGCCGGCCCCGTTCGGCTCGGCCGGGCTCCCCGAATACGGGCGCTTGCCGCCGAGGATATCGCTGCGTGGCCGATGGAGTCGGGGAAGAACGGCCATTCGTGGCCGAGCGGCCAGCGAGCTGGCGTGGAACAGAGTGGAGTCGCCCGCCACTATCCGACGAGAACTGCACTGTTTCGTTGCCTAATTTCACTCTCCTGACCGTCAGGATTAGCGCTGCGGCAAGTCACAAGTTATTGATTATACTTGGATTTTTGCAATTTGCTTGACACCTTGTTCCGGGCAATCATCTACGCAAAGGTCATGGCTGACTCAAAGTCCAATCCGGCATCCGAGTCTGAGTTTGC
>Ga0210133_1000047_pt1 | contig 42463 bp, 35 predicted proteins | sample Joice_ThreeSqC_D_2_FD_184874 | JGI IMG/M metagenome (GOLD analysis project Ga0210133, IMG submission 184874) | Wetland microbial communities from San Francisco Bay, California, USA, that impact long-term carbon sequestration - Joice_ThreeSqC_D1... | ecosystem: Environmental > Aquatic > Marine >...
AAGTCCTGGGCGCGCTTCGCATCGAGCATGCCTCCCTCGCGCGCGGGACCGCTCGGAAGGATGTTCGCGAACCAACCTCGGCCGAATGGGTCGGCGAAGACATCGTCCGGTCTCAGGCTGGCGTTGCACTCGATCAACGTGCCGCTCACCGGTGATCGCAGTGTGAGGCTTCTACCCTCCCGTGCGACGATGGCCAGCGGGGTCCCTCGATGGATCTTGCCCGGCTTTGCCACCAGTTTCACCGACCCGGGCTTTCCAAGAAGCGTGGTGGCGAACCCATCGCTACCCACGCGAACGAGTTGGTCTCTTTCTCGGTGGACCCACATGTGCCCAGGACCGATGGCGACACCGAGGGGAATCCTCGCGTTCAGATGCGCGGGAAGGTGGCTGCTCGTGCGGGCTGTTTCGGATCTCGCGGCCTGCAGGCGGGTGAGATTGTCCAGCGTGTAATCGAGCGTCAGTGCAAGCAGGATGATGCCGATGACGACCAGGGCTACCATGACGACTTGCCTCCCGAGCTTCTGGTCAAGCAGCGTCGACAGGCGGGGCTCACGGCCCAAGCGACCGTCGCGGCAACCACCAAACCAGGGATGAACAATCGGACGCCGAGCGCCAGTCCGGCGAGGACAGGCACCGCCATCACCACGGCCAGGGTCAAGGCCATGTACAGCAGGGAATTCTTGGCGAGCAGCTTCACGGTCGTCGAGCGTGTCATCGGAGCCTCCGGGCCTGGTTGGTTGTCGGCCCGATCGGAGTCATCGCAAGTGCCGTACCAGCGAGCGCGTCCCCGCTTGTCTCGCCTCCCATGGGGTGGGCCGGCGAGCTCACTTGTGGGCGAATTACCCGAGAATCAAGCCGACTCGAGCATGCGCGGCGACGGTTTGACGGGATCGTGGTGCGTTGATTTTTGCGTCAGCAACGGCGGCGCCGTTGCCGTGAAACGCAACGCTTGCGGCGATGGGGTGGCGCAAAATTCGGCAGCCGCCGCATGCCTTCGTAACTACTTACAATTCTTCCGCATCTTGGACTCGCGAGGGCGACAGTGCCGAGGCAGGTGTAGGGCTTTGCAACAACCAGCCCGCATTCCTCATGCGATTAGCGGAAGCGATTGTGCAGCCAGGCGGTGACGGCCGCCAGCTGGGCGTCGTCCAGCTTGCCCTTGAACGACGGCATCAGGCCGGGGCCCTCGAGGATGGTTCTGGTAATGGCGGCCTCGGTCATCTTGGGGACGCCCTCCGCCAGATTGTCCCCTCGCCAGGTCCCGAGGCCATCCCCGCCGTGGCACTTGTAGCACTCGACCTCCGCTACCACCAGGCCGTTGAAGATCAGCTCCCCGGGATCGGTGATTTGATCTCGGGGCGTCTGCTTGCCGGCGCAAGACAATAGCGCCAAGGAGAGCGCCAGCGTCGCAGCGAGCGCGAATCTCGGAAGCATGCCCGGGGTCATCTCGTTCATGGCGGCAAGACTAGTCTCGCCGACCGTTGCAGGCAAGTCGAGGTGGCTTCCGACTAGCTCCGGTAGTCTGCGTTCTCGCTGATGTACTCGTGGGTCAGATCGGCGCCTAGCACCGTCGCGCCGGCGGCCCCGGTCGAGAGATCGATGTCGAGCTCCACACAGCGTTCGTGGGGCGGGAAGTCGACGGTGGGACGGAATATGCCGTCTCTGGGAAGTTCGCTGGAATAGAGCTCGGCTTGTTTGAGGTGCGCGACGAGCTCGGCCTCCGCCACGGGATCTATGTGAAAGCTGCCGCGTTCGAAGATGGTCTTGCCACCCAGGGAAATTCGCGCCTTGGCCAGATCGACTTCGGGGGCATGGAGGCCGACGAACTTTCCCATGGCCATGAGGATACGGCCCACGTTGGGATCGTTGCCGCACACGGCGGCCTTGACCAGTGGCGAGTTGATCACGGCTTTGCCCAGGCCGCGGGCCACGAACTCGGAGGGTGCTCGGTTCACGGTCAGGCGGACGACGTGGTGGACTCCCTCGCCATTGCGAACCACGTCCTCGGCGAGATCGCCGCACACGGTCTCCAGTGCCCGGGCAAATTCGCCCTCGTCGGGACAGGGAACCACGCCCGAGGAAAGCAAGACCACGGTGTCCGAGGTGCTGGTGTCGGTGTCGATGCTGATGCAGTTGAAGCTGGGGTCGACCGCCGCGGGCAAGAGCCGTCGCAAGGCGGCGCGTGGCACGGCCAGATCGGTGAGCAGGTAGACCAGCATGGTTGCCATGTTGGGCTCGATCATGCCCGCGCCCTTGGCGATCCCGACGATGCTGCCGCGGCCGACGCTCGCGCGACGGATCTTGGGGTACAGATCCGTCGTCATGATGGCCCGCGCGGCGGGCAGCAGGCTGGCGCTGGACAGCGAGGAGGCGACCGCGGGCACGGCGGCCAACATCGATTCGATGGGGATGCGCCAGCCGATGACTCCCGTGGAGCTGGGAAGGACCTGGCCGGGCTGCATCCCGAGCGCGGTGGCCACCCCCGCGCAGAGGCGTTCCGCCGTGGCCTCCCCGCCGGGAGCGCGCACGTTCGAGGTCTTGTTGTTGACCACGATGGCGCCCAAAGTCGGTTCGTCGAGGCGGCGACGCCCGATGATGACCGGCGCGCCGGGGAAGGCGTTGCGGGTGAAGACCGCGGCAAAGTCCGGCGTGGGTCTTTCGAGCACGATGAGGGTGAGGTCCATGCCCGCCTTCTTGTTGACCTCGGCGGGCATGAATTCGAGGCGGGTGGTGCCCACGCGGAAGCCGGCAGGTAACGCGGCCTGGGTGGCCAGCCAGGCCCGGTGCTCCTCGGCCGAAGAGAAGGTCAGGTTGGTGCTCGCCATCGACGTTGCCCTAATAGCTCGACATGGGTGGGCACGAGCACACGAATTGGCGATCGCCATGCACGTTGTCGAGTCGCCCGACCGGCGGCCAGTACTTGTGGTTGCGCAGGTAGGGCAGGGGGTAGGCCGCGCGCTCGCGGGGGTAGGGATGTGTCCACTCCGTGGCCAGCAGCGCCTCCGCGGTGTGGGGTGCGTTCTTGAGCAGGTTATCGTCGCGCGGCTGCATGTCGGTTTCGATCTCGCGGATCTCCTGCCGGATGGCGATCATGGCATCGCAGAAACGATCGATCTCGGCGCGCGACTCGCTCTCCGTCGGTTCGATCATCAGCGTCCCGGGAATGGGGAACGACATGGTCGGGGCGTGAAAGCCGTAGTCCATGAGACGCTTGGCGACGTCCTCGGCCTCGATGCCCGCCGACTTCTTGAGCGGCCGCAAGTCGATGATGCACTCGTGCGCTACGCGGCCCTGCTTGCCGCGGTACACGACGGGAAAGTGTTCGTGCAGGCGTTCGGCGATGTAGTTGGCGTTGAGGATGGCGATCTTGGTGGCCATCTCCAGTCCCCCTGCTCCCATCATGCGGGCGTAGGCCCATGCCACCAGCAGGATGTTGGCGCTGCCCCAAGGCGCCGCCGATACCGGGCCGATGGCTTGCTCGGAACCCACCTGAATGATGGGGTGGCCGGGCAGGAAGGGCACCAGGTGCGAGGCGACCGCGATGGGGCCCGCGCCGGGACCGCCGCCGCCATGCGGGCTGGCAAAGGTCTTGTGCAGATTGATGTGACAGACGTCGGCGCCCAACTCGGCGGGTCGGCACAGGCCTACCTGGCCATTCATGTTGGCGCCGTCCATGTAGACCTGGCCGCCGTGCTCGTGCACCACCGCGCACAGCTTCTGCACGTCCTCCTCGAAGACCCCGTGCGTGGACGGGTAGGTCAGCATGAGCGCGGCGAGGCGATCGGAGTGTTCGCTGGCCTTGGCGGTGAGGTCCGCCAGATCCACATTGCCGCCCGCATCGCAGGCCACCACGACCACACGCAAACCGGCCATCACGGCGGAGGCTGGGTTGGTTCCGTGGGCGGACGACGGGATCAGGCACACGTCGCGGCTCTCCTGCGAGCGGCTGGCGTGGTACTTGCGAATCACGAGTAGCCCCGCGTACTCGCCCTGCGAGCCCGCGTTGGGTTGCAGCGATACCCCTTCGAAACCGGTGACCTCGGCCAGCAACATCTCCAGATCGGTGACGATGGCGACGTAGCCCTCGGCGTACTTGGCCGGGACGAAGGGGTGGATGTCGCTCCACTCCGGCCAGGTCAGCGGCAGCATCTCGACCGCGGCGTTGAGCTTCATGGTGCACGAGCCGAGCGGGATCATGGAATCGGCCAGCGACAGATCCTTGGCTTGAAGGCGGCGCAGGTAGCGCAGCATTTCGGTCTCGGATCGATAGGCCGAGAAGACGGGGTGCTGCAGGAACGAGCTCGTGCGCACGAGCGAAGCGGGGATGGCCAGCGCGGCGTCCTCTATCTTGACTTGCGCGGCGGTGGCGGGAGCCATCACGCCCAGGATCAGCTCGACGTCGGCCGCGGTGGTGGCCTCGTCGAGCGTGATGGTGAGTGCGGTGGGCGACAGCTGGCGCAGGCAGATCCCGGTGGCCTCGGCGCGCGCGTGGCAAGCGGCAATGGCGGGCGCGGTTGCGTTGACGCGGACCGTGTCGAACAGCGCGGTCGAAGCCACGCGGAGTCCGGCGCTCCGCAGGGCTTGCGCCAAGGTCGCCGCCCGCTGGGCGATGCGCGTGGCGATGGCGCGGATGCCGTCCGCACCGTGGTACACGGCGAACATGCTGGCCATGACCGCGGGCAGAACCTGCGAAGTGCAGATGTTACTGGTGGCCTTCTCCCTGCGGATGTGTTGCTCGCGGGTTTGCAGGGCAAGGCGGAAGGCCGCGTGACCATGGGCATCGCGCGACACGCCGATGAGCCGGCCCGGCATCTTGCGCGTAAATTCCTTGCGCGTGGCGAAGAAGGCCGCGTGCGGGCCGCCGTAGCCGAGAGGCAGGCCGAAGCGTTGCACGCTGCCCAGCGCCACGTCGGCGCCGAACTCGCCGGGCGGCACCAGCAGGGCCAGCGAAATCAGATTGGCGGCCACGGCCACACGCGCGCCGGCGGCGTGCGCCTTGTCGCAAAAAGCGCGGTAGTCGAGGATCTTGCCGTCGGTCGTCGGGTACTGGACAAGTGCGCCGAAGACGTGCTCATCGAAGGTGAAGGTCGCGTGGTCGCCGGTGACCACCTCGATGCCGAGCGCCGAGGCGCGCGTGCGCACCACCGCGATGGTCTGGGGATGGCACAGCTCGGAAACAAAGAACACCTTGGCGTCGTCGCGTTCGCAGATGCCGGCGAACATGTGCATAGCCTCGGCGGCCGCGGTCGCCTCGTCGAGCAGCGAGGCGCCGGCAACGTCCATTCCGCACAAATCCATGATCATGGTCTGGAAGTTGAGCAATGCCTCCAGGCGGCCCTGCGAGATTTCCGCCTGGTAGGGCGTGTACGCCGTGTACCAGCCGGGATTCTCGAGGACATTGCGCAAGATGACGGCGGGCAGGATGGCCTCGGCGTAGCCCATGCCGATGTACGCGCGCACGCTTCGGTTGCGGCCGCCCAGGCGGCGCAGTTCGCTCAGGGCTTCGTACTCGGAGAGGGCAGGGGGAAGCTCCAAGGGCCGTGTTGTGCGGATGGCCGCGGGAACCGCTTCCGTGATGAGCTCGTCGAGCGAAGGCGCGCGAACCACCCGCAGCATCTCGGCCAAGTCCGCTGGCCTCGGGCCGATGTGGCGCGATAGGAATTCGTCCTGCTGGATTGCGGGCATCGGGAAATCGTCAGTCCTCGTTCTCTTTCAGGAAGGTTTCGTAGGCGGCGCAGCTCATCAGTTTCTTCAGCTCGTCGGGACTGGTGGCCTCGATCTGGATCATCCAGCCACCGTCGTAGGGTTCCTGGTTCACGTATTCCGGAGAATCCTGCAGCGTGGTGTTGACCTTGACGACCTTGCCCGAGACAGGGGAAAGCAGGTCGGAGACGGCCTTCACCGATTCCACCGAGCCGAAGGGTTCGTTTTGCTTGAGCACCTCGCCCTCGCGTGGGAGATCGACCTGCGTGACATCCCCTAGTTGCTCGACCGCGAACTGGGAAACCCCCACGGTCACCAGGTTGCCCTCGGCCCGGGCCCACTCGTGGTCATCGGTGTAGAGAAGATCGCTCGGATACGTGTCGCTCATGTTCTTTGCTGGCTCCTTTGGCGGGGAATTCTACCTGGAAACCTAATTCGCTTGTCGTCGGTAGAATGGACCCTTGACGACCTGGGCCTGCGCGGGTTTGCCCCGGCAGTCGATGACGATACGCGTGCCCGGTTCGGCGTGGCTGGGCGGCAGGTAGCCCATTCCGATGTTCTTGCCCACCGTCGGCCCGACGGTGCCGGATGTGACCGTGCCGACGGGAGTTCCGCTTGCCGCGTCCAGGATACGGTATCCGTGGCGGGCGATGCCCCGCTCGAGCATCTCGAAGCCCGCTAGCTTGCGCGGCAGGCCCGCCGAGCGTTGTCGCAGCAGTGCCTCCCTGCCGATGAAATCGCCCTTGTCGAATTTGACCACCCAGCCAAGCCCCGCCTCCAGCGGCGTGGTGCTGTCGTCGAGGTCATTGCCGTAAAGCGAGAGGCGGCCTTCCAGGCGGAGCGTATCGCGCGCGCCCAGTCCGACCGGCTTGCCCCCCACGGTGGCGGCGGCGCCGACCAGGGCATCCCAGAGGGGCTCGGCGTCCCCGGGTGAGCAGAAGATCTCGAAACCATCCTCGGCGGTGTAGCCGGTGCGTGCGATCCACGCCTGCCGTCCCGCGACCTGGCGCCCGGTCACGAACGAGAACGAGGGCAGCGAGCCGAGATCCGCGTCGGTCAGTCCGGCTAGAGCGGCCGCGGCCTTCGGGCCCTGGAAGGCGATCAGCCCGGTTCTGTCGGATTCGTCGTCGATCTGGCAGATCGATGCGGCATTGTCGATGAAGTGCTGCCGGTCCTTGTCGATGTTGGATGCGTTCACCACGATGAGGAGGTGGTCGGCTGCGACGCGATAGACGATGAGATCGTCCACAATGCCCCCGGAAGGGTGGCAAGCCACCGCGTACATGGCGCGCCCATCGCACAGCGCGGCGGCATCATTGGTCACCAAGCGCTGCACCGCTTCCGTGGCCCGTGGTCCGCGAAAATGAATCTCGCCCATGTGGCAGACGTCGAAGACCCCCACCGCCGCTCGGGTCGCCTTGTGTTCCTCGAGGATGCCGGCCGGATAGTTGACCGGCATGAGCCATCCACCGAAGTCGATCAGCTTGGCGCCAAGGCGCTGGTGGGCGGAGAAGAGCGGCGTCTTCCTGGCGGGGTGTTGGGCCTCCATGAGCGGACGCGATCATGCGGAAAACCACCCCCCTGCACAAGCTAAACCGCACGGCCGCACGGAGATACCTGGCATGGCGCAGCCTGCTTGGCGCGGAAGAGAGGTCGAGCGTGTTCGCTCGCGGTTGACGACCGTCGGCGCGGCCCCTATTGTCAGTCGCCTGGGGGAAGTAATGAGCAGCGAAGACCCGGGCAACCAGGCCGACCAGTCCAGCGAAGAGTTGATGACGGCAGAAGAATACCGTCAGGTTACTCGCGCCCTCGCACGTGAGGAGCGTTGGGAGGATTTGGCGGCGCTGTACATCGAGCGGGCCGAGAGCAGCCCCAACCCCGCCAGTCGCGCCCGCTACTTGGTTCACGCCGCTCAGGTGTTCGACCAGAGGATGGGCGATGCCGATCGGGCATACATCACCTACCTCGCCGCTTTCCAGGACGATCCGTCGAATCAGGACGCGGCGGCCGATCTCGCCCGCGTGACCGGCTCACTCGGGCGCTTCCCCGAGCTGCTCGAAGAGTGCATGGCGATGGCGGCGCAGGTGAGCCCGCCCGACAAGCAGGCCGCCATGTACGTCGCCATGTCGACCTGGTACCAGGAGCAGCTCGGCGACGCGGCCTCGTCGGAGGCAGCTCTCGAAGCGGCGTTGGCCGCCGATCCGGCCAACCTCACGGCACTGCGTGCGCTGGTCGACCTGAACAAGCTGCGCGGGGATTTCGCGCGCGCGGCCGCCTATCTCGCCAGCGCGGCAGCGGCCATGCAGGATGCCGACCTGTGCGTCGGCTACGCGCTCGACGCGGCCGATCTCTACCGTTCGCGGCTTTCGGACATGGAGTCGGCCTGCGAGCAGTACCGCCGTGTGCTCGAGGTGGATCCGGCGAACCGGCCTGCCTCCGAGGCCCTGGCCGAGGTGGCCTGGGAAGCCAAGGATTGGGTGACCGCCTTGCCCCTCATCGAGGGCATGGCCACCTCCACCGAGGAAGGCGGAACGGCTGCGGCGCGCCTCTTCCAGCGCGCGGGCTGGGCCGCGCAGATGCTTGGCGACTACGAGCGTGCGCGGGCCAACTACCGCAACGCCCACGGCGACGATCCTAACTATTTGCCGGCGTTGCTTCGCTGGGCCGCGCTGGCCCTGGCGGAGAAGTGGTGGCAGGACGTGGTCATCGCGGTCCCGGCCGTGCTGGCGCGCAACGACGCCGGCATCACTTCCGACGAGAGGGCGGAGTACCTCGAAGGACTGGGCGAGGCGCGCTTGGCGCTCGGCGAGGCCGAATTCGCCGCGGAGGCGTTCACACGGGCTCTTGAGCTCTCGCCCAACAACAATGCCTGTCGCGACGGGTTGGCGCGCGCCCATTCGCGCCTTTCGGGCAAGGGACCGGATACCGCTCGCGCCATCATCGAGCAGCAGCGCCTGCTTGCGAACGGCGCGGGCACCCCCGAGGAGAAGTTCGACATCCTCGCGGGCATTGCCGGCAGAGAGCGCGACGAGCTTGGGGATCTACGCGCGGCTCTCACCACCTACTTCGAGATGCTGGCCATCAAGCCCGATGATCCTGTCACCTTGCACGAGGTCTTCGAGGTCTACACCAATGCTCGCGAGTGGGCACGCGCGGTGGAGATCCTGGAACGCCTGGTCAAGGTGGAGGAGGGCAAGACTCGGGCGCGCTACCTGGTTGCGATGGGTAACATCCTCAACTACGAGTTGCGCACCTCGGAACGTGCCATCGAGGTGTACAACCTCGTGCTCGACGAGGACATCGATGACGAGCGCAGCTTCGCGCGTATCGAGCGTATCCTGTCGGGGCAAAACGGCTGGCGCGAGCTGGCGCGCAACTACCGACGCATGATCAAGCGACTGGGCAGCACGCCCTCGCCAGAGAAGCGCCAGCAGCTCACGGCCCTGTGGCGCAAGCTGGGCGATGTCTGCCGCAAGCGACTGCATGAGCGCGAAGCCGCGGTCGCGGCCTACGAGGTATGCGTGCAACTTGCGCCGGAGGATCGGCGCACCCGCGAAGTGCTGGCGGACACCTACGAAATCCTTGGCCCGACCAAGTTGAGCCAGGCCATCAAGGCGCGGGAAGCCCTGCTGGAAGAACCTGTGGATTTCGAGGAGATGGCCAAGCAAATCCGGGTGTTAGCGCGCATGTTCGGCAAGCAGCAGATGTACGACCGACTTCACTGCACCTCGGCGGCCCTGATGGCGATGGGTCAAGCCATTCCGCAAGAGCAAGCCTTCTACGAACGAACCGTCGCTCCCGAGATCCCACGCAGCCACACGGCGCTTGCCGAATCGATGTGGCAGCGCTTCGTGACCAGTCCACGCCAGGACTGGTGCGTCTCGCATGTGCTGGCGGCGGTCAGTTCCGGCGTGGTCATGGCCCGGGCCAAGGACGCCGTTTCGCTTGGGCTCAATCCGGCCCAGAAAGTCGACCTGAACACGGATCGCTCCTCGGTGGGACAGCTCATTGGCTACGCCTGCCGTCTGCTCGGGGTCACGCTGCCCCCGGTCTACGTCTCGCCGGAAAGCGAGGGCGAGCTTGAGCTGCGCATCGTGCTCGAGGGGCAACAGGTGGTGCCCTCGTTCCTGCTCGGGCGGGGCCTGCTCTCCGGGAGGTCGGAAAAGGAACTGGCTTTCTACGTCGCGCGCAAGCTCGTGCGCATGCGCGCCGACCAGTTTCTGCTGGCTCCGGAGGCAGTATCTTCGCTCGACGAGTTACGAGTCATCATCGCGTCGGCGGTCAGGTTGGTGCATCCCGACTTCGACCTGCCGGGCACCGACCCGGGGTCGGTGCGCAAATACACGGCGTTCCTGCAGCGCTCGGTCCAACCGATGGCCTTGACCTCCGCGTCGGCCGCCATCGAACAGATCGTTTCCGAGCCTGGTCGGGTCGACCTGACTGCCTGGGCCGCTGGAGCCAACCAAACCGCGGATCGCGCCGCTCTGCTTCTCAGTGGCGACGTGGTGTCCGCCATCCGTGAGGTGCTGCGCGCCAGCGAAACCCAAGGCGGAGATGCGGAGCTGGCGGTCAAGGATCTCATCCGCTGGTGCGTCAGTACGGACTACCTCGATCTGCGCGAGCAACTTGGTCTGGCGACCGAGGTTGCCCAGGCCCAACCGGCGCGCAAGCCCGGTCCCTTTCCGCGCCGCCCCTACCGCCCAACGTAGGACTGCCCTCGTCCCATTAAATGGACGCCGACCGGCCCGGCGGATAACGTCGGTGATAGGTGGCCGGTACCATTCGTTCCTCAGCCAGCGTCAGCCTGGCGATTCTCTCGTCGCGCGTCCTTGGGGTCGCGCGCGATTCGATCTTCGCGCGTGTCTTCGGCGTGAGCGCGCTGACCGATGCCTACGTCGCCGCCTTTCGCATTCCGAATCTCCTGCGCGATCTCTTCGCGGAAGGCGCGTTGTCGAGCGCCTTCGTGCCGACCTTCAGCGATGCCTTGGCCAAGGGCGGTCGGGAGCGCGCGTATCGCCTGGGCAACCTCGTCCTCGGCGGAATCCTGCTTGTGACCGGCTCGCTCAGCCTGGCCGGATTCCTGTGGTCCGACGGGCTCGTGTCATTGATCACGCGCGGATTCGGGGGCGATGCCGCACAGGTAGCCATGGGCGGCTTGCTGGCCCGGATCATGATGCCCATCCTGACCCTGGTCAGCGTCAGCGCGGTGTGGATGGGCATGCTCAACGCTCAACATCGCTACCTGGCCCCGGCCTACGCCCCCGCCATGTTCAACGTCACAAGCATCGCCTGCGGGGTGATGCTGCTCGTCCTGCATTTCTCGGAACGCACGGCCATGATTGCGTGGAGCTCGGGTACGGCGACGGCCGGGCTGGTCCAGGCGGTGGTGCAACTTCCAAGTCTCCACCGCCTTGGCTATCGCGTGCGGCCGTCCTTGTCGGGACTCCTTCGCGACCTGGACGTCCGTCGCATCGTGCGTCTCATGGGCCCCGCGACCGTCGGACTCGCGGCCATCCAGATCAACGTCTTCGTCAACACGCAGTACGCGGCGGCGCTGGGCAGCGGGCCCTTGACCTACCTGCAGAACGCCTTTCGCCTCTTCTACCTGCCGGTCGGCCTCTTCGGCGTGGCCCTGGCCACGGTCACCACGGCGCGCGCCTCCGAGGAGGCTGCGCGGGGAGATCGAGATGCACTCATCGCGCGTGTCTCTGATGGGATTCGAGGCGTATGGCTGCTGGCGCTCCCGTCGGCTGTTGGGCTCGTCGTACTGGCCAAGCCGGTCGTGCAGTTGCTCTTCCAAGGCGGCAAGTTCCTGCCGGTGCATACCGCTGCGACGGTTCCCATCGTCCAGGCCTACATGCTTGGCGTTTTACCCTACAGCCTGGTGAAGGTCTTCGCCCCGGCCTTCTTCGCGATCGACAGGCCCCGCGTGCCGATGATCGCCTCGATCGCTTCCGTGGCGGCGAATCTCCTCTTCAACGGGCTGACCTACCGTCGGCTGGGCGCGCCGGGCCTGGCCCTGGGTACGACGGTGGCGGCGCTGGTAAATCTGACCCTCCTCCGCCTGTGGTTCGCTCGCGTGTTGGGCAAGCCGGGCAGGGCGGGATGGATGCGTGACGTCGTCTGCATGCTCACGGCCAACGTGGTGCTTGCGGTGGTGGTCGTTGCCGCGTGGCAAGGTGCCATGCGCGGGATCGCCTCCTTGCCCATCGTCTGGCCGCGAGGCACCTTTCGCCTGGTCCACGGCATCGTGTTGCTTGCCACCATCGGCGCCGGCTTTGCAAGCTACGTCGGCTGCTTGCGTCTGCTGCGCGTTCGCGGCGCCGAGGAGCTTTGGGAACTGCCGCGCAAGCTGTGGCGGCGGCTCTTCGCGCGGTAGCTATCGCCGCTTGCGTCGCTGGCTCGTTCGCGCGAAGAAGGCCACCTTCTCCAGCGAGACGGACATGTCGATGTTCTCCACGTAGATTCTCTCGGGCAGGCGCAAGACGACCGGCGCGAAGTTCAAGATGCCGGTGACCCCCGCGGTGACGAGCTGTTCGGCGACGTGCTGGGCGTGCTCGGCCGGAACCGTGATGACCGCGATGTCGATGCGCTTCTCCGCGAGCACCTCGGCCATCTGACGAACCGAGTAGCAGCGTACCTCGGAAAACGACAGGCCTATCTTGTCCAGATCCACGTCGAATGCTGCCACCAGGCGAATCTTGTCGGAACGATTGGTCAAGAAGGCGGCAATGGCGCGACCGAGGTAGCCCATGCCGATGATGCCCACGGGGCGCGTTTCCTGCGAATCGAGAAAGGCGGCGAGCGAGTTGAGCAGGCGTTTGACGTCATACCCACTGTTGGGGTTCCCGCTGTATCCGATCGCCATCAGGTCGCGACGAACCTGCGCCGCCGTGAGCTGGCAGGATTGCGCGAGTTGGTGGGAGTACACGCTGGGCCCGAACTCGTGCCTTCCATGCAGCAGGGCTCGCCGGTAGATGCTCAGACGCTCAACGCTGCGAGTGGATATCTTGCGTTTCTTCATTGCTCCTTCTGTCCTCCTACGAAAGAACCATAGGAGGGTTCCTTCCAACTCCCGCGATGACTATCTGCTGCGTCGTCGTGCGGGCGACTGCCTTGAATGCGGCCATATCCTACCTATCTCCTCCGATATGACAACGAGCGTGCGTGGGTCAGCCCACCTGCCGGCGCGTCCCCAACAGGCGTGGCAGTTCCGCCAAGGCCTCGTCCAGCGTGGGCGGTTCCTCGTGGTCGCGTGCCCGCAGGGACTCGACTTCCTCGACCCGGCTAGCCAGTACCCGCGCGCGATTGGCAGCCTGGCGAACCCCTTGATCGTCGATCCAGGTGGAGGGGTCTCCCTCGCTGGGAAACGAGCGGTGCGGCCCCGTCCCCGGTGTGCTCACGGGGCTGGGGGATCTCTCGACGGGCGGGCGGGGCTGGGTGATGTGCACGCCAGCGATGGGGGTTCGCCGCTCAGGCGAGGCTTTGTAGGCCAGCAGGCGTTCGAGCATGACGCGGCTGCCAGGCGCCACGGTCAAAAATTGCACCCCCATGCCATGCGCGCGCTGTGGTTCCTGCGGGTTGAACTCGCGGACCCACGCCACCTTGCCGGTACCACCGAGAAGCGGTGGTCCTTGCACAAGCGAGATCTCGAAGGTGAGCACCGTGCCGACCGCGTACGGGCTGCGACTGGCGAGGAAGATTCCCCCACGGGTCACGTTGGGAGCGAAGCGGTGGATGAAGGTGTTTTCGTCGGGATAGCGGAGTTGCAGCCGGACGAGGGGAATGTCTTGCGGCGACACGGGCGCGAGTATCGGACGGCCGCGAGCATGGGTCAACCCCGCGTGCAGGTCGCAGGAGATGGAAAGAACCCTCCCTGCGTTCCTTCTTCGTGTAGGCTCGGGCCACAAAGTCGCCTCCCGGCGGGGAGAAAGGAATCAGGTACGCACCCATGACGAAAGAAACACTCTTGGCCGCACTCGAGGTCGAGCGACTGAAAGTCAGCGGAGACAGCGTCGCCGTGCCGGAAGATCGCGATGCCACCTTCATGGTGGTGAGCCCGGGCGAGACCATTCAGGTGAACAGGGTAGTGAAGGTCGAGACACGCGATGCTTCGCTATGTCTCGAAACCGCCAAGGGCGAACGCTTCTGGTTCAGCTACGATGTCGTGCTCGGCGCGCGCTTCCGTTCCGCGAAGCTGGCCAAGCAGCACGCCGCCGGCTTCGGTCGATAAGATCCGACGCGTTGGCGTAGGCTGGCTTCGCCTGCCGAAGCCGGAGCGCGGGAGGGGTTGGGAACCCTCCCAGGGTTGCCATTTCTATCGGAATGACATCGACCAACTGGCGATGGTGTTCTTTCCCTTGTAGGACGGGAACCCGAACGATTGCATCTGGTTCAGGACGCACATTGGCATGGCGCCCCTGCGCTGACCGTTGACCTGGACCGCCTTCACTCGCCCTGAGGGCTGCACCACGAAATCGAGCTCGACCGTGCGGATACCACCCTGCATGGCGCAGGGGACGAGCTTGCGGTAGTGGGCGCGCATCACCCTATCGATGATGTTCTCGTCGAGGACGGCGTCGCCGCCCTCCTTGGTGACATCCCCGAGGTCCATGGTGTTCGCGAAGTCCTCGGCCCTGCCTGCCACGCCGCCTCCCACGCTTCGCCGTCCGCCGCCTGCACGCTTGGGCTGGGCGAACTCGACCTTGACGTCCTTCAGGAACTTGTCGACATCGGCTTCGCTCACGCGCGATGCGAGGGTGTCGACCTGGGCGGCCTTGCGGTTCTTGAGGTAGAACCACATGCCGCCGGCGACCGCGAGCACGGCGACGCTGATGATGAGGAAGAACCAGCGGCCCTTCCGCCGCTCGGTGTGTTCGTGGGCTTGTTCCGCCCGGGTTCGGCGCTGAGCCTCGAGCTTCCGCTCGACGACACGGGTATACTCCGCCAGCTGGGGGTGCTCCTTGATCTTCTGCCGGTCGCCCGAGTCGGCATCGACAATGAAGTCGTCTCCCTTGAAGACGCCTTTCTCCATCTGCGCCATGACCTGGGCCAGCGAGAAGGGGCCAAAGTCGAGGCTGTCCTTCTGGATCAGCCAGCGCTCGTACTCTTCCGAAATTCGGACGGCGTCGGACACGCTGAATGATTTCCCAAGCGTGAGCCGTGGGGTGGCCAGAACCTTGTCTGGCTTGGCCGCGCCACCGGACAGAATCGCTCCGATTTCGGCCACCAGCTGCGAGGGACGGCCGAATCGCGTCTCGGGCAGAGACGCCAAACCGCGGTCGATGAGCTTGTCGATGGCCCGTGGCAGCTCGCCGTTGACTTGGCTGGCCGGCCAGGGCGGCGTGCCAGGGGCGTGACCGGTGATGAGCTCGTAAAGGACCGCCGTGAGAGAGAAGACATCGGCGGCAGGCGAAGGAGCGGCGCCCGCTGCAACCTCGGGCGCGAGGTACGGGCTGGTCGCTGTCCCCTCGGGAGAACCGGGACGCGCCAGAGCCGGGACAGCGCGGGTCAGCCCGAGGTTCGAAACCTTGACCCGTCCGCTGGTGCTCAAGCGGATGACCGCAGGATGTATTCCGCCGTGGCACATCTGGGGATAACAAGCCTCGAGCGCATTGGCGGCGTGGCCAAGCAATACATGGGCATGGGCCAGTCCGACGACCTGATTCTTTGCCTGTCGGGAGTTGATGATTTCGCGGAGCGTGGCCCCATCAAAAGGCTCGGTCGCGACATAGACGCGATCACCCTCGTAGCCCCATGCCAGCAGCGTGGCCAGGTTCTTGTGCTTGGCCGATTCAGCTTGCGCGAGATCGTGCTCCAGAACCGGGCGGATTGTCGTCGCGCAGGGAAACACGCGCAGCAGCACGGGCGTGTTCTCCCGCGTATCGGTGGCCTCGTACAGCTCGGTGCCCGCCTCGACCCGCAGGAAGGACTGGATTTGAAACCGGCCGCCTATCACGGTCGCGAGCGGGAGCGGCTCGGCGGCCCCTGTTGTGTCCATGGAAACTGCGTCGTTCATCACAAGGAGCGAACATTATAGGCCCGCCGTATGCGGACATGCCCAGAAAAAAGGCTAGGGGAGTTTGAAACGCCGAACCAATTCGCGCAAGCGGCGGGAACCACCACCTTCGCGAAACATGAATTTGACCCCGGTCTGACCTGGACACGCGTGGTACAGGACGCGGCCCGAGATGGACATCGGTGCGATCCCACCCGGGGGTACGACATCGAGGATAATGTCGGTGCCAATCGCGGGCTGTACCTGCGCCGCGACCAGTCCGCCGCTCACACTGATCTCGCGCAACTCGGCTTCCGCAGAGTCGGGGTCGTTGCCCACGCGCATCCGCACCGCAAGGCCAACGGGAACGCGCGTGTGCTTGCGCTTGAGCGTCGATTGTCGGGCTCCCATCAAGGTCTGCAGCACGAAGTCGCGTTTTGAGGCTTCCTCTGGCGCGAAACGGACCATGGCACCAGCGCGGACGCGCAGGCGAGGCAAGGCCGGGCGCCAGGAAAGCACGATGCCCCGGACGAGAACCTTGTTGGGCAGGCCTTTGCAGGCGATTTCCACCACCACGGGCGCCTCGTTCGGAAGCGCGGTCGTCGTCGGGCAGAACAGAATCCCGTCGGGATGATCGCTATTGTAGAAGCTTCGGAATTCCTCCGCGCTTCGACAGCGGACTCGGAGAATGTTCAAAATCGCCCTCTCTCGCTGACTAACGGCGCTGTAGCTTGCTGGCCCTCGATGTACTAGCTTCGTCCACCGTCGCACCCATGTCAATCCGTGTCTACATCGACGGAGAAATCCACGCGCCTGAAGCGGCCATGGTTTCCGTTTTCGACCGGGGCTTTCTCTTCGGCGACAGTGTGTACGAGACCATCGCGTGCCTGGGCGGGCGATTCATCTTCATGGCCGAACACCTTGATCGGCTGGAACGGTCCGCGAGGCGGGTCTACCTCGACCCGCCCGCCCGCTCTCGGGTCGAGCGAGCGATGCGCGACACCGCGGAAGCGACGGGCGAAAAGGACGCTCGCATCCGGGTGATGGTCACGCGCGGGACAGCCGGTGTCGATATCGACCCCGCGACGGCCAAATCGCCCCGTCTCATCGTCATCGCGCAGGCTCTCGGGGCGCCCACGCATGCCATGGTCGAAGCGGGGGTCGCCGTCGAGGTGGTGAGCCAGTCCCGCTGCGCTCCCGGCAGCGTCGATCCCGCGGTCAAGTCGGGCAACTACCTGAACAGCGTGCTGGCCATCGCCGAGGCGAGACGCCGATCGCCGGGCGCCAGCGAGGCGATTCTGTGCTCGGCGGGGGGGAGCATTGCGGAAGGCGCCACGAGCAACGTCTTCTTCGTGGAATCTTCTGCGCTGTGTACCCCTGGCCTCGATGTCGGGATCCTCGATGGTGTCACGCGCGCCAAGGTTCTGGGGATCGCTCGGGACGCGGCCATCCCGACCCAAGAGCAGTCGTTTGTTGCCCCCGACAAGCTGCGCGCCGCCGACGAGGTCTTCCTTACCAGCGCGGTTCGTGGGATCTTGCCCGTCACGACCGTGGACGGTGTCCCGGTCGGCAGCGGCCGGCCGGGCCCCATCACGCGTCAGCTGCTGGTTCTCTATCAACGCCTGGTAAGCGAGGCACGATGAACAACATCGCGGCGTTCGGACACAAGTTCTTCATCTTCGGGGGCATCCTCCTCATCGCCATCGCGGCCATTCAGATGTACTCGCGCCGTCGAGAGAGGGGCAAAACATCCTTGCACGAGCGCCTCGATGCGACGACCATTCGGGCCATCTTCTTCGTGGTCGTGGGCATTTTGGTGTTTCTGCTTGGGGTCGGCGTCATTCCCATGGGCGGGGGACGGTGAAGGCATTGAATCGGCTGCCCACTTCCGATAGAAACACCGCCACCGTGGGCGAGGCCCCATGCCGTGGCACTCGCGATCGGGACCTGACAAGCAGGATCAACACGTAGATGATCGACAGATACACACGCCCGGCCCTGGCGAGGATTTGGTCCGATATCCGCCGCTACGAAACCTGGCTCAAGGTCGAGTTGGCCGCCTGCGAGGCCATGGAGGCTGCGGGGTTGGTGCCTGCTGGTACCGCGGCGGACGTGCGCGCCAAGGCCGCCGGGAAGCTCGACGCGAAGCGCATCGCCGAGCACGAGGAGCGTACCCGGCACGACGTCATCGCCTTTCTTACCCACGTCGCGGAGTTCTCGGCCGAAGGCGCGCGCTGGCTACATCTCGGGATGACGTCGTCGGACGTGCTCGACGCGGCCCTGGCCATGCTTTTGCGCGAGGCCGCGGACGAAATCCTAGACGGCGTGGACGAGCTTCGGTCAGCGCTTGCGGTCAAGGCCCGCGCGCACCGCGAAACGATGATGATCGGGCGCTCGCACGGCATCCACGCGGAACCCATCGTGGCGGGTCAGGTGTTCGCCGGGTTCTTCAGCGAGGTCGGCCGCGCGCGTCGGGCGCTGGTCGCGGCCCGCGACGAGATCTCCGTGGGCAAGATCGCCGGGGCCGTGGGCACCTACGCCAATCTCAGTCCGGAATTGGAAGCGCGCGCTCTCAGCTCCCTCGGGCTGCGCCCCGAGGTCGTTCCCACGCAGATCGTGGCACGCGACCGGCACGCGGCGTATTTCATGGCGTTGGCCAGGCTGGGCACGGCGGTCGAGCGCATCGCGCTCACGGTCCGTCACTGGCAGCGCACCGAGGTGGGGGAGGCCCAGGAAGCCTTCGGCAAGGGGCAGAAGGGCTCGTCGGCCATGCCACACAAGAAGAATCCCATCCTCTCGGAGAACCTGTGCGGGCTGGCGCGGCTTCTGCGCGCCTACGCGAGCTCGGCTCTGGAAGACGTGGCCCTGTGGCACGAGCGCGACATCTCGCATTCGTCGGTCGAACGGGTCATCGGCCCCGACGCGACGGGCATCGCGGACTTCATGGTCCGGCGCGCGGCCGGATTGGTCGAGGGCTTGGTGGTCTACCCGGAGCGCATGAAGCGTAACCTCGACCACACCGGTGGGCTCTATTTCAGCGAGGGTGTGATGCTGGCCCTGGTTCGCACCGGGCTCGCGCGCCAGACTGCCTACGAGATGGTACAAAAGCACGCTTTGGCCGCCTCGGCCGAGCTTGGCAGCGGCGCGCCTGCGAGCTTCCGCGCCCGTTTGAGCGCTGATCCCGAGATCGCGGGGCGTCTTTCGGCGGCCGACCTGGATCAGGCATTCGATTTGCGACACCACCTGCGCTGGAGCGGCGCGATTATCGACCGTTCGCTCGGCGAACAAGAAACGTGACCACGAGGGAGCTGCAACAACATGGTCTCAGAAGAACTCATCAAAGCGCAGTTGGCGAAGACGCTGTCGACCACGGACTTCCCGGCGCTTGGGGAAAAGTACGCGGGCAAGGTCCGGGATTGCTACATGAAGGACAATCGCCGGGTCATCGTAGTCACCGATCGAATCAGCGCCTTCGACGTCGTGCTGGGAACCATTCCCTTCAAGGGCCAGGTCCTGAACCAGATCGCGGCGTACTGGTTCGACGTCACCAAGCACCTGGCCTCGAATCACATCATCGACGTGCCCGACCCGACGGTGACCATCGCCACCGAGTGCGAGATCATCCCGGTCGAGTTCGTCATGCGCGCCTACATCACGGGCGTGACCACTACGTCGATCTGGTACCACTACTCGCACGGCGTGCGCCGGTACTGCGGCCACGACTTGCCCGAGGGCATGCGCAAGAACCAGAAGCTGGATCGCCCCATTCTCACGCCTTCGACCAAGGCGGCGAAAGGGGGCCATGACGAGTCGGTGTCGCGCGAGCAGGTCTTGGCCTCGGGCGCGCTCAGCCCGGCGGAATTCGATCGCGCGGCCGAGATGTGCGCCCGCGTGTTCGCTTTTGGCCAGAGCCTGGCCTCGCAACGAGGGCTGATTCTCGTCGACACCAAGTACGAGATGGGCCGGCGTCGCGATGGCAGCCTGTGTTTCGTGGACGAGATCCACACTCCCGACAGCTCGCGCTACTGGTACGCGGACGACTACCAAGCCCGCTTCGATGCGGGCGAGGAGCCGCGCGGCCTGGACAAGGAATACGTCCGCCACGCGCTCGCCGCGGGCGGCTACCTCGGCGACGGCCCCCCACCCAAACTCTCCGACGAAATCCGTTGCGAGGCCGCGCGCCGCTACGTCTCTCTGTACGAGCTGGTGACCGGCCGTGAATTCGTGCCGGACTTCGAAGAGCCCCTGGCGCGCATCCGCAAGAACCTCCACTTCTAGCCCATCCCCACTGGGTCCAGCTGCCGTGAATTCCGTCCCTCAAGTTCGATTTCGTCGAATGCGCCCGGCCGCGGTCCTCCCCCGGTACATGACGGAGGGCGCGGCGGGAATGGATCTCGCATCCGCGGCTGACGGCTCGATCACGATTGCGCCCGGCCAGCGTCTCGGCGTGCCGACAGGTTGGTCGATGGAGCTCCCCATGGGATACGAGGCGCAGGTGCGGCCACGCTCGGGACTCTCGCTCAAGCATGGGGTGACGGTGGTGAATGCGCCGGGTACCATCGACAGCGACTACCGTGGCGAGGTCGTCGTGTTGTTGGTGAACCTCGGCGATCAGCCGCACACCATCGCGCCAGGCGATCGCGTGGCGCAGATGGTGATTGCCCCGGTGTCGCGCGCCACCGTCGAGGAAGCCGTGGAGCTTTCGCGCACGGAGCGTGGTGCTGGTGGGTTCGGCCACACGGGATGATTGATCCGGTGGGCAGCGATGTGACACATTCCGCCCATGAGGGAAGCAGATAGCGCTCAACGCAAGGCCGGGATTATCGGCGTCTCCGGGTATTCGGGGATGGAGCTGGCGCGCATCCTGTCGAGCCACCCCAATTTCTCCCTGTCGCTGGTGACCTCCGACAAATGGCAGGGCAAGACCCTCGGTCAATGCCTGCCGGTCGCCGGGACCGCAGCCAATCTGCTTTGCGTCTCGCACAGCGAAGGCCAGGGGCGACTGGGAGGGCTCGACATTGTCTTCCTGTGCACGCCAGCCGAGGCGTCGATCGCTATCGCGCCCGTCGTCCTCGCGGCAGGAGCCCGCGTCGTCGACCTGTCGGGTGCTTTCCGCCTCGCCGCCGCCGAGTACCCGACATGGTACGGCTTCGAGCATGGCAACGCGCAGTTGCTCTCCGAGGCGGTCTACGCGATGCCCGAAGTGACCGACAGCGCGTCCAAGCTGGCCACGGCCAGGCTGGTGTCGAATCCTGGTTGTTACCCCACGCCGTCGGTATTCGCGGTGCTGCCCCTGCTTCGCGCCGGGCTGATCGAACCCGATCCCATCTTCATCGACGCCAAGAGCGGCACAACGGGAGGCGGGCGCAAGGGCACCGAGGACTGGTCATTCAGCGAGATCTCCGATGATCTGCGCGCGTACCGAGTGCTACGCCATCAGCACCAGCCGGAGATCGAACGTGCGCTGGCGCTCGGTGGCGCCCCTGGGGCCAAGGTCACCTTCACCCCGCATCTCCTGCCCGTGCGGAGAGGCATTCTGGCCGCCGCCTACTGCCGGCTGCGCGTGGCCGCGGGTGTCTGGGATCCTGCCAGCGCCGTGCAGAAGGCCATGACCGATTTCGCCGTGGGCAAGCCCTTCGTGAGGGTGGTGCCCGCCGATCAGGTTCGCTTGCAGGCCGTGGTCGGCACCAACCGGGTCGTAATGGGGGCTGCAGTCGAGGCCAAGCGCGGCGTGGTGGTTTCACTCGCCGCCATCGACAACCTGGTCAAGGGAGCCGCCGGCCAGGCCGTACAGAACGCCAATTTGATGTTCGGGTTGGGCGAAACCACCGGACTCCTTGCCCTCGCAGGACACATGCCATGACGGACAGCCAGCCGGTAACCCAACCCTCGGAGTCGCTCGCCTTGCGGCGCGAGCTCCTGGTAGAGGCTCTCAAGTACATCCAGAAGTTCTCGGGCACGCGCGCCGTGATCAAGTACGGTGGCGCGGCCATGGTGCAGCCCGAGCTCAGGCGCAGTTTTGCCCAGGACGTGGTGTTGTTGCAGGCGGCGGGATTGCGGCCGGTCATCGTCCACGGAGGCGGTCCGGAGATCACGCGCACGCTCGATCGGCTGGGGCAGAAGAGCGAGTTCATCGACGGACAGCGGGTGACCGGCACCGCCGAGATGGGCGTGGTCGAGATGGTTCTGACCGGAAAGGTGAACACCGAGATCGTCGGGCTCATCAACACCTTGGGCGGCTCGGCCATGGGCATGTCAGGCAAGGACGCGCACCTCATCCGGGCGCGCAAGCATGTCGCGAGGCCGGGCAAGCCGGACCTTGGCTTTGTCGGGGAGGTCGAATCGATCAATGCCGAGGTGGTGGGCATGCTCCTCGACAAGCAGTACATCCCCGTCATCTCCCCGGTGGGGCTGGGCGGCGACGGCACCAGCTACAACATCAACGCCGATCATGTCGCCGCCGAGATCGCGGTGGCGGCAAAGGCCCGAAAGCTCATCTTTCTCACCGACGTGGCCGGCATCCTCGACGAGAACGGACAACTGCTGAGCCAGCTTTCGACCGCGGATTTGCACGGGCGCTTGCAGGATGGCAAAGCCGTCAAGGGCGGCATGGCGGTGAAATCCAAAGCCGTGTTGCGGGCGCTCGAGGGTGGCATCGAGGCAGTGCACGTGGTCGACGGTCGCGAGCCGCACAGCGTGGTCGTCGAGCTGTTCACGGACAAGGGCGTCGGAACCCTGGTGACCAAGTAGGTGTAGGCAGCGCTACCCGGGGTTCGCGGCGGCGAAACCGGGTCGCATGTTGTTGAGCGTTCCCCAGGTTGCTTCGTGCCAGTCTGCCCGATGCGCGAGGTAGATGCCGGCCAGGTCGCGGAAGTAGCGTAGCGCGAAGGGGCGCTTGTCCTTGATGTCGGTCTTCTCGGCCGGATCGGCCACGATGTCGTAGAGGGACTCGTTGCCGCCGTAGTCGACGATGTAGTGCAGCCGTTGCGAGCGAAGCGAGTAGCTGCGGCCGTATTCCGACGGCTCCACGCGTGGCACCCAGGGGCCCTGCCGCAGCACCATGGGCAGCAGACTCTCGCCCTGCACACGGGCGTCGGGCGCGATGCCCATCAAGTCGAGGATGGTGGGAACCACATCGGTATGGCTGACCACGGTCGGGATCTTTCGGCCTTGGCCCAATCCCGGCGCGAAGATCACCAGCGGTACGTTGGTGAGCTCGGCGTACTGGCCGTAGGCGTGCCCCATGCTGCCGTGCTCGAGGAATCCCTCGCCGTGATCGGCGAGCAAGATGATCGGCGTGTTGCCAGCCAACCCGCGCGCCTTGAGGCCGTCGACCAGCGTCCCGAAGCAGCCGTCGAGATGCTCGACCTCGCCATCGTACAGGCCCTTCAACTGGCCCCATCGCTCGGGGGTCATCTTGAGCTTCCCCCTGACGATGGCGGTGAGGATGACTCCGTCGGGGTGCTTGCCGATGGCGTCGTCGAAGGCGCCGGCGTAGTAATGCTCGGTGGTGCCCGGGTGATAGATGTAGGCGGTGTGCGCCTCGAACGCGACGGCTGAGGCGAAGAAGCGTTTGCCCGCGTGGCGGTCGGCGAAGTCCAAGACCAGCTTCACCACGGCGGAACAGTCGCCACCCTTGCCTTCCCTGCCTGGCATGTGGAATTCGTCCCAAGTCGAAACCGGCTTCAGCCGATTCATGGCAAAGCCGGCGTCGCCCACGAATTCCGTGGCGATGCCGGCCTTGGCGACCATCGCGCTGATCGTGGGCGTGTCCGGATTCACTTTGCTCTTGTCACCGAGGATGCCGCTTGTGCGTGGCATGCAACCGCTCTGGATGCTGGCGTGGGACGGAGGCGAGGATGGCGACGCGGCTTGCGTCGAGGTGAAGGCCACTCCTTCGCTGGCCATGGCCTTGGCGATGTTGGGGGTGCGCACGCGCGAATCGGCGTACATGGGCAGCTTGTCCGCGCGGAGTGCGTCGGCGACCAGCATGATCGCGTTGCGTGCGGGTTCGGGGCGGGGCAGTGTCGCCGCCTTGGGCAACAGAATGCGCGGAGAGAGCCAGGCGCCCTCACCTTCGCGAACCGAGAGATCCAGGGCCGCGAGCTTGCCCGAGAATTCGGCCAGGGAGAGCCGCTGCCGGCGCAAGGTGTCTGCCTCCTGCCGCTGGTCGAGGAGGACCTTGGCCGGCTGGCCTTCCACCGACACCGAGATCTGCAGGCGCGCCGCGTGGCCGACAGCGCCGGTGTCCACCACCAGCCAACCGTCTTGCGGAATCTCGATAGGTATCATCATGCGCGAAAAGCCGGTCAGGGCTTCGGTGGGTTTGCCCGCGAGTTGGACCTTGCCGAGGGGTGAGGGCGCCGGCCAAGGCTGCGCGGTCTCTGCTTCGGCCGGTTCCTGTCGACCAGGCACGATCTCGATCGAATGAAAGATCGCGCCCTTCTTCCTCACAGCGAGAGCAAGCGTATTCTCGCCCCTGACCAATACGTTCGCCGGAACGGTCAGCAGGACCTGTTGCCAGCCCGATTCGAGGGTCGCGTTCTTGATCGGCTTGCCGTTGAGGCGAACCGACAGCCTCTTGCCCGCGGAGGAACTCTGCAGGCGGATGGCGATGATGGCTTCGCCTGTCGCCGCGTCCCATGGAAATCGCAGCGTGGCCGCGGTCGAGCCAAGGGTGCGGCCTACCCGGTCATCGATCTTGGCGACGCCTCGCCATGGATTCCTGTACTCCTGGCTGTACTTGCGAAAGCCTTCGCTGGCGAACGGGATGAGCAGTCCTTCGCGGTACAGGTGCCACAGCGCTCGCGAGGCGACAAGGTCCACGCGCGGGCCGGTTTCGTCGAGAGCGACCCCATCGGCCGCGGCAGCGCTCGGGCCCGGCAGGGCAACTTGGCTCGATGGGATTTCCGCGCTGTGCGCACCCTTGCCGCGACAGGCGAGCAGGAGCGCGGCCAGCGCCAGAGAGCCGGCCACGAGCTTGACGACGAAATTCAACATGGCGCGTTTTCTACCTTGATCGACGAGGCAGGGCGAGTCGCACGGGCAAGCACAGGTTGACTATCGATGCGCAATGTAGGACATTAGGCCGTTCAAAACATTGAAGATGTCGATAGAAACGAGAGTGGCCGAATGGGTCTAGCAGCAGTCAAGAAAGCAGAAGTCGTCAAGAAGTTCGCTCGGAGCGACGCCGATACGGGGTCGCCGGAAGTCCAGATCGCCCTGTTGTCGGAGCGTATTTCGTACCTCACTGAACACTTCAGGGCACATGCCAAGGATCATCACTCGCGTCGTGGGCTGCTGATGCTCGTCAGCCAACGCCGGCGCTTGCTCGACTACCTGAAGAAGAAGGACGTCAAGCGCTACCGAGATCTGATTCACACGCTCGGCATTCGTAAGTAGGGTTATTGGAATTCGCGGGTGGCCGAGGTGCGCCACCCGCATTTTACTGGCGGAGGCCCCGGTGCCTGCGTTCATCCTTTTTCCCGCCGATCCAGCCGTCGCTCGTATTCGCACGAGCCATGTGTCCGGACCCGCGAGACAAGGGACGAAGCCACGGGGGCCACGACGAAAGGGAAGGAGTCCTCAACATGTTCGTTCGTGAAGGTGTAGCCCTTGGTGGCAAAGAACTGAGTATCGAAATCGGCCGCATGGCCAAACAGGCCGACGGCGCCGTCGTGGTTCGCTACGGCGATTCCATGGTGCTGGTGACGGCCGTCGCGTCCGCGGCCATCCGGCCCGGCATCGACTTCATGCCGCTCACCGTCGACTATCTGGAGAAGACCTCGGCGGCGGGCAAAATCCCCGGTGGTTATTTCAAGCGGGAAGGGCGCATGACCGAGGTCGAGGTGCTGACCTCTCGCCTCATCGACCGGCCCTGTCGGCCGCTCTTTCCCAAAGGGTGGCGTTTCGACACGCAGCTCATCGCCATGGTGCAATCGACGGATCGGGAAAATCCCACGGACGTGTTGGCGGTGACCGGCGCTTCCGCGGCCCTGCACCTGTCCGACATTCCTTGGGCCGGACCCTTCGCGGGCGTGCGCGTGGGCCGTGTGAATGGAGAGTTCGTCGTCAATCCCACCTTCGCCCAGCGCGCGGTGTCCGAGCTGGACCTGATGGTAGCGGCCAGCCGCGACGCCATCGTGATGGTCGAGGGCGGGGCCACGGAGGTGGCCGAGGAGGTCATCGTCGACGCGCTCATGTTCGCGCACAAGTCGGCGCAGCCGCTCATCGACTTGCAGGAAAAGCTGCGCGCGGCCGTGGGCAAGCCCAAGCGCGAATACACGCCCCCAGTCACCGATCCGGTGCTCGAGGCACGCGTGACGGAATTCGCCAAGGGCAAGATCGCGTCCGCCATGGCGATTCGGGACAAGCTCGAACGCTACGCTGCGCTCGACACGGCGTCGGCCGAGACGCTCGAAGCCTTGAAGTCGGAGTTCCCCGAGCGCGAGGCCGAGATCAAGGAAGTCTTCGGCAAAGCGAAGAAGAAGAGCCTGCGCGAGCTCGTGCTCGACACCGGTCGTCGCATCGATGGTCGTGCCACCGATGAGATTCGCCAAATCACCTCCGAGGTGAGCCTGCTACCGCGCACGCACGGCTCGGCGCTCTTTACGCGTGGCGAGACCCAGGCACTGGTCACCGCCACGCTCGGCACCAAGCAGGACGTGCAGCACATCGAGGGGCTCGGCGAGGAATTCGAGAAGACCTTCTTGCTCCATTACAATTTCCCGCCCTTCTCGACCGGCGAGACCAAGCCCATGCGTGGCGCCAGCAGGCGGGAGATCGGCCACGGCCACCTGGCCGAGCGCGCTCTCGCGGTGGTGCTACCCGACCAGAAGACGTTCCCGTACACCCTCCGTGTGGTGTCGGAGATCCTGGAATCGAACGGGAGCTCCTCCATGGCCTCGGTGTGTGGTGGCACGTTGGCGCTCATGGACGCGGGCGTTCCCATCAAGACGCCGGTCGGCGGCATCGCCATGGGGCTCATCAAGGAGGGCGATCGGGTGGCCGTGCTGTCCGACATCCTCGGCGACGAGGATCACCTGGGCGACATGGACTTCAAGATCTGCGGGACCAAGGCTGGCGTGACCGCGGTGCAGATGGACATCAAGATCCAGGGCTTGACCCGGGCCATTCTCGAACAGGCGCTGCAGCAGGCGCAGCGTGGGCGGTTCCACATCCTCGGCAAGATGGCCGAGGCCCTGGCGGCCCCGCGCGAAGAGCTCAACAAGTACGCCCCGCGGATCTTCACCCTCAACGTCAAGCCGGACAAGATCCGCGACATCATCGGCCCAGGGGGCAAGACCATCCGGGGCACCACCGCCCAGACCGGGGTGGCCATCGATGTCGAGGACGACGGGACGGTACACATCGCCTCGCCTGACGGGTTGCTGGCACAAAAGGCCATCGACATCATCAAGGGACTCACGGCGGAGGCCGAGGTGGGCGAGTTCTACATGGGCCAGGTCAGGCGCCTGGCGGACTTCGGCTGCTTCGTGGAGATTCTGCCGGGGACCGATGGATTGGTGCACATCAGCGAGTTGGACGAAAAGCGCGTACGCCAGGTGGACGACATCTGCAAGGAAGGCGACGAGATGTTGGTCAAGGTCATCGGTGTCGACCGCGCCACGGGCAAGATTCGTCTGTCCCGGCGAGAGGCTCTCGGCAAGACCCCCGACGTGGTACACAACTTCCGCGGCTCCTCTGCGTAGGGACGATCGGATAGCACGCTGATCAAGGCTTGCCGCCTTCGAGGACCTCGGAGGCGGCCTTGGCTTTGGCGGCTTTCGCGGCGTTTGCGGGCTTCGGGTTGCGACTCTCTTGCTCGGCGACCAGGGACTGCCCCATACGCTCGCGCCATTTGCCGGCGTCCTTGTGCCCGGGGAAGCGGTTGATCAGATCACGGTAGGCGGCGGCCGCGGCGACCCAGTCTTGCTTGGCGAACAGGCGGTCGGCCTTGCGGATACTCTCCTCGAGCGACGGGCCGGCCTTGTCCTTGCTCTTCTCGGCCTTTGTCATGACATCGTCGAATCTCGTCTCAGGGGTCGATTCCGCTGGCGAGATGGTGGCCGGCTCGGCCTGGCGTACCTTCGCGGATCGAGACGGGGCCGGCTGCGCGACCGCACTGGCTGGCGCATAGCTGGGCACGCTGGGGCGGGCGGGCTCTGTCGCTGCCGATGCCGTCACACTTGGCGAGGGGGCAGGGGCGCTCGCCGGGGCGGGCGCAGGGGGCGGCACGGCATACTTCCCTCGATCCGAAATCTGCTGCGAGGTGGCGCGATTCACGCGAGCCGAGCTCTCGGCTACACCGCCGAGCGAATCCCACGATCGCGTTTCCTTCGCCTGCGCGCTGGGCGCCTTCTTGGCGGCCGGCTTGGGCGCGGCTCGATCCTGAGCTGGTGCGGCCTTCAGCTCCTCATCCGCCGACTTCAAGAGGTCGTCTACGTCTCCGCTCACTCGGGCAGCGTGGCGTGGTGGCGGTGGCTCGGCGAATCTGCTGGGTGCGCCGCCGCCCTTCGTGGTGGCTCCGTGCAGTCCTCCGGATGGCGCGTCGAAGTCCACTTCCTTCCTCTTGTGGGCCATGCCGAGATCTGCCGCCTCGCCCTTTGCCGTGGACCTTGTTCGGGCTGCCCTCCTTTCGCGGCTGATTGGCGTTGCCGTTCGGCCCAGGGCGGGGAGATCCTCCTTCCTGTTTCCACGCTCGGCCCCGGCAACCGTGGCGGCCGCAGACTCTGTCTCGGGGGGTGCAACGACCGGTGCGGGCGTGGCCACCGCTCGTTCATCCATCGAACGCTGCTGTTGCCCCGGCACCACTTCGGGATTCTTGAGCACGCGCACGAGGAAGACCGCCGTGGCAACGGTTGCCGCACCGAAGGCGGGCATGAGCCAGGGAGTCCGCCACAGGCGTGCTAGGAATCCCCGTCCCTCCTGCCTGCCCGTTTGGGGTTCCGGCGCCGCTTGAGCTGCGACCTTGGCGGCTTCGAGCACGGCGGCGTGGATACGCGCCGGCGGCTCCTGTGCGAGCGGACCGTGAAGAGCATTGCGCGCATGCCCGAGGGCCTTCTGGTTGATCGCCACCTCGGTGCTGCACCCTGGGCATCCTCGCAGGTGCTCGGTAAACGCGGCGCGCGCCTGTGGCGACATCTCATCGTAGAGGAAGTCGATCAATTGTTCTTTGACCTGGGCGCAATTCATGGGGTGCTCCCCAAGGCGGCGACGCCGTCAGCGTCGCGCAGCTCGGCGAGGGCGACGCGCAAGCGTTCGAGGGCGTAGCGCATGCGACTCTTGACCGTCGGCTCGCTGGCAGAAGTGGCCGCGGCAATCTCGGCGAACGACATGTCCATCACCTCGCGCATGAGGAAGACCTCGCGTTGCTCGACGGGCAGTTCTGCCACGGCCTGGTCGACCCGTGTAGCGATCTCGCGATTCATGGCTGCTTTTTCTGCGTTGCCGTTGGGCGCGGCGACCTTGTCGATGCGATGGGGGCCTGATTCGTCGCGGGCCGGCACGGGTGTCTGGTCCAGCGAGTCGGCCCTGCGAAAGGCTCTCCGCCTGGCGTTGTCGGTGCAGAGGTTGCGCGCGATGGTGTAAAGCCAGGTCGAGAACTTGGCCGAGGGTTGCCACTCGCCCGCGCTTCTCACCACGCGCAGGAAAACCTCCTGCAGGAGATCCTCCGCTGTCGCCGCATCCGCCACGAAGCGCCGCACGAAGTTCCACAGACGCTTTTCATGGCGCGACACCAGTTCGGCGAATGCTGCGACCTCGCCTTTCTGGTACCGCGCCATGAGAGCCTCATCCGTCATCGGGGCCGACAGTCTACAGGCGACCGTCGGCCCCACACAATCAGTAGCGCTGCCAGCCGGCCGGGGGGGCGGCGTAGCGGCGCGGGGAAACCGGGAAAGGCTCGGCGGTCCGACGAAGGTAGGTGTCGCCGGGCCAGGGGTAGACGCCATCCACGTTGACCCCCATGGCCAGCAGGCCGTCGTGGTCGTTGTAGCGAAGGCCGAGGACGACGGCGGGGCTGGACGAGTTGGCGCGCACGAATTCGACCTCCTGGATGTGCGAGGACACCGCCTCGCCGAACTCGGTGCCTAGGCCGGGACGCTGGTAGCGTCTCGCGGCGTAGCCCGACGATGCCTCGGCGGCAGCCTTGCCCTTGGTCGCGCTTGAGCCATAGCCGCCGGATCCGCGCTCGGCCAGGGCATCAGCGGGGGCCGATGTCGCCGGGGCGGGTGCCTGGGCGCTGCGCCTATTCTCGGAGGGTGCATCTCGATAGCCGTATTCGTCGTCGCGGTACCGGTCGAAGCAGCAGGGGGGAGGGACGACGATGGGCCGTGGGTGGTACACGCGCTCCGGAAAGACCGCCACCCCAATCACGCCGACCTCGCGGGCGTTGCCCATGCGCGCTGCGTAGGAATCCGCCACCGACGAGAAGCGGAAGGCCGCTGCCTGCGACTGCGACAGGCGCCAGCCGTCAATGTCGACCTGACCCCAGGCCGGCACCAGGTAGCCTCGCTTCTTGCGATAGTCGCCCGGCTTGCCGTCAACGGCGTCGCGGCCATCGACCGTCACCACGGCCTCGATGCGCCGGCCGGTGTGGTTCTGCACCCGGATCACGTAGCGCTCGCCGGTGTGGCCCATGACGTAGTTTTCGCCGTCGTGCCAGAAAGTGGGGGCAGGCGAGCCGTCCACTAGCACCTGGACTTCGTAGCCAGCGCCGCTCGACCTAAGCGGGCGGCTCTCGGCGTTGCGAGCCGGCGTGGCGCAGGCAACGAAACCGGCGACCACGATGGCAAGGCGCGATACCCGCGGCAGCGTGTGAAATGACTGGTTGTTGTTCTTCTTCATGGCGAGCCTCCTGCCTGATGGAACGCGGCTGGGGCCAAAAGGATCTGACGCGGTGGCGCGAAATTCCCTGTGCTATACAAGCCCGCCAGTGTCAGACCCAACGCGCAAAGAACAAGCCCCTGGAACGGACGCCGTGGCTATTGCTGGCTCCGTGGCAATCCTGGGCCGGCCCAACGTGGGCAAGTCCACCCTGCTCAATGCCATCGTGGGCGAGAAACTGGCCATCGTGACGCCCAAGCCGCAGACCACGCGCAATCGCATCATCGGGGTATGGAATGGCGACTCGACCCTGGCCATGCAGGACGCGCGGGGAGCGGGTCGGCCGGTGAAGGGGCAGATAGTCTTCGTGGACACCCCGGGCGTTCACGTGGCGCGTTCCCCCCTCAACCGCTACATGGTGCGCGAGGCGATGGGAGCCATCGAGGACGTCGACGCGGTCTTGGTCGTCGTGGAGGCACACGAGAGTGCGGCTGCCCTGTCGCCCTCGGCCAAGCTTCCCGAAGCCGAGACCTGGATTCTCGAACGCCTGGTGGCAAGCGGCAAGCCGGCCGTGCTCTGCCTCAACAAGGTCGATCACGTGAAGGACAAGGGCAAGCTCTTCCCCCTCATCGAGTGGTGGGGCAGGGTGGGAAAGTTCTCGGCCATCGTCCCCACCTGTGCCACGCGCGGCAAGGGGCTCGACGGGGTGGTCAAGGAGATCCTGCGCCTCTTGCCGGAAGGGCAGCCGCTCTACGGCCCCGAGGTGCTGACGGACCGCACCGAGCGCTTCCTGGCGGGCGAGCTGGTACGCGAGCAGCTCTTCCTCCGCCTGAAACAGGAATTGCCCTACGCCACCGCCGTGGTGGTGGAAAACTGGAACGACCGCGACAAGGGCGACGTGGTGATCGACGCCAGCATCATCGTGGATCGCGAGAGCCAGAAGGCCATCGTGGTGGGTAAGCGTGGGGCCATGATTCGCGAGGTGGGGATGGCCGCGCGCAAGGAGATAGCGGACCTCGTCCACCGTTCGGTGCATTTGCGCCTCAACGTCCGCGTCGAGGAGGGCTGGACGGATTCGCCCCGGGGCTTGCTGGATGCGGGTTACGGCGAGGACAAGGCATGAGTCACCGGCGCGGGGGAAGCAAGGAATCGATTGGCGAGGGCCTTGCCGTGCTCTCGCTGGTGGGCCGCCCCAACGTGGGCAAGTCGTCCCTTTTCAATCGCCTTGTGGGTGGGCGCCCGGCCCTGGTGGAAGACATGCCCGGCGTGACCAGGGATCGTCGTTACGGCGTGTGCGACTGGGGCAGGGCACGCTTCCGCGTGGTCGACACCGGCGGTCTCGACCCCAACGCCCTCGGCATCCTGGCCGCCATGCGTTCGCAAACCTTGCGCGCCGTGGACGAGGCCACCGTTATCGTGCTGGTACTCGATGCCGCCGAGGGAGTAACGGCTGTGGATGAGGACGTTGCGGCGTTGCTCCGCCGCACCGGCAAACCCGTTCTGGTGGCGGTCAACAAGGTCGATTCGTCCCTGCGCGACTCGGCGCTGGCCGAAGGGTACGCCCTGGGTTTCGAGCAGGTTTTCGGCGTCTCGGCCAGCCATGGTCGAGGTATCGCGGACTTGCTCGACGCCGCAGTGACTCGGCTGGGCGTTGGCGCAGACCCAAGCCTCGCCGCACAGGACCCGGGCGCGACATCCGCCCCGATTAGGCTTGCCTTCGTGGGCAAGCCCAACGCGGGCAAGTCGTCGCTGGTCAACCGTCTGCTGGGCGAGGAGCGCGTGCTCGTGCACGACCAACCCGGCACCACACGCGATCCTATCGACACCCCCTTTCGGGCCGGCGACCAGGAATTCGTGCTGGTCGACACGGCGGGGCTGCGTCGGCGCCGCGCCATCGACACTCAGACCGAGGCGGTGGCGGCCAAGATGGCCCGCGACCAGCTGGCCCGCGCGGACGTGGTGGCTCTGGTCATCGACGCCAGCCTTGGCGCCACTGCCGAGGATGCCAAGCTGGCCAGCTTCATCGAGGAATCCGGTCGCGCAGCCATCGTGATCTTCAACAAGATGGACCTGGTGAGGCGCGCGGACACCGACAAGCGCATGGCTGCCGGACGCGAGGTTCTCAGCTTCGTGAGCTACGCGCCTTTCCTTTCCACATCGGCCTATACGGGCCGGGGAGTAGGCGCGATTCCGGATGTTGCTTCCAGGATTTTTTCTGAGTGGTCGCGAAGGGTTACGACGTCAGAGTTAAACAAGAACTTTGAGGACATGGTGGCCCGCCGCTTGCCGCCGTCGGGCCCGGCCGGCAGGCACGTCAAGCTGTACTTCATCACTCAGGCCGATATCCAGCCGCCTACCTTTTTCGTCAGCACGAACCTGCCCAAGGCCATCGGGCATCCCTACCAGCGCTATCTGGTGAACCAGCTCCGGCAAGTCTATGGATTCGAGGGCGCCCCCATTCGCCTGGCTCTGCGCGCCCACCGCAGCAGGCGCAAGGCCCAGCCCAAGCCGAACGAAAAGGCCGGGTAGCTTTTTAGTCCGAAATGAGGCGAATATGAACGCCGGCAACTCAAGGAGATCAACATGCGTAAGTCCCTGGCAGCAGCCATCCTAGCCACGATGATTCTGATCCCCACCGCGGCACGTGCGGGACTCTTGCTCGAAGCCTCGTATGGCAAGGGCTACCAGGCGTCGCCCAGCCCGCGCTTCTGGGAGCAGAGCAATATCGAGCTTGCACCCGGTTATGCGCCTTCCCTGCCTGTGCTCTCGATGCTGCGCCTGCAGCTCGGTGTCGTGATGGACGTTGCCGATGGCTCTGCCGCGAATAAGACCAACCTGGAGCTGCGCCCCATGCTTTCGCTAGTTCCGCCTATCCTTCCCATTTATGGTCGGGTCATCTTCGTGGTGAATAACCTCCTCAAGGGCAAGACGGAGATCGCCTACGGCGCCGCGGTCGGTGCGCGCATCGGCATCCCTTCGGTCGGCATCGTGCCGGCGATGGGCGTGTTTGCCGAGGTCGGCGCCCTACCGCGCAAGCGCGATATTCCAGACGCCACGGCCGGCACGACCAGCTCGAAATTCGCCTGGATCGTCGAAGGGCGAGTCGGCGCGTATTTGAACTTCTAGTGAATCGCGGGGAGGCGGCTCAGTGCCGCCGCAGGAGAAGCGAAGCCGTCGCGATGATACCCACCACGATGGCGATGCTCTCGAGAACCCGGCTCGAAAGGCGTCGGCCGACCGCGGCGCCGAGCAATCCGCCCGCCACCGACCCGACGCCAAGCGCGAGCCCGTCGTCCCAGCGAATGGCACCATTCGCAATGAAGAAGAGCCCGGCAAGTCCGTTGGTCGTGGCCGACAAGAGGTTCTTGAGCGCGTTCCGTTCGTGAAAGCTGCTCACGCCGTACAGGCCGAGCACCGCGAGCATGAGGATGCCCATGCCGGCTCCAAAGTAGCCGCCGTATACCGACACGACGACCTGGCCGGCGAAGAGCAGTGCTGCGTGCGTGCCCGTGCGCTCGACCGACGTGGATCCGCCCAGGCGTGCCAGCACCGACTTCGTGGCCAGAAGCAGAGTGGCGAAGAGGATCAAATAGGGGACGAAGCCCGAAAACACCTTGCTTGGCGTGGCCAGCAACAACCATCCGCCGGTGAGCCCGCCCAGCATCGCCGCCGGGACCAGAAACCGAAGCAAGCGAGGAAGCCTGGCGATCTCGCGCCGAAAGCCCCATGCGCCCGCGAGTGAGCCAGGCCACAGGGCCAGCGCATTGGTGGCGTTGGCCAGGATGGGATCGCGGCCCGCCCACAGCAGGATCGGGAATGAAACCAGGGTGCCCCCGCCGGCCACGGCATTCATGATCCCGGCGCACAGGCCGCCAAAGAAGATGGCGAGGTAGTCGAGTCCGAAAATCTCGTGCATGGGAGGCGAGGGGGTGGGGCGGCGAACGCTAACAGACGGGCGTCAGGACCGCCACTCAGGACGGGGCGAGTCGTTGGTGCTACGCTTGTCTGGCCATGAAGCGTATTGCCCACACCCTGATCTTTCTTGTGCTGGCCATCGCGTCGCGCTCTGCCAGCGCCCAGACATGCAGCCTGACCGGAACGGTTTGCATCACGCCGGGCGCCGACGCGGATGCCTTCGCCGCTGGGATTGGCATGACCACCGACCAGCTCGCCCAGCAACTCGTCGGTCAGGTGGATGGACTTTTCCAGACGGCCAACGTGACGTCGTTCCTACATGACTTCCAGAACGCCCAGAACTTCTCGTCCAAGGGCCTGGGCGTCGACTACGCCTCTGAGGCCACGCTCGCCGAGGTCGGCGCGACCCTGAGCCTCGCCAGCAATGTCCAAAATGCCTACAAGCCCTCCGGCTCTTACACCGATCCCCCCATCGCTGGCGGCGGTGCGAATTTCTCGATCATGGGCGGGCTGGGACTCGGCCTTTTTGGCGTCGATCCGCTGATGATCTTCGGCAACTGGTTCAAAGGCAGCGGCAAGGTGGGCAAGCTCGACGGCAGCTACCAGAACTGGGGCATGCACGCTCAGCTCCGACTGTTCGGTCCGTCGCGCAAGATGTCCGCGGTCAAGATGCTGGTCCGCTGGGGCGGCATCGCCATCACCAGCGGCACGGACTATTCCCACATGTCCTTGGTCGCGAGGCAGGCAATCTCGTCGACCCTGAACGTGGTTCCCGGCGCGCCGGTCACGGTGACCAGCACCGGCAATCTGGTGTTCTCCGTGGACCAGACCACCTGGAGCGTTCCCTTGGAGGTCACGACTAGCCTGCGCTTGCTCTCGCTGGTTACGGTGTACGGCGGGCTCGGCTTCGATTGGCAACTCGGCGGGGGCAGCAAGATGAACATCGGCATGAACGCGGACCTGCGCGGCACGTACCTGGGCGCGACCTACAACAACCTCGGCACCGCCACCATCAACGCCAACGGAAACGTGAAGCCCAGCGCGGCGCGCTTGCGTGAGATCGTCGGCGTTCAACTCGGCATCCTGGACATCGTCCGCTTCTTCCTCCAGGTCAACATGTCCACCAGCGCGCCCATGCTGACCAGCTTGGCCGGCGGTCTGCGCCTGGCCATCTGAAGCGTTCTCGGGAAGTCCGCCGCCGTCGGACGCCGAAATGATCGAAGCTTCGAGAGCAAGCTGATCCCTGACGAATCGAGCAGTGACGAGAACTGCGCCACGTCAGCGATGCTGGCGCAATCCGACATTGGCTGCTTCTCAGGTCATGTCCTTGGCCGTTGACATCCTTGGGAGAGCAGACCTACTCTTCTCCGCTCATTCGCTGACAAGGGTAGGAAGATGACGAAGGCCGAGCTCATTGCCAAGGTTGCCAGCCGCAAGGATCTGCCCCGCACGTTGACCAAGAAGGCCTACGCCAAGATCATCGACGCCGTGTTCACCGAGGTTGGCGACTACTTCATCCGCGCCCGGCCCACCATTTCGAATCCGCCGCGGCTCAGCTACCCCGGATTCGGTACGTTCACCAAACGCCGGCGCAACTCGCGCACCGTGCGCAACCCACGCACCGGCGCGCCCATCGCCATCCCGGCCCAGTGCACGGTGGTGTTCATGCCCGGGCAGGATCTCAAGAAACTCATCAACCGGGTTCCGCTGCGCAAGACCTCTTCAGCCGCTTGAGAAGCGTGGGGTGGATCGCGTTGGCGGAAGGCTTCCCACGGCTGGCGCTACAACCGGTTCTCCTCGAAGGCGAGGAGCTTGGTCTTGAGCTCATCGAGCAGCTTCTTGTGCGCCGGATCGTAGGCGAGGTTCTTCATCTGCCCGGGATCGGCACCGAGATCGAAGAGCTCGAACCGGCGCTCGGAAACCATGTGCACGAGCTTGTGCGCACCGTCGACCATCATGACCTGGTGATCGGGTGTTGCAGTGGAGGGCATGAGCTCGGAGAAGATTGGCCTGGCCGGCAGGGTACCGCCGTCGATGACCGGCAGCAGACTTCGGCCATGCAGGTCCGCGGGAGGCGTGATGCCCACGAGGTCGAGTAGGGTCGGCCCCACGTCGATGAGCCCGACCACGTCGTCTGAAACCACCGGCTTGCGCCCCGGGATGGCGATGATGAGCGGTACGCGAAGCTGTTCCTCGGTGAGGTTCTGGCCGTGGAAGTAGACGCGATGGTGCTCGCCCCAGGCCTCGCCGTGGTCGCCGAACATGACGATTGCGGTGTTGTCGGCTAGCTTGGTTTCTTCCAGGGTCTTGATGATCTTGCCGATCCATCCGTCGTCGTAGGCGATCTCGTAGTCGTACTTCTCCTCTAGGCCCTTCACGCCGGACAGGGTGGTCGGAAATTCGGGGTGGGTCATGTAGCTCGAATGCGGTTCGAAAAGGTGCGTCCACAGCACGAATCGCTCTTTGTCCGCGGCGGCTTTCTTCAGTCGCTCGATCACGCGGGGTACGATGCGTGGCGCGGCGATGTCCTTGTTCGAATCGGCGATGGTCTTGGCGCCATCGTCCGACCACTCGGCGAAGCCCTTCGAGATGCCGCGGTCGCTGGTGAAGTAGAAGTGCGAGAAGATACCGATGGGGCGCCATCCCGCGGCCGCCAGGGGCTCGAAGAAGGTCCGGTTCGAGGGCAGAAGCGGCGAGTAGTTGAGGGTCTTCTTTTGCCACGCGATCTGCGACGGGTAGCGTGACGTCACGAAGGACGGAAAGGATCGCGGTGTGTTGGGCGCCTGCGCCCATACGCGGCGGAAATAGGCCCCGCGGCGAGCCAGGGCGTCCAGGTTCGGTGTGAGCGACTTGCCGGCGGGCCGGCCGTAGCCCGCCACCCCCAGACGGTCGGCACGTGTGGCGTCGACGGCAACGATGAGGATGTTGCCGGAGAACGCCTCGGTCTTTCTGGGGGCCTGTTTCGCAGCCTCGGCCGCATCGGCACCGGGTGTCTCGGCGACCGGCGCGGGTAAGGGTGCGTCGCCCCCTTCGCAATTTTGATCGATGCCGTCTCCTGGAATGTCCTCTGCGCCGGGGTAGACGTCGGCGCGCGTGTCGTCACAATCGCCGCCGCCGAAGAGCGCGGAGTAGCCATCGCCGTCGTGATCCGTGGCCTTGCGTGCCAGATGGAGCGCGAGCTTGAGTCCAAGCCCGCCGTCGTCGATGGCCGCATAGGTGCGGGAGGCTTCCTTGATCCGGCTACCGGCGGCCAGGCAGAGCACGACGATGATTGCCACGGTTGGCCGAAGGAACTTCGTGGGAAGTCTGCCAAGCACACGGTTCCCCAGGGCAGATGCGTGCCAGAAGATCCCGTGCGCGGTCCCGAGCACCAGGGCAATGCCAGCAATCCAAAGCGGCCCCAGGTCGAGCACGCGCCAATCCGCACGCGATAGCGCAGCGACGAATGCGAGCAGGCCGAAGCCGGCGAGGACGATGACCATGACACCAGCGCGCCCCAGACGCTCGGGTCTAGGCAGAAGGCGTTGACAGAGGCGGGCCGTCGGGCGCCACGTCGCGAGCAGCACGAGCGTCGCGGGAAGCACCATGATGAACGCGATGCCGGCGGTGGCGATGGTGGCCAGGGCTTGGCTGTTCATATGCGCCACGAAGCTCTTGTGTCCGAGGCCGGCGCCCAGCGCCAGCACCACACCGCCGGCGGTTCCGCCGAGCAGCAGGCCGCACACGCGTGCGTCCATTGCCTCGTCCTGTAGCAAACCCCGCCAGCCACCTGGGATCGCGGCGAGCAAGGTTGCCACGGCCCATCCGACGAGGAGGGCGCAGGCCATGCCACAGATCCCGTAGAGCCCGAGCGAGAGAACCAGCGCGTCGAGGAGACTCGCCTGCTGGCCGCGGCCGAACACGATGAGGGCGTCGAGGATGCCCGCCCCCAGCAGACCAGCGAAGGTCGAGAGGGCGACGGGAAGATGGAAACGCGGAGATCGATTCTCGGTCATCGAATTGGGATGGGAGAGTAGCACAATCACAACCAGGCTCTTGACCAGCGCGGCCCGACCGAGCAACCATCCTGCCTGTGTTGTTCACCGAAAAGCTAACCCTCACACTCCGAAATCCAACCCTTGTCCTGCTGACGGCCCTCCTTGCTTGCTCGAAGCATGGCGACAAGGGCGCCCCGTCCTCGCCGAGCACGGTCGTCCCCAGCGCGGAAGCGGCGTCCGGCGCGGTTCCTGCGCCCGCCAAGGTAGACCTGGCCGGGTACCGTGTGGGCTACGAGATGTTGGGCAATCGCGTGCACGCCATTTTGCACCGGGGCGGGCGCATGATCCTCGACGCTGGCAAGGTGGATTTCTACAAGTTCGTCGACGGCGGCTGGAAAGGCTCGTGGATCCTCGGCGACAAGGACGGCGACAAGCGGGTCGCGTACATCTCGGGGACTTCCGCATCGTTCACCATTCCCCTCGACACCGACGGCGACGGAGCTGCAGGCAAAGCGCTCTCCGACCTGCAATTGAGCATCACCCTTCGGCCGATCGGCGCGAACCAGAGGTTGTCGATCTTCGCCAACGAAAAGTCGGTAACCACCATCGAAATTGGCAAGGAGCGGGCCACCTACGACGTGACCGTGCCGGCCGCCACCCTCACCCTGGGCGAGAACCGCATCCGACTCACCTTCCGGAATGCCGCCGCCATCGGTGGAGGCAAGCGCTCGGCGGCGGCCATCGAGAGCATCGAAATCGGTGCTGCGCGACCTGCTCCTGCGGCGGCCGTGGAGTCACGTGGACTTCCCGAGCCCGCGATCGTCGATATCGGCAGTGTGAAGAAGAAGGCGCTGTCCATACCCGAGGCGTCGCGCCTGTCCTACTACTTGCAGCTTCCGGCGAAGGCGAAGCTGGCACTATCCTACGCGGGAAGCGGCCCGGGAGTGACGGCACAGGTGAGGGTCACGCGCGACGGCGTCGCTCCGGTGGTGCTCTTCGAGGGGCCGGCCGCACAGAAGTTCACCGACGGGGCCTGGGACGTGTCGTCCATGGGCAACCACGCCGTGCGCGTCGATCTGGTTTCGCGCGGGGGCGGCGTGGTGTGGGCCGAGCCGCGGGTGATGGTGCCCGGAAAGCCACCGGCGGCGACGGCGAAGAAGACGTTCGATCACGTCTACGTGTGGATGTGCGACACGCTTCGCGCCGACAAGGTGCACGTCTACAACCCGAAGACCAACGTGAAGACGCCGAACTACGACGCCTTCGCACCGGACGCCACCCGCTTCTTGTGGATGCAGGTGCCGGGAACCTGGTCGCTCCCGTCCCAGGCCTCCATGCTCACGGGCGTTTATCCCAACGTGCACAGGGCCACCGAGCACGAATCGAAGATCAACCCGGCGCTGCCCATCCTTCCCGAGATTCTGAAGAAGTCGGGTTTCCGCACGGGCCTGTTCTCGTCGAACGGCTACGTATCGTCCAAGTGGGGGTTCGGTCGCGGCTTCGACGAAAATCGTAATTTCGTGCGCGAAAACCTGCCCAACGGCGCCGACAACCTGTGGGCCACCGCCAAGAAATGGATCCTGCCCGGCAAGGCCAAGCCGCAATTCGTGTACCTCGCGGTCATCGAACCGCACGTCATCTACAACCCGAAGAAGGAATTCCTGAAGATGTACTGGGACAAGCCCTACAACGGGCCTATCAAGCCGGTGCTTACCGGGATCCAACTCGGCAAGATCAAGAAGGGGACGCTCAAGGTCAACGACACCGACAAGGCCTACCTCGAAGCGTTGCACAACGCGGAGATCACCCAGAGCGACACCGCCTTCGGCGTCTTCATCGCGGATCTCAAGGCCGCCGGACTCTACGACACCTCCGCCGTCATCGTGATCTCGGATCATGGGGACGAATTCTGGGATCACGGCGACTGTGGCCACGCGCAGGGGCCGCACCAGGAGTTGGTGCACGTTCCTTTCATGATTCACGCCCCGGGGCTACTTCCCGGTGGCAAGACCGTCGAAAGCGAGGTGGAGGCCATGGACCTCGCGCCCACGGTGCTCGACCTCGCGGGTGTCGCGATCCCCGATTCGATGCAGGGCCAGTCGGTGGTGGCGGCAGCGCTCGACGACGTCGCGCATGAGCCGTCGACCAGTATGACCCAGAACGGTACCATGGCGCGCGGGATCAAGTCCGGACGCTACCGCATGATCCACTCGGGGACCGGTCGCATCGAGCTCTACGACGAGATCGAAGACCCGCGCGAGCACGTCGAGTTGGTGGACAAGCGTCCCATCGCCCTGCGCCAGATGCGCAACGTATTCGCTTTGCAGGCGGGTTTCGAACGGGTTTGGAAGAAGCGGCTGTGGGGCTCGCCGGCTAGCCCGCGCGAGGCCTTCTACGACGCCAACAACAAGTAGGGCTACTGGCAGAAGCCGTAGAGCAGGCTGGTGGAACCCGCGAAGGCGCGGCAGGTGGTGCCCGTCGCACAGGCTGGCGCGGCAAGGCTACAGATGGGCCGGCAAACGCCCATGCCAGTGAGGTCGCCAGCGGGGACAACGCAACTCAGTCCCGCAAGGCAACCCGCGCAGCCGGTTTCGCCGTTGCACCCTTGGTTCTGCGTGCAAGCCGATCCCTCGACACCGAGTCCCGCACAGGCGCAGTCGGTGGTCTCGTCCGCGTAAACGAAACAGTCCAGTCCCGCCGCGCACCCGGCATTTGCGCTGAGGGTTGGATTGCAAGGTCGAGAGCACGCGGCAAAGGGCGGGGTGGAGCCACAGTCGATGGGGACGTTGCAGTACGCGCCTTGCTCGGCGCAGGCAGAATCGTCGTGGTTGCAGAAACGCAAGCAGGTCTGGACGGAGCACCCGGTGGCCGAGAAGGTGAAACACTGCGAGCCCGGCCTACAGTCGTCGTTGCCGGCGCAGGCGTCGCCGGGGTTGCCCGAGCCGGCCGCGTAGCACATGCCGACCGCGGGCTCGCTTGCTGCGCAGAGCAGACCGCAGGTCTGGCCGGGTCCGCACGCCGAGGCGGGGGCATAGGGATCGCAGTTGAGAGAACCCGTACCGCCGTCGTCCCCTGCGCCGGCGTCGATGCTGCGCTCAGGCCGGATGGCACCGGGGACGACGAGCACGGTCACCTTGAAGACCTTGTTCTTGACGATGGTGGCGTCGGTCTTGCCGTAACCGAGCGAGGTGCCGAGTGGGTCGAGGGGCTCGACCTCGAAGGTCGTCAGGCCGCCACGCGAGCTGTCGAATTCTACGGAGAAGGTGATGGGATGAACGGTGTCGAGAACGAGCGATTCCGACGGTTGCCGGGGATAGTAGAGCATGTCCTGCGCGGAAACATTGCTGACATGCACGCGGAACTGCGCCACGTCGGCGAGGCTATCCGAGTAGGTCAGCACGGATACCAAGGCGTACGAGTCGTCCTTGCACGCAGGCACGAGGGCAAGCAGCAACAGCGAGAGGACCGCACAGAGAACCAAGCGAGGGAAGGTCACGAAGCGGGCGAGCGACCGAATCCGCGATCCCACCACCTTTGCCGGTTGCGCACTCAGCGCGTTTCTCATCCACCGCGCTCCCGGCGAGATCACGGCTGGAACTCCTGGTTGCCGAGGTCGGTGGCGGGTGGCGCGTGCCCTTGGCTGGAGATCACGATCACTGCCACCGTGCCGGCAGCCACCGCACCCACCGCCGTCCAGAACCACCAGCGCCGGAAGACCGAGGACTGGGCAGGCTCCTCGGCGGGGGCACGAACGTCGAGAGCTGGATTGCTTGGTGCGGGAGGTGTTGGCGTCAGAGACGGGATTGCCGGGGGCGGTGCAGTCGACGCAGGCGTTGCTGGCGACCCCACCGCGGGGGCAACGGCCGGCGGCGTGATCGCATCTTCGACGTTCTCTTCCTGCGCGCGGGCCGGCCAGCTCGCGAGATAGCAGCCGACCAGGACCATGACCGCAGCTTTGCGGACGACACGCCCGGCTTTTCGCCGAGCAAACCGGTCTTGCCCTACCAGTGTGTGTTTCATCACCTGGCCTGACCTACCTCGCATG
>Ga0210133_1000048_pt1 | contig 42447 bp, 29 predicted proteins | sample Joice_ThreeSqC_D_2_FD_184874 | JGI IMG/M metagenome (GOLD analysis project Ga0210133, IMG submission 184874) | Wetland microbial communities from San Francisco Bay, California, USA, that impact long-term carbon sequestration - Joice_ThreeSqC_D1... | ecosystem: Environmental > Aquatic > Marine >...
TGGCGCGTCGGAAGGTATCGGGCCATGCGCACCGACCCTCCGCGTCGAGGTGAATCATTGCCCATGAGATCAGACCGAATCGTTCTTCGATGAGGCTACACTTAGAGGGCATGACGAACCTTCGACTGCTCGGTCTTGTATCCACGGCGCTTGTCCTTGCCTCCTGTGGTTCGAGCACTTCCTCCTTCAGCGCTCATGACGGCGCGGTCGATCTCCACGTCGGAACTGGTGGCGTCGGCGCGAGTGGCACTGGCGGCGGCGTGGCCACCGGTGGAAATGATGGGACCGGCGGCGTTCCTGGCAGTGGCGGTCTCGGCGCAGGCGGCAATGGCGGGCTTGCAACAGGTGGAAGCAGTGGAGGCGGTACCGCGGTGAATGACGCCAGCGCCCGTGATAGCGCGAAAGACATTGCGGTGGCGGACAGTGCTGTCGATGCCAGCGACGGAAGTGCGGGCTGTGGCGTTGGTTACCCGGCGGGTAGCTCACGTCCCCTGGGCGACGGCTGCAACATCTGCTACTGCCAGGCGAGCGGTATCTGGATGTGCACGACGGCCCAGTGTCCGACGGACGCACCGGTCGTGGCGGATGCACCAGCGGATGCGGGGCAGTGTCCTGCCGGCCAGATGTGGTGCCCCGGTTGCACACCGGGCGAAGGAAGTTGCGGCGTCGCGTGCACTGGCATGGTGTGCCCGGCTCCCGATGCCGCGGTGGCGGAGGACGCCGCGTTCTCCGATTCCGCCACGGCAGACGCAAGCACCGTCGCGTGCTCGCAATTGACGCTGCAGACCGACTGCGAAATCCGCGCCGACTGTCACGCCGTATTCGTCGATCCCGGCACCTGCGGATGCTTCGGCTCTGGTTGCTGCGCCCATTTCGACCGGTGCGCCGACGGCGGCAAGGCCGTGTGTGTGGCGCCGACCACATTCGCTTGCACGATCGCCACGTGGTTCTGCGAGAGTCCATACGTTATCTCGTACACCGACAGCTGTTACGAAGGTTGCGTTCTTGGCAGCGTGTGCGCACCCTAAAGGATTCCCGACGCGCCAATGCCGCACCTGGGCTGGTCCCAGTCACGCTCGCACGGGCCATATCGGGGAAGTTGAATGGAGTGGCAAGACATGAAGACACGGGAGGGTTCAGCGAATTCTTGTGGTGGGAAGGCCCTTGCGTTGGTGGTCTTCGCCCTCTTGATCGTCCCTGCCTGTGAAACCTCGAAGTCGGGCCTCGGCTCAGGCGGGAGTGGTGGCGCTGGCGTGGGAGGGGCCGTGACTGGGACTGTGCGCGCCGGCTCGGGCGGGATCACGGGCGTAGGTGGTGCCGGGAGCGGTGTTGGTGGGATGATCACGGGAACGGGCGGGAGCATCCAACCGCCCGGAAGTGGCGGAACAATCGCCGGTACGGGGGCTGGCGGGACAGGCGGGACGGCAGGCTCGGGTACAGGGGGCAGGGCAACAGGCGGAGTGGGAGGTCAGGGACGTGGCGGAGCAACCGGCACAGGTGGGTCCGCGATCGGCGGGACCGGTGGCGTCGGCGGCGCGGGGGGAACGATTGCAGGTGGGACCGGTGGCACCAGCGGAACTGCCGCCGACGGGACCGGCGGCATCGGTGCAGCGACGACGGGCGGCACCAGTGGATCCGCGACGGGGGGCGCAGGTGGCCGCGACGGCGGCATCGATGCCTCGGGGCTCACGAGTTGCGCGTCGGCCCCCCGGTGCGGGTTGGACGAGGTACCGGTGAGGGTCGTGCTCCCGGCACTTGGCACGCAGGGCTGCGCGTGCGAGGCGAATCCCTGCGGCAACGAGATGCCCTCGTGCGATTGTGCCGCGGAGCTTTGCGAGAAGTATTCGGCGAGTTGCTCGATGTACGCGCCCGATTCTGGCTTTCTCGTCTGCTTGTTGCCGGGCTAGCGCGCGAGCGCGATGCTGGCGTTGTGCGCGCGGAAGCCGCGTTCGAGCTGGGCGAGATCCGTCGCCGCCAAGAGCCCCGACTCGATGAAGTAGTCGCCGATGCGGCGCCGGCCGCGCGACTGCGCGCGCAGAACCGTCTGCTGCTGCAAGGTTGACAGCAGACGCAGGCGCAAGGCCGCTTCGCCGATTTTCTCGCTCGGCAGACGCAGGGCCAGGGACTTCGCGATCGACTCGGAGGTGAGAAATCCGAAACCGGTGGCGATCTGGCCAAAGCGTGGAAGCTGTCGTGTTTGCCACACCAGGGCCGAGATGAGCTGCATCCACGGGATGCGTCCCGAATAGTACAGGTACTCGCCGAAGCGTAGAGTCCGGGGCGGCAGTCGGCCGTTCCAGAAGTGGTCGGGCGAGGGGGCGGGACGGCGCGCGTGCGGCGGTGATGTCGGGCGCGCGGGTGGACTTGCGGGGCGGGCGGTTTGCGGGCGCGGACGGGGTTGCAGGTGTTCCAGCAGCACTCGGTAGGCGGCCTCGACCTGTGCGTAGGCCCCGGCCAGCTTGGTCGGGCTTTGCCCCAGCACGGCGGCGCGATCCGGGTGGACCTCCATGGCGCGCTGGCGAAAACGGCGTCGCACGGCACCCACATCCAAGCGCTCGACAAAAGCATGGTCGAGCTTTGGCTGGGGTCCAAAAAGGACCCGGCAGGCACCGAGAAGATCGCCGCGCATCACGTTGTTCCGCCTTCCCATGCTAGGGGCGCGGCCAAAGTGGGACAAGTTTTCCACCTTCCGGCACATTTCGGGACCGCACCCGACATCCCGGGCCGCGCCGTCGGAGCGCCAGGCGGTCGTTTCTTTGTTATGCTAACCACCGGAAGGATTGCCATGACCCGAAGCAAGGATGGATCTCCCTTCGCATTCTCGGGCTCCGTTGCGTGCGTGGGGTTGTCGTGCGTGATGCTTTTGCTCGGGGCATGTGGCTCCGGCGAAGGCAGTTTGGTCACGAGCACTCCGGATGCGGAGTCGGCCACGGGTAGCGGTGGCGCGAGCGGGAGTCCTGGGGCCGGAGGAATCACTGGCGCCGGAGGAATCACTGGGGCCGGTGGTGTCACGGTCGTCGTGCCCGGCACGGGAGGCAACCCGGGTGGCGGCGGCGCGCGCGGCACCGGCGGAAGGCCGGGCAGCGGCGGCGTCCCTGGAAGTGGCGGCGCGCAAGCGATCGACGGTGGGGCAGACAGCGCTGGCGCGTCCGGGATGGGCGGCGTGTCGGGTAGCGGTGGGGCGTCAGGCGTTGGCGGAAGATCGGGCAATGGAGGCGCACCTGGCACGGGCGGAAGATCCGGCACCGGGGGCGCGCCCGGCAGCGGCGGCACCACCGGCAGCGGTGGCACTGCCGCGACCACGATTCCGCCGGGAACGACGGGCAATCCGGATGGCCATTGCGCAATCCCGGCGGCGGCTCAGCTAGAAGATGTTTCGACTCCTACGACGGTCATCGGCACGGGCACGGCGGCCAGTTGTACGCCCGACGCGTTCATCGGCGCCGTGGCCAAGGGTGGCGTGATCACCTTCGACTGCGGCCCGGATCCGGTGGTCATCACGCTCGACAAGCCGGCCAAGATCTTCAACGACAAGGGTCCCAAGATCGTGATCGACGGTGGCGGGAAGGTCACCCTGAGCGGCGGAGGCACGACGCGCATTCTCTACATGAATACCTGCGACGAAAATCAGGTTTGGACCAGCAGCCATTGCGACAATCAAGAGACGCCGCAATTGACCGTGCAGAACTTGAATTTCATCAATGGCAACTCGAAGAACCAGACCGGAATCAGCAACGATGCCGGTGGCGGCGCGATCTTCGCCAGCGGTGGCCAATTCAAGGTCATCAATTCGACGTTTACCAACAACGTTTGCGCGGACACCGGCCCCGATGTCGGCGGCGGAGCCATCCGTGCCTTCCAGCAATACAACGGACTGCCCGTCTATGTCGTGAACAGCACCTTCGGCGGCGCCGATGGGGCAGGCAATGTTGGGTCGAATGGGGGAGCGTTGAGCAGCATTGGCGTCTCATGGACGGTGATCAACACCGTCATCAGCTACAACCAGGCGATCGGCAATGGCGGCAATCCCGCGCAATCGGGGACGCCGGGCGGAGGTAGCGGAGGCGGCATCTACAACGACGGCAACACCATGACGCTCACCCTTTGTGGAACGCTCATGGAGTACAACAAGGTCAACGCCTACGGCAGCGCGATCTTCTTCGTCACCAACGATCACACCGGCAACATCGTGATCGACAGCTCGGTCATCACCAACAACATCGGTGGTTCGTGGTACCCGACCTATCCGCAGATCTCCAACCACGACGACACGCCCATCGCTGTCACCGGTTCGACGATTCAATAGCGGCCGTGCGGCGCCGACCAAGCTACCGGCGGGTCTGGAAGAAGCTCATCACCTGATCGAGAGAATGGGCCTTGGCGGTCATGGCGTCCGCGGTGGCGGCCAGCTCTTCGGCCGCCGCGGCGGTACGCTGGGTGATTTGATCGACTTGCGACAGGGCGTCGTTGATCTGGCTCACGCCGGCGGCCTGCTCGCGCGAGGCCGCCGCCACGTTTTGCACCAGGTCCACCGTCTTGCGCATGGTCGGCGTGAGCTCCTTGAGCAGTGCCGCGGACCGCTCGGCCACCTCGACGCTGGTTCCGGAGAGCTTGACGATGTCCTTGGCCGCGGCTTGGCTATTCTCGGCCAACTTGCGCACCTCCGCCGCGACCACCATGAAACCACGGCCGTGCTCGCCCACGCGTGCCGCCTCGATGGCGGCGTTGAGCGCCAGGAGGTTGGTCTTGTAGGCGAAATCCTCGACGATGGTGACCTTGCTGGCGATCGCCTGCATGGCCTTGACCGTGTCGTGTACCGCGCGCGCACCTTGCTCGGCCGTCTCGGCCCCCTGTCGCACCATGTGCTCGACATCCTGGCTGGATTCGGCGTTTTGCGCGATAGAGGCGTTCATCTCTTGCAGGCTGGAGGTCGTGCGCTCCATGGACTCCGCCTGCTCGCTGGTGCCCTCGGCCAAGGAGGCCGACGTGCTGGAAAGCTCGGTGGAGGCACGGTTGAGCGCCGCCGAGGCATCCTGGGCCTCGGCCACCACTTGGCGCAGCTTCTCGATCATGCTGCCTGTGGCCGCGAGAAGTTGTCCGACCTCGTCGCGGGAGCTCGAGCCGACGACGGCCGACAGATCGCCGGCCGCCATGCGCTGGGTGATCCCGATGGCGTGGCCGAGCTGACGGGTGATCGAGCGCGCCAGGAACAAGGCCAGCGCCAGCAAGGTGAGCAGGCAGAACACCGCGATCGCGAGGATGGCCCAGTAGAACTGGCGCTGGTTCTTGGCCAGCGATGCGAACACGCTGTCCATCTGGCTCTTGTGCATCTGGGTGGCGTTGCTCATGCGCTCGGCGAGCGACGTGAATTGCGCCTTCTGCGCTTCCACGGCATCCGGCGTTCGGCTCTCCGGGGAGGTTGCGGACGCGGCATCCCAGTAGCGGCTGAACGCGGTGGCCAGGTTGTCCACCTGCTCCCAGGTGTCGCCCGACTCGGTGTGACAGCTCTGGCAGTCGCCTGTCAGCAGCTCGCGCGACAAGTGCACGCTCTTGAGGGCGGTCATGATCTCGCGCTGGTGCCCCCGTGCCGCGTCCAGCGCTGCGGGGTCCTGTGTTCGCGCGGCCTCGCCGAGGTCGTGATTCACCTGGACCAGGGCAAGCTTCAGTTTCTGGCTGCGTTCTTCGGCCGGGAAGTACCCCTGCTCCATCGACCTCGTCAAGCGGCCGTTCTTGGCCCCGAGCAGCATGGCAACCCCGAAGATCGTCACGAAGCCAACGGCCGCGAGGCCCAGCAGCGCATAGAGCTTGTGCGAGAGCTTGAAGCCGCCTCGAATCACTGCGCCCGTCCTTGATGGGCGGTCTTCCGCGCCGGTGCCGTCACGGTCCACGGTAGGTCCACGGGGTGATGATACACCAAGTTGTCACCGGCGGCTGCGAGCCCACCCCTGCGCGCAGCGAGGGATAGCCCGCTGGCACCACAAACCGTGGCGTTCGTTGCTTGCTAGATTCCCTCGAAGAGGATCGTCGAGATGTAGCGCTCGCCGGAATCCGGCAGGACGACGACAATGGTCTTGCCGGCGAACTCGTCGAGCTTGGCCAGGCGCAGGGCCACGGCCGCGGCGGCGCCGCAGGAGATGCCTGAAAGGATACCCTCTTCGCGCGCCAGTCTGCGCGCGGTCTCGATGGCTTCCTCGTCCGCGATCTGTTCCACGCGATCCACGATCGACAGGTCGAGCGTCTCCGGGATGAAGCCGGCGCCGATGCCCTGGATCTTGTGCGGTCCGGGCTTGAGCGGTTCGCTGCTGCGCACCTGCGTGATGACCGGGCTCTTGGCCGGTTCGACCGCGACGGAAAGCAGCGGCTGCTTCTTCGTCTTCTTGAAGAAGCGCGAGATGCCGGTGATGGTGCCGCCGGTGCCCACGCCGGAAACCAGAACGTCGACTTTGCCGTTGGTGTCGTTCCAGATCTCGGGGCCCGTGGTCTGCTCGTGAATGCGCGGATTCGCCGGGTTCTTGAATTGCTGGGGAAGGAAGTAGCGATTGGGCTCGCTCGCAGCCAGCGCCTCGGCCCGCTTGATCGCACCGGGCATGCCCTCCGACCCGGGCGTCAGCACCAGGTTGGCTCCGAATGCGGCGAGCACGCGCCGGCGCTCGATGCTCATGGTTTCGGGCATGGTCAGGGTCAGCTTGTATCCGCGCGCCGCGCACACGAACGCCAGCGCGATGCCGGTGTTGCCGCTGGTCGGTTCCACGACCTCGACCCCTGCACGGAGAACGCCACGCGCCTCTGCGTCGCGAATCATGGATGCGCCGATGCGGCACTTGACCGAGTAGCCGGGGTTGCGGCCCTCGATCTTGGCAAGCACGGTGGCCTTCGCCCCGTTTGCCATGCGCCCGAGTTTGACGAGGGGCGTTCCGCCAATGGACAGGGAATTATCTTCGTAGAGCATGATCAACCTCTATAAAATCGATAGGGACTATGTACTATGCGTATGTTTGACTGTCAAGGACGAAATTGGAAGCGCTGATAGATGGCAAGAATCTGACGGGCCGTGGGCGCTGGACACGTCAAAGCCCAGACTCTGTCCGACAAATCAGATGGCCGCAGTCTTGCTGAGGGTAGACCCATGATTTCCAAACGGTCGGTTTTCACCATCATTCTGTTCTTGGCCATTGGCTGGCACGACATGCAGGCCTTTGCCGAGCCGGTCCCGCCATTCTTGCCGGCCGAAAGCCCCGCACAGGCCGATGCTGTGCCAAGCGCAGCCCCGAAGCAGGGCACCTGGTCCGCCCACTACGCCGATGCGCGCGCGGCCATGCTCGCGGGTGATTTCGCCGCGGCCGCCGCGCGGTTCGCCAGGCTCGTGGAAACCGCGCCTGGTCCTTCCGAGCGACTTCTCGCGGTGGAAATGGAGTCGGCTTGCCAGAGCTGGGTCGCGAGAGGCTTGGTCCTCACCGTCTCGGGCAACGCCAAACTCGCGCCGCCGACGCTGCTCGAAGATCGGCGCACCACCGACGAAATCTCCATCCTTTACACCAACGCCGTCCTTTACGGACTCTACTCCGGCATCGTGCTCGACGTGTGGACCGAGGCGAATTCCGCGGGCAGCGCCATTCCGCCACCACTCCTGCTTGCGGGCGCATCCGCCGGAGCCGTTGCGTTGCTCGATCGTAACGTGCACCTCGGTTATGGCGTGGCCCAGTCCATCGTGTCTGGGCTGTACGTGGGCATCGAGGAGGGCATCGTGTGGACTCTCTGGCACGAGGCCTATTCGCCCTATTCATCGAAATGGGGCGACAAGACCGTGACCACGCTGATCTGGGGCGCTGGCACCGCGGGTGCGGTGGCGGGTGGCATCGTGGGAACCCTTCACGGTACCACCCCGGGGCGGGCGTCCTTGATGGGATCGGCTGCGATGTGGAGCGGGGCCGTGGCGGGCATGCTCGTCGGCGGGCTGACCGACCAATCGGACACCGCGCTCCTGTCTTCGGCCATCGTGCTTAATGCCGGGGCCGTGGCCGGCATCCTCGCCGGGGCCAAGGTTTCTCCCTCCATCGCGCGCGTCCGCTTCGTGGACCTCGGCGGGCTCTCGGGCGGTTTGCTGGTGGGCGGCATGTACTGGGCGGTCAGGGACAAGAGCGCGTCTGGACGAGGGCTTCTCATCTCGACCAGCCTGGGCATGACCGCCGGGCTCGTCACATCGTGGATCCTCACGCGCGACATGGACACCGACCAGCCGCGGAGAAATCGCGAGCCCACCTTGGCCGAGCGCCTCATGCCGACCGTGGCGCCAGCCAGCAGCGGCACGGGCTTCGTGCTAGGCGTGGCATCGACGCTGTAGACGTTCAGAAGTAGTCAACCCGGGTGCGGGTCAGGCACACTAGCCGGGTGAGACGAGCCACGTTTCTAGTTCCGGCGGTGATTCTGATTTTCGCGGCGGACGTCGCGGCAGCGGGCGAGCGGCCGCCGTGGCCGGCGCGCAAGCGGCGTACCGACAAGGGGTTGCTGAGGCCGGGTGTGCACGAGGCCAAGGACATCAAGCGCTGGCCGGCGGAACCGGACTCGCCGCCGGCCCCCATCGACGGCGAAAAATTTCGCAAGTCGTTCTCGGGCATGTGCGAAGGCATGGCGAGCATGCGCCTGCTGAGGCGCATCTCCGGGGAGATTCTCCAGGTCGCGGACGAGGTCGGTGTCGATCCGTTCATGCTCGGCGCGCTGGTGTATCGCGAGAGCCGCTGCGTGCCGACGCTGGTGACCGGGTTCGGGACTGGTCTTTTGCAGATCCAGGCGCGCATGGTGCAGCCCAATGTGCGCGGCAGCAGCCTGCGCTACCAGGTTCGTGAGGACGGCGAGTGGAAGGAGCGTACCCGCCCCATTCCGGCCGGCGCGCTGTCGCGCCTACAGAATTCGCTCATCAATCTGCGTCTGGGAGCAGCCGTGCTCGCCATGTGGAGCGACCAGCACCCGGCCATCGACGAGGTATTCCCCGGCTCGGTGCCGCACCGGAGCGCCGTCGCGCACTTCGGCTGGGGCGACGTCGTGCGCGGCACCGGCGGGGAAGATCGCGCGCTCAACGCTCGCCGGCGCCTCATCGAGCGCTACCTGGACAGGAAGGTGACACCACGGCAGACCGAGCTCGGCTTCGCGGTGGTCTCGCCCCTGGAAGGCATCCCGCGCTTGGCGCCGAGCGGACCGGGCGAGGATCGCGAGGACGGCGCGCGCGCGCATCGTGGCCTCGACATCGACGCCACCGGTGGCGAGCCCATCGCCAGCATCGCCGATGGTGTGGTTTGGTTCACCGGATTCGACCTGCCTGGCCGCTTGCGGCCGCAGGTGGTTCCCCCCGACGAGCTGGCCACGACCAAGCGGCCGGAGCTTGGGCCGGGCGGGCTGTTCGTGTGTATCCGCCACGTGCCGCACATCTTCTCGTGCTACATGCACCTGCAATCGTACCGCGTGGCCATCAACGATCGCGTGAAGGCGGGCCAGATCATCGCCAACGTCGGGCATTCGGGCGTCAAAGTCTCGGGCACCCACCTGCACCTGGAGATCCATCGTGATGGCGAGGCTCTCGACCCGGCGCCGATCCTCGGCCCCGATTTCGTGATTCCGCCCAACGAGACGGTGGCCCACGACATCGCCGTGGCCAACAAGAAGCACCGGTTGCGCAGGGAACGCCGCGCGCGCTGGAAGGCCCACCTGGACGAGCTGCGCGCCAAGGCGCAGTAGCCGGGCTAACCTTCGCAGACGATTTCCATCACACAGTCGCGTCGGTCGCAGTGAAAGTGCAGGCGCAGGCGGCGCTCCTCGTCATCGACGAGAAACCACGGCTCGGGGAAAGGGGTGGCGTCGTTGGATCGCGGCTCGCGCGGACAGCGCCCTAGCTCGTACTTGAGGCAGTACTTGGTGGTCATCACGACGCGCCCGCGAAGGTCGAGGCCGCTTTCCGCCGCTGGCTCGATGTCACGCACCCCGTGGCGACGGTAGAACGCCAGCGCCTTGCCGTTGAGTACGTTGGCGTGAAAGCTCAGCGTCGATTCCGGGAAGGGGGTGTCGTTGGCCACGACGTGCATCCGTTCGAAGGGCCGGGCCCGTTCCCGGGCGACGACCAGGCTCTCCACCAGCGTTCGCCGCAGCCTATTGATCTGGCTGGCGGCCAGGTGAAGCGGCGTGGACCACGCCAAGTCGACCATGCCGGCCACCCAATCGGTGTCGCCCAGCTTGGCCAGGTGCTGGCGGACGGTGGTGCGCGCCCGCTCGGGTTGGGTCGCCACGGTCTTCGCGCAGGCAAGCGTGGCCATGGCCCGAACGCCGTCCTCGTCGCGAGCCTCCAGGGAAATTCCCTCGGCGGTCTCGCGCAGAACCAGATCGACCGCGATCTTCCGGGATGGCCGGCTCTTGGCAATCTCGGCGGCGAAGGCGTGGTCGTGGTTGCGAAAGACGCGCGCGCCTGGCGCGATGCCCGAGAGCTTCTGCGGAAAGACAGTGTGGCCTTGCACCCGGTTGACCAGCGAGCCATCGAGCTGGCGGGCGTGACCGTAGAAAGTGATGCCGTCACCGCTGCGCAGGGACACGGGCGCGTCCAAGGTGAAGGAGTCGCGGCCGACCGCCCGTACCGCGCCGAGCGGCTCGCCCACGTGCTTGGGCGAGTCCGGTGAGGCCACCTCGACGCCGCGGCCCGTGAGGAAGTAGGTGGTGTAACCGCGGTTGAAGGTCTTGTGGGGATTGGGCGCGAAATCGAGCGTGACCGTTCCCGACGATGCCTTGTGGCCGCCCGTGCCGGCCAGAATGCGATCGAGCGCTTGCCGGTAGTGCCCGACCACGTTCATGACGTAGGCCCTGTTCTTGAGGCGGCCCTCGATCTTGAAGGATGAAACGCCGGCGGCCACCAGATCGCCGAGGTACGGGGTCAGGTTGAGATCGCGCAGCGAGAGCAGGTGGCGCTGGTCGAGCACGGTTCGCCCGGCACCGTCGACCAGCGTGTAGCCGCGACGGCACGGCTGCGCGCACTGTCCGCGGTTGCCGCTGCGGCCGCCCATGGCGTAGCTCAAGCTGCACTGCCCGCTCATGCACACGCAGAGCGCGCCGTGGACGAAGACCTCGAGCTCCATGGGGGTCGCGGCGCGAATCTGGCGAATCTGGTCGAGGTCGAGCTCGCGCGCGAGGATGGCGCGCGAGAAGCCGACCTTGCCCAGAAATGCCACGCGCTCGGGCGTGTGGTTGTGCATCTGCGTGCTGGCGATGAGGGGCAGGGGAGGAAGCTCGCATTCGAGCAGGCCGACGTCCTGGATGATGAGCCCGTCGACGCCGACGCCGTGGAGGTCGTGGCACAGGCGCACCGCCTCGTCGATCTCGTCGTCGCGCAAGATGGTGTTGACCGCCGCGTACACCCGCGCCCAATAACGGTGGGCGTGCCGCGCGAGCGCCTCGATCTCGCCTAGGGTGTTGCCGGCCGCTTCGCGTGCCGAGAACCGATTGGCCCCGATGTACACCGCGTCCGCGCCGCAACCGATGGCGGCCATCCCGGATTCCAGGTCCCGGGCGGGCGCGAGAAGCTCGACGGTCGGCATCGCGCTGGTGATACCCACCGTTGCCAAGGGGCGCAAGGTGCAAGTGGTGGGTGCGCGGTGGAGAGAATCTGCCAGGAACGCGGGTTTCCGATCGCGCCGGACGCGATCGACTCGTGTGGGCAAGGCGAGTGACATGAAGTACGTGGAGTGAGACGGCGCCACGCTCGCCAGGATCGGCAAGTCGCGCTTTCTCGAGGTCTTCTCCACCCTTGTCCCGCAAAGCGCCTCTCCGACCGCGACCAGAATGCGAGTCCGGTGAGAGCGCTATGCTCGCGTCTTCTCCAAGAACAGGTGGGCGGCGACGCGCTCGCCGCGCACGTGCCTCGTGCAGGTGTACCCGAGCGCTCTCAGATCGAGACCTCCCAGCAAGTGCTCGCCCTGCCCGAGCAGGATCGGAGAAAGCGCCAGGTGAAGCTCGTCGATGAGGCGAGCACTGAGATACTGCCGAAGGGTGGCGACCCCGCCGCCCAAGCGTACGTCCTTGCCAGCCGTCGCTTCCTTGGCCTGCGCCAGGGCAGACGCGATTCCCTGGGTCACGAAGCGAAACTCGGTCCCGCCCTTCATCGCGAGCGGCGCCCGGGCATGATGGGTGAGCACGAACACCGGCACGTGGTAGGGAGGCTCCTCGCCCCACCAGCCACGCCAGCTTTCGTCCGGCCACGGCCCGCGCACCGGACCGAACATGTTGCGCCCCATGATCCACGCCCCGATGTTCTCGAACCCCTTGGCCGCGATCTCGTTATCCGCGCCGGTCTCGCCGTCGCCGCCCAGGGCGTGCATGTCCTTCCAGGTACGGGTGTGGAAGAACCAGCCGAAGAGCTCGGGCCCTGCCACGCCGAGGGGATGATCGTGGTCTTGCCGGGGCCCTGCCCCGAAACCGTCGATCGAAATCGAAAAGCACTGAACCTTGAGTCGCGACAAGGACGCCTCCCTTGCGCCTTGGATGCAACTGTCCCCGGGGAGGTTGCGGGAGCGTCGCCCTGGAGCCCTCGGTGAGAGCCCCCGATCAGCTCCCGCCGTCGGCGGACAAGCAGCAATCGTAGTTCCCGCCGGCATTGCTGCACGCGTACTGGCTCGGGTCGCCCACGGTTCCGCCAGTGCACGTCCCATGGACGACGCACGCGCCGCCGGCCTTCTCGCAGACAGAGTGATCGAGCGGCATGCAACAGACCTCGCTGGAACCGCATTTCTGGTCGCTCGTCACCAGGCCCAAGCAAGCCCCAGGCGTCAACGCCTGGCAACTGCCGCCGGCCTTCTCGCAGTCGTTCTTCCCGCACCCAGCAACGAGCAGCACCGAGACAGCAGCGACCAGCACCCTGCGCATGATCTCCTCCATTCAGACGATAGCACGGCAGCACGGTGATGTTGTCGAGACCCGAGATGCCGACCGAGTCATCGCCACGGTTCGGTTTCTTGTCGATGCTTGGGCGGGATGTTCCAGCAAAGCACTTGGGGTTGGTTCAGGGGAGCCCCGGGCAAGAGCCGTGGGTCGAGCTCTCGAATAGGTGCCGCGCACCACCCATTTCGGCTCTCGTCAGAATCGGCAGAGGAGCATGGGCCCCGCCCACCTGAGGACTGTGTTGTTGGTCGGGTCACAGTCGGCCGACGCTGCGGTCACCGAAAAGCGAACCTGGCCTGACAGGTGCAAGCTGGCTGGAATCCGGTAGGGGTACTGGGCTCTCGGCGGGAGTGGATCGTGGATCACGAATGCGTACGAGCCTTGCGGAGCTTCAATCGTCAGCGTGTACTCCGCAATCGGGGCGTTGCCTCGGTTCGCGATCCCGTAATGCCCGGAAAATCGTCTCCGAGATTCTCCCGCGAAATCGCAATGACATGCAGCTTGGAAAGCCGGACTTGATGGGGCAGGGTGCGTGCCGACGTTGCTCGCCACGCCGAGGCCGAAACGCCGCCTGGTGCTCTTCGCGATCGAGCTCAAGCCACGCGCGGTGGAAATCGCAGAGATCGCGTCGGATCCGGAAGGGGTATGGATGAAGCTGAATTCTCGGACAGCGGGGGATGCAGGCCTTCGCGCCAACCGGTGCTGCCATCGACCGCGCCTCTGGCCAGAGGCGTGGTTGCTCAGCACCTACTGGCAAATCCCGGAGGCGACCTGACTGAAGGGGTGGGCGTCGCTGGCGGCGCCATCCACCGGCAGAAGGCACATGCCGGCCGTCACGGTCACCGGCGTCGCCAGCGAGCTCGCGGCGAGGCTCAAGGTGCCGGTGACCACTTCGACCTCGCTCTTCGACACGGGCGTCCCGTTCACATCGCAGGTCGGCGCGGGAATCAGTACCGACGGCTGGGGCGCGCCGCCCAGGATGACATCGAAGATTTCGTCGCCGAGCCACGCCGGCATGTCGACGCGCAGCGATTCCGAGAGCTTGTTCAGCATCATGGCCAGCTTGATATCGAGCGCGGGGTCGAACGTGACCAGCGTTCCGTCGGCCGTCTTCTTGAACGTCACGCTGAGCATGCGGCCGTTGTTCGGGTTCACGTCGAGGGTGCCCAGGGGATCGTTATTGAGGGCGACGAAGGACGTATCGCTGCCCAGGCCGAGCGCGGACAAGGTCAGCTCGTTTGCCCCCTTGCTGAGCGTGAATTGGCCGGTCATGCCACCCAGGTGACCCGAGAACATGCCCGCTTGCTCGTTCGCTCCGCAGCTATCGTCACACACCGCGGTGCCTGCGACTTGCACGTTGACGGCGCCCGCGTTGACAGCGCAGCCGAGCGTATGGGTCACGGAATTGAGGGTCAGTAGCGCCGCGGGATCGGTTGGCTCGACGGCCACCGCGACGGTCTTGCCCTTGGCCTGCCCGACGACCAGATCGAATCGTTGGAGGATGGAACCGGAAATCGCGAAGGCGCCTTCCGCCAGCTTCTCGATCGATCCTGACACCACACCGTCGAGTAACTCGGGCAGGTCCTGCTGGTCCTGGACGTCGGTGTAAAGCCGGATCACGGCGAGCACCTCGGCCAGATTCGTCTGCACCGAAAGCTTCTGCGGCCCCAATAAGGCGGTGGCCGGGTTGTGTCTGGCTTCGCCGATGAGCAAGGAGACGTTGAGCGAGCCGTCGGCGTTGGCCGTGACCACGAAGCGCACCGGGTATTGCGTCAGCTTCTGCAAGCACGAGGTGCTCGATCCGCACGCAGCCGCCGGATCGACTTTGTAGACCACCTGGCTTCCGTCCTCGACCTCGACGAATTCCGGACGGAAGGCGTGCTCTTGCGCCTCCCTGGCGACGTCGCGCAACAGATCCGCGAGCCCGTCGGTGGTTGAGGTGGGCACGACGTCGGCTGAGGCACTCGACGTGCTCGATGGGCAGGCGGACGAGCTACCGACCACGGCGCCGAAGCCTTCGGTGGCAGGACCCGCGCTGCCCGAGGTGTCGAGCTGGGCGGTAGAGTTGGCCAGGCCGGTGATCAGGTCGTCAACGTGCTGGTTGATGACCAGGGTGGCCTGGGCCGAGGTGATCGATGGAGGCGGCGGGCTGGCATCGGGACCAGGAATCCCGGAATCACCGGGGACCGGATCGGTGTTCGGTCCGCCACTTTGGGAATCGCAGCCGATGCTCGAGAGACCTGCGCATGCAATCAAGGCCATACCGACGAGCCGTAGGTTGGTCATGCTCCAATGCTCCTTCGCCCAGTTGTCAGACCTCTAGAATACTACCGTTCGGGCGCTGGCGAAACCGGTCGACCACATTGGGCCCGTGTCCGTTCAGGTAGGTACTGGTCCACCCTCCGTCACGGGCGGGCCGAGCTTCGGGATGCAGCTGGCATCGGCCACGGTCATGCCGTCGCAGTCGTGCAGCTTCCAGGCCGCCCGGCCAATGCCGTTGCTGTCCATCTTTCTGTGCCACTCGTCGGCGTAGGTCGTACACACACTGGTTCGGCCGACGCCGCCGTCGGACGTGGTAGCACCCCATTCGCTTAAGAAGATCGGTAAGCCCAAGGGCAACGCGGTCGATGCTTTGGCCGATTGCCCGTAGGTCGAGTTGTGGGTGCAGGCGCAGAAGTGCAGCGTGTGCATGATATTGGTGTCGCCGGCCATGGGATCGTGCCTCCAGCCCCTCGTAGAAGCCTCCCCGTCGCATGGGTGGCACCCAGCGGAGGCCGCAAGGGCCAAGCACGACCGCTGGGCGCGCATTGTCAGCGCGCTTACCCAGGAAGCCCCGCCGGGTTCAGCGACCACAAAGGGGTTCCCCCGCTCGGCAACGCGCCCGCTTACGCGCCAGCGCCAGGCTCGGCCCCCGCAGACCCGCTTGTCTTGGGTACGCTCCGGCAAGTGTGGTCCTGTATTTCGCCTGCGACGAATCCGCGTATGTCACCGGCTCGGACCTGATGATCGGGGCTGACGATCGATGGTGGGCTCCTCGCCGACAGCGCAGCTGCGCCCCGTTCCTGAACGAAGAGTCAATCCAACCGGCGAAGGAGAAGAGCTTGATCGAGATTCGCCGAATCTTCATGCCCGAGCTCATCGCCAGTATAGACAACTTGGAGTAACGCTACTGCGGCGCCGCACTTCAGCTCTGAAAGGCTTATTGCAGACGCGGCGATAGACAGAAGGTGAAACGATTGCAGACAGAAGACATTGTAGAAAGGAGGTCAGTGACACATGCCCAACCTAATACGACGTGAAGATCGAGAAGTGAACAGTCCAAGAACGCAGGAGTCCTGGGATCCGTTTCGGATGATGGACGCCTTGCTTCGCTGGGAGCCACTCTGGGGATGACCTGTCCCCCAGAGTCGGTCCGCTCAGGCTGCGAGTCCCAGTGTTGATAGATACTCCCTCGGCGTCAGGTCGCCAAGGGAGCTGTGTGGTCTGACCGCGTTGTAGTCCACCCGCCAGTTCTCGATCTTGGTTCGGGCAGCGTCCGGCTTTCCGATCGCGCCCAGCGCGCCAGGTCGCACTTCTCGAAGATCGTTTTCACAAAGGGCGAGCGCGAATCGAGGGCGCTCACCGGTCGTACGGCGGAGGGGGACCGTAAAGCGACGCACGGTGCTCCGCGTAGGCGAGGGCAACCTCCGTGGCGATTTCGCGCAGCAGCTTCAGCGACGAATCGATCTCGTGCATGAAACCGGTGGTCGAGTAGGTCACGAAGTAGTTCCCGTTCGGCAACTCCTTCACGTCGCCCAGGGCGGGACTGGTCAGCCCTGAGCTGTAGCTCGACTCCTCCGTTGCCGTCGTGGCCTGGAGATCGTAGTTGAATCGGAGCACGCTCGCTCCATTGTTCGTGCCGCTGTTGTTGAAGATGACGATGTGGTCCGGGTAGATGTCATGTCCGTGCTGCCCGCTCCAGCTCATGGTGGAGAAGGTGGACTTGTCTCCGCCGAACGCGGCAAGCAGCTTGCCGTCCGGGTAGCTGACGAGGGCAATCGTGTTGATGAAGTACATGGAAAACGATACCGCCTTCAGCTCCGGAACGTAGTTCACCTGGTTGGTGTGGCCGCCCCGGTTGGCGTCGAAGAGATCACCGAAGTCCGTGACCTCGCTGTAGATCAGCTTGGTCTGACTGGTCGACGGATCCAGCTCGAGGATCGACTCGGCATCCATCTGTGCTTGCGCATTGTCGCGCGCGAAGTAAACGACGTGATCATCCGGCAGGATGGCGAAATCGTGGCTGCGTCCCGGCAGGCTATACTCGTCGGGCGTACCGAGGCCGTCCATCGAGATGCGCAGGAGTGCACCATCCGGCGTGGTGTTGCTGAAGCTGCCGGTCCACATGTACTTTCCGTCGACCGACATGCGCGCGCGTGTGCACTGGGAAGCCACGGTTTGCGACAGATCGTAGGCCCACACCATGTCGCCGTCGCGGTCGAAGATGAACGCGAAGCTCGCGGTCGAGCCGCCGCCGGGGCCGCCGGGGCCACCGCCCATAGGGTAGCCCATGCACGTGACGGTGAAGCCGCCGCCGGCATACAGGGCGCTCGCGTCGTGGTCGGTGACAGTCGCCACCGGAAGTCCGTCCGGCAGAGATCCGGTCTTGATGGAAGCTACCTGGCTCACGTAGGTCTGCCCTCCGCCGACGGCCGTCACCTTGACGTAATACGTGGTGTTCTGCTTCATGCCGAGCAAGAGCGTACGGTGATTCTGCGCCTGTAGGTCCACCGGTGCCTGAAGCTCGAAGCTCGACTGATCGCGACCGAAGTCGATCGTGGCGTTGTCGATGGGGCTGTCGAGCGACCACGTCACGATGCCGACCGTCGGAATAGCGGTGCTGAGCTCCACGTTCACGGTAAAGCTCGAGTCGCTTCCCCCCGCGCCGCCAATCCCTGTCGTGGTGCCGCCACTGCTCGTGGTGCCGCCGCTGTTGCTGGTGGTGCCGCCGCTTGTGGTGCCGCCGCTGCTTGTGGTGCCGCCGCTGCTTGTGGTGCCGCCACTGCTTGTGGTGCCGCCGCTGCTGGTGGTGCCGGCACTGCTGGTGGTGCCGCCGCTGCTGGTGGTGCCGCCGCTGCTGGTGGTGCCGCCGCTGCTGGTGGTGCCGCCACTGCCGGCGCCACCGTTGGCTCCTCCCGTTCCGGACCCGCCCGAGCCTCCCGAGTTGCAGGCGATGGGGAGGGTCAGGAGCACAAGCGTCGAGAGTCGTGCGAGGGTGCCTAGGTGGTTTCTGTGCATCCGTCCTTCCTTTGTCGCCGTTCCCATGCGTGGAAATGCACGGCGCAAACGTCACGGCGACGAAGTTGCCAGCACGTGGAGTGGCCTGCGGGAACTCCACCTACTATGCGAGACCCGACGCGGCTTGATCAAAGTTTCTTGTAGTCCCTTTGTGCTTCCGGCGGATCGCTTCATTTGAACGATGAATTTGGCGAGGGGAAGACCGATGCCATTGCGCATCGACACGCCGCGCGGCTCTGGGGGCGACGGAATGGACGGTGCAATCGCACGCCGCCCTCGGGGTCGAGGCAAGCTCAATTTCTACTAGGGCGCGGTCGCTTGGGACCGCGATGCATCCTCGGGTGACCGGGTAATCGGCCCAGGCCACCAGACAGGGACGTGGGGAAGAGCACAAGCCCTGGCATGAATCCTTTGTTGTCGGACCGCAATCCAACGGCACGGGGTCATCTCGGTTTGCTGGCGGTTGTCGCAAAAGCAGACGAATCCGGTCGTAGTTCTGGGGGATTGCATGAACAAACCATCGCGGCAAGCCGCTTCATCACGGTCCAAGTACCTGCTGATGATCCCGCCCATCTTGATGGTCGCGTGTGGCACGACCAATGGTGATGACGCCGCAAGCACGGGAAGCGGAGGTGCCACCACGGCGGTGGGTACCGGCGGCAGTGGTGCCCCCAACGGCAGCGGCGGTACGAGCAGCGCGGGCGTCGGAGGCGCATCGGGCACGGGCGGTAACGTCATGGGAACGGGCGGTGCCATGGGAAGCGGAGGCGCAGTGGGCACAGGTGGCCTTGACGGCACTGGCGGCATGATGATGGGCACAGGGGGCAGGATGATGGGAACGGGTGGCATGATGATGGGTATGGGCGGCAGGATGATGGGTATGGGCGGCGCGGTAGCGGGTGGTGGAGTCACAGGCGCCGGCGGAACAACCGCAAGCACTGGGGGCGCCACTTGCCATGCGGCGGGAACGCTTCAGGTGGTTAGCAACGGTCATACCGCCTACACAATCGACGGAGTCGACAATCCGGATCTTACTTTCTGTCGCGGAAGCACCTATGTCTTCGCGCTCAACGCCGCAGGACATCCCTTCTACATCAACACGGTGCAGGGCACGGCAACGACGAATGCCTACAGCGATGGAGTTACGGGCAACGGCACCATGGTTGGCGACGTCACGTTCGCGATTCCCAGCACCGCCCCCGACACGCTCTATTACGACTGCTCCCTTCACGCCACGATGACCGGCACGATTCACATCGTGAATTGAATCCCAGCCGAGGATGGGGCCTTCTGCCAGGGAGCGCCGGTTCATTTGCCGTCGGGCCCCGACATCCCGGTCAACTCCGTGGTCTAGAGCGGTGTGACGGTCCTTGGCGGCGCGGGTTCTACGTTGGGCTACTTCGCCGTTACGAGCGCGGCGATGCCCGGAGCACGCGTCTTGCAATCTTGTGATTCATTCGCGTTGCAGGCCGGATGCTGGGAGCCGTAGCCCTCCGCTTCGAGGCGATGCGGATTCACCCCCGACCGAACGAGCGCTTCCCTCACCGCCTCGGCCAGTTTTGCAGACAGCCTGTGGCTTGTACCGACCTTTCCCTTGCTCTCCACATGGCCTCCAATCTTCACCTTCACGGCGGGATAGGCCTTGAGGATCTCCGCGACGTTTTCAAGCTGAGATCTCGAGCCCGGGATGTCGAGCGTGGCACCGTCGCGTGCGAAGTCGATCCGATCGAATTCGAACCAGCTCGTCCGGTCAGCCTTCCTGTGGGGGTCCTCGATGAAGTCGATGATGTGCGATTCCAGACCATCTTTTGCGGCCTTCACCCGGTAGCCGCTGGCCAGCTTGCGTTCATAGGGGGCCTTCAAGAGCGCAGCGATTCGCTGCAATCGTGCCTTTTCATGTGTCAGCTCGAGCGCGAACCTGCTTACTTGCCCCATGTCATTGGCGGTGCGTGCGAGCTCGTTCTGCAACGCAGAAACGCGTTCCATTCTCGGGTCATGCTTGGCGGACTCGATTTCGGCTCCAAGCCACTTCATCTTGGCGTCCAGCACGCCCAGAACCTCATCGGCGCTGAAGTACTTCGCTCGTAAGTCGGCCCCGCCGGGAACTATTTCCGCGAGATCCTCGACGTCTTGGCGCATGTTCCTGAGTGTCGCCCCGAGCTCGGCACACTTGGGCTGGAGCCGATCATACGAATTGCTGCTCTCTGCCAGGAGGCCCTCGGCTTGCTCCCTCTCGCGATTGCACCCGGCCGTCACCACATCCGATGTCAGGCTCAACCCGACCAGGAGCAGCCGAGACCAAGAGAGAACCATCATGAAGCCTCCGATGCGCGTTCGCGCTTGCGGATTCCGCGGCTCTTCTATCATGACCATTTTGGTCACTGGACTGGTTCGGGGGCAGTCAAAAAGAGGAGCGACGCGATCCGAAAGGCGGATCCCGAGTTTGAGGGGGCATTTTGTGCTCAAGATGTAACCGGGTGGAAACCCGCGCATCCGATCCGACAGCCTATTACACGCGGTGCGTTTCGGCGCGGTGTGCATTGCGGCACCTCAGACTTGGCCGTCGTCGCCTCGAAGACGACAAAGCCTCGAGATCTTAGTCTGCGAGAACGGATGGTGTGCCATGCGTGTTTCCCACGTGCTCCTTGCAGTCGTGTCGGTGCTCATTGGTGGGTGCGTCTACAGAGCCCCATCGTCGGCACCTGGGATGGGCGGTAGCGGTCCCCGCTCCAGTGGCGGTTCAGGCGGTAGCTCTGCCGAGGGCAGCGGTGTCCAAGGGGGAAGCTCCGCTGCGGCGTCTTCGGGTGGAAGCTCAGGGAAGAGCAGCGGGACGTCGAGCGGAGGCACGTCTGCCGGGGGAAGCTCGGTTGCCGCAGGAGGCGCGTCGGGAAGCGGCGGCGCCACCACCGTTGCCGCCCTCTCTTGCAGTCCCGGCATTCCTCCGACATCCCAAATTCCACGCCTGAAGGATGCTGCCTACGACGCGACGGTGCGGGATCTCCTTGGACTGACCGTGCTGGCGGGCAACAACAACCAGCCACCATCCTCGATGCTTGCCCCCGATTCCGATGGAGCGCTCACGGACATCGGGTGGAATGGCTACCTGTCGGCCGCACAATCAATTGCCGCCGAAGTGATGGCCGGGTCCAACAAATCGAACTTCATGAGCTGCGATCCGAGCAGCGATACCAGCTGCTTGACCAATACCGTCAAGTCTTTCGGCCGCAAGGCGTTCCGCAGACCACTGACGGATGCGGAGGTGACGAGCTTCATGCGGCTCAACAGCCTGACGCCAACAGGTCAGCCGCTCGAGGTTGCCGAGGCAATCCTCTATGCTTTCCTTGCCTCGCCCTCGTTCATCCTGCTCCCCGAGCTGGCGCAGGACAAAGACAGCAACGGCAACCTCAAGCTGAACAGTTACGAGGTGGCGACCAGGCTTTCGTACTTGCTCTGGGGAACGGTCCCGGACGCTACTCTGAACACGGCGGCCGACGCCGGCCAACTGACGACCGCAGCCCAGATTGCGACCCAGGCGCAACGAATGCTCAAGAGCGACAAGGCAAAGGCGGTCGTGACCAATTTTCTTCACTATTACGCGGGCATCGATGCGGGATCGCACTGGGTCAACAACACCACCCACGACACGACTCAGTACCCGACCTTCACCGACGCCTCCTATGCACCAGCAATAGCGGAGATGGACGCCTTCTTCCAGGATGTCGTGCTCGGTGGCGGCATGTTCAAGGACCTGTTCCTGGGCAGCAACGGCTTCGTCACCAAGGACACCGCCGCGGTCTACGGACTCGATCCATCGAGCTACGGCACGGCTCTGACGAAGGTGCAGCTCGACGGGACCAGGCGGCCGGGGTTCTTGACCCGGATTGGGTTCCTGAGCACCTTCTCGAAGTTCGACGTCACGAGTCCGATCCTGCGGGGCGCATTCATCAGCGGCAGGGTGCTCGGGGTCAATCCAGGAACCCCAGACCCTGCCTTCACGAAGACACCGATCCCCCCAGGCAACTACACGACCATGCGTCAGGCCATCGACGCACTGACCGCCAACGAGCCTTGCCATTCTTGTCACGGCGTGAACATCAATCCGTCGGGCTACGTTCTCGAGCACTACAACTCGGTGGGTATGTGGCAAGACCTTGACCCATGGGGTGGGACCATCGACGGAACCGCCGACGTTCGATTCAGCCCCACCGACACGAAGACCATCACCGATCCTCTCGGGATGATGACCGAGATCGCCGGCCTTCCGGAAGCCAAGCACCACTATGCCGAGCAGTGGGTGGCGTTCGCCACCGGACGGGTGCCCAACCCGAACGACACCTGTACCGTGGATCAGCTCACTACCAGCATGGCTCAGACCAGCTATCCACTCGTCAGTGTCTTCGCCGATTACACCCAAGCTGATTCCTTCCGTTTGCGGACCGTCAGCAACTAGAAGGGGACATGCGAACATGCGCACGAAACTAATGAATCGAAGGCAATTGCTCCGGGGACTCGGGGGAGCCATCGTCGCTGCGCCCTTTCTCAGCTCCGTAGCAGAGCGCTATGCGAAGGCCCAATCGGCCACGGCCACGGATCCGAGGCGGCTGATCGTGTACTTCACGCATTACGGCTGCTTGACGGATCGATGGTTCCCGAAATTGTCGCATGGCCAGCTCAGCGCCGCGGACTACACGAACAATCAGACGCTCTCGGCCATGGCGCCCTTCGCCAGCAAGCTCCTGATGGTCCGTGGCATTCGTGCCATGAACGAGTGGAGCTTCCAGGGATCCCTCGGACAGACGACCGACCCCCATACGCAGGTTTGTGGCTCGTACTTCACGTGTCAGCCCGTGACACCTGATGATGGCAAGTTCACCGCAACGGCCATCGATCGTTCGCTCGATTTCGTGTGCGCCGAACAGGTCAATGCCAACGGTAGCGCGCCGCTCTTCATGCAGATCGGAGGCGTGTCGGGCAACTCGAGCAACACCCAGGCGGTGATCTCGTTCAGCGGGCCTAACACGATCAACCCCGGATACGGATCGCCGCAGCAGATCTACAGCAGCCTCACCAACCTCTTCGGTAAGGGCCCCGTAACCTCGGACACGTACAAGGTTGCGCGCGGCAACAGCATCATCGATATCGTCAGGGACGATCTGGCCAATCTCAAGCGAACGCCCATGAGCTCGGCCGATCAGCAGAAGCTCGATGCATGGGCGCAGCTGCTCCACCAGACGACCACGGCGGTCTCGGCCCAGTGCAGCGCCGATACCGCAACGAAGCTCGGCTTGACCAGCCAGACCGTGCAAGGTGGTGGAGGCTTCGGGGCCGACATCTCGAAGATCGCACCCATCATGATGAATCTGGCCGTGCTTACCGCCATCTGCGATGCCAACAGGGTGATCTTCATGAAGATGCCCCCGAACTACGTGTTTTCGTTCTTGGGCCTGACCAATGAATCCCATGGTCTTTCCCACCGAATCAACAGCGCCAACATGGGTGGCCCGTGCTTGAGCGGTGTCATGGATATGTTGCACACGATCGATCTTTGGTATGCGCAGCAATTCGCCTACCTGGTCGGCCAGCTCGACAGCTTCGCAGAAGGCAGCGGCACCTTGCTCGACAACACGGCGACCGTCTGGTTCAACGAGATGTCGGACGGCGATAGCCACAACCTCAACAACTTGCCCATTCTCCAGGCGGGGAGTTGTGGCGGTTACTTCAAGACCGGCTGGGCCGTGAACGTGGAGGGTGCCAAGACGGATCTGTCCGTGGGAAATAGCGATGGCGACTGCGTGAACGGCTCGACCCTCTCGAACCTGGACAGCGCGGGCACCATGCCCGCAACGCTGGCCTCGATGCCGATCAACAAGTACTTCTGCAATCTGATGAATGCCATCGGGGTCAAGGCCGATGGCACCGGCTTCCCGAAGAAGGGTGGCACGGAGCCGGTAAGCAAGTACGGAATGTACGACGACAGCAAGCTATTCAAGGGCGGCGGCACGAGCCCCGCCTCCATCACGAACCCGGGAGAGTACGCGGAGCTGAGGGCGTAGCAAGCCGTTGCCTGCACCACCTCATCCCAACTCGCGCCGGATGTTTCGTTTTGCTGCGAAAGGCGCTGTCGGCTTGTGCATACTGAAAGGATGATCCCGCTTCCCGGGAGAAGACACCCTTCGATTCTGGCACGTTCATGCCCCGTTCTCGTGCTTGGGTTGTTGGTGACAAGCGGTGGCTGCCAACCGGTCCGACCCGTCTATCCCGGTCCTGGAGTGGGGGGTGCCGGCAGCGTGAGCACTGGCAGTACATCGTATGGCGGATCAAGTAGCAGTGGGGCGGGGGGCGGCGGTGGTGTGTCGGGGACCGGTGGCCAGTCAGGAGCGGGAGGCGCCAGCTCGCAATACGCCAATTTCGCGACCGTCGCCCAGATCGTCCAGGTCCAGTGCGGCGGCTCCGGCTGCCACAACGGCGACACCTCGCCGACCATGAATGGGCTGAGCGATGCGGATCTGTACAAGACCTTGACGACCTACGTCTCGGCACTCTGTGGCAAGTGCGTCCTGGTCAAGCCGGGCTCCCCGGACCAAAGTGCCTTCTATCTCGCGCAGATGGGCCTTTGTGGCAACTCGCTTTCTCAGATGCCGCTCGGGTGCGTGGACAACTGCACACCGCCAGACTATCTCGACGGCATTCGACAGTGGATCGCCAACGGAGCCTCCCAGCAGTAGGCGCAACCGATCCAGCTACTGGCTAATCGTCGCAGTCGGATACGCCAGGTAGTCAACACCGGGATCGTCCACGGCGCTGGTCTCGAAGGTCCAGCTGCCGCCGGGCGAAAGCTCCAGGGTCGTGCCGCTCGTCGCCTCGCCGAGCGGTCGGCCGGCCAGATTCACGGGGAAAATCGCCACCGCGGGAGCGGTGACGGGCACGGCGAGCCCGTTCGTGACTTTGCCGGTGTACGCGTGCCCAGCGGATGTAGCGACGGATTGCACGTCGCTTACCGTGAGACCAGCGATGGGTACGATGTCGGGCACGTTGAAGGAAGGAAAAAGATGCTGCAGGTATCCCAGCTCGTCGATCACCAGGGAGCTCGAAAGATCGGTCGCGCCGGTCATCGCGACCTGACCCGGGGCGATACAAGAGATGATGGTCCCGTCCGTCAGTTGGTAGAGCCGCCCGCTCAGCAGAACGCTGCCTGCGCTGGTCACTACTTGACCGGCCTTGTCGACGAAGTACGTCGTCATTCCGGCCTCGCAAGCCGGGGTGTCCGCGTCGTTTCTGACAGCAGCGTAGAGGTTGGGGCCGGGCGTTTCCTGGACCAGGGTGAAGGCAATCAGGGTTGGCCCCACGTCCTGCCCGTTGAGGTTGGTGTTGGGCAACCCCTCGGGGACAAAGAGCCGGTCATCGCCGGCAGGACCAGCCGTGTCGTTCGAGCACGCGAGAGACAGGCCGCAGGCGACAAGGGCGATGGCATGAACGCGGCGGGGAAAGAAAGGTGATGGCATCGTGGTGTTCGAAGGCAACGTTCCAGTTCAAGCTTGGCATGGCGGGATAACGGGTCAACCGTCCGGCGGGCGTCTTCCCGGCGACTCCGCATGACCGTCGCCAGGGCGTTTCGCCTGATTGAGCCGGATCTTCGCGACCTGGACACTACATAAGGCAATGGACTGTGCCTTATGAATCGCCCATTTTCCGTCCCCTGCGTGTTGTGGCTCTTCACGATGGCATGGCTTGGGGCCAGCCCCGCCCGGGCGGCGTCGTTGCAGCAGGTCAGCAGCTGGGGTGCCAGCGGCGTCCCGAGTTACGTCGCGATGTACATCTACGTGCCGGACAAGGTCGCGGCGAACCCGCCCATCCTGGTTGTCGCGCACTACTGCACCGGCGACGCCGCGGGCATGTTCAGCCAGGCCAAAACCGGCGGCATCGTCGCGGCCTCGGACCAGTACGGCTTCATCATGATCTTCCCCCAGAACCACCTGCCGGGGACGACCCGCAACTGCTGGGACGTCGGCTCGCCGGCGTCGCTGACTCATGACGGCGGCGGCGACACGCAAGCCATTGCGCAAATGGTGAAGTACACCATCAACCAATACAAGGCGAACCCCAATCGCGTCTACGTGACGGGAAGCTCGTCGGGCGCCATGATGACCCAGGCTCTGCTCGCGGTTTACCCCGACGTCTTCAAGGCAGGGACGGAGTTCTCGGGCGTGCCTGCCGGCTGCTGGGCCGATGGCTATGCGTCGAGCAATCAATGGAGCGGCAACTGCGCGGACGGCAAGACCAACTACACCGCAGCGCAGTGGGGTGACAAGGTGCGGGCGATGTATTCGGGGTATTCCGGCTTCCGCCCGCGCATACAGCTTTGGCACGGCGACGCGGACACGACCATCAACCCCAACAACTTCACCGAGGCCATCGAGGAATGGACCAACGTACTCGCGCTGAGCACCAATCCGACGTCGACCACGACAGTGAGCCTCAGCGGGAAGACCTGGACGCGGCAGAGCTGGCAGAACGACTGCGGCTTCACGGTGCTGGATGCGTGGCTGGAAAAGGGCGGTACGCACAATATCGATGCGAACCAGAATGCCCAATACACCATCCCGTTCTTCGGACTCGACAAGCCCGGGGACGTCGATCCTCAGGTGGCGGCCTGCTCCCCCGATGCCGGTGCGCCTGGCACTGGCGGCGTCAGCGGGAGCGGTGGCGGCTCCGCGGGTGGGGCGGGTAGCGCGGGTGGTGCGACCGGATCTGGCGGCGCAGGCGGCACCGACGGCTCACTCGGCGCCAATGACGGCAGCGCCGGACGGGACACCGCAGGTGCGGGCACCGGCGGTGCCGCGGGCGGACGGAGCGACGGAGCGCAGTCAGCTGGTGGCGGCAGCGGCACAGGGGGAAGTGGCGGCACGGGTGGCGACGTGGGGAGCGGCGGCGTGCAGAGCAGTGGCGGCAGCGCGAGCGGGAGCGGCGGAGGCGGCGGCAGCGCGAGCGGAAGCGGCCGCAACGGCAGCGGCGGCATGACGATCGGTTCGGGAGGGGCGGCTGGTGGCGCGGCCGGCTCGGGAGGCTCCTTTGGAAGCGGAGGCAGCGGTGGAAGCGGCGGCGCGAGCCAGGCTTCGGGCGGAAACGTGGGCAGCGGCGGTGCCGCGGTCGAAAGCTCGGGAGCGAACGGGTGTACTTGCGCATTGGGCGCACGCTCGAGCCCCGTTCGTGGCGGTGCGGGCATCTTCGCGCTCGGCTTGGCCCTGGCCAGCCTTGCCCGCAGACGCCGGAGAAGCAGCCACTAGCTTTCGGCGGAAGCGGCCGCGGAGGGACCACAGGAAGGGGAGGAACCCCCATCACGTTCCGAGGCGTTTCCGACGACAACGCCCGGCTATCCGAATCCAGCAACGTGGTCGAGCAGATTCAGCGTTCCCTGATCCATCCGACGTCCAAGACCTGAGGGACACAAGCCACGCCTGCCGCAGCTTGCGCTCTGCTAGAACTGACTCAAGAAGGGCCACACGACCGAAGGCATCCACGACGTGTTCTGGCCCGCATCGGTGGGCGAGGCGGTGTGGGGGCCATCGAAAGAGCACCAGACCACTGGATCGGCCGCCGGGCAGCCAGAATAGTCCGTGCAGACGTGCCCGCCGGTGGGCGCCGTGGGCAAGGTCGTGACCGTACACCCGTTCCACTTGGCGAACGGGTCGGTTTGGGTTACTTGCGAGTTGCTGCCGATGTCCGACAATCCGAGCGAACCGAGGTAGGGAATCGGCTGACAGGTCGAGGGAGCGGTCAAACCCCCGCGCGAGTGGCCAACCGCAGCGCGGAAAACCCCGGGACGTGAGCAGGCGAGGACCGCTACCATGGCCCCGCCCTGGCTGAACCCTTCAATCTCGATCCGCGAGGTGTCGATGCACAGGTCAGCCTCGACTGCTTCGAGGATCTGGTCGACGAAAGTCAAGTCAGCCGTGGCATCCCAAGTCCCGCCGTTTGCGGAAGGCGCGACGAAGATGGTCGTGTTGTTCGACAGATCGAAGAGCCCAAAGTACGACGGAGCAATGTCGGTATCCTTGCCGCCGGCGCCGTGAAAGCCGAGAACGAGTCGGTAGGGGTGGGTGTTGTCGTAGTTGCTCGGCCATCGAATGAGGAATTGCCGGCTGCCAATCGTGTTTTGGTTCGCCGTGGCCGAGGGGCTGTTCTTCAAGGTGGGCGTCTTGCCGCAGCCATCGCTCCCGGACCCCACCGAGCCGGTGCCGCCCCCGGCGCCGCCTGGAGTCGTGCCACCCGTACCGGGCTGGCCACCCATGGACCCTCCCGCACTGGAGACACCGCCCGAACCCGTCCGGCCGCCCGTGCCGGTGCGCCCGCCGTTTGATGTCGCGCCACCCGTGCTGCTATCGCCCGATGTGCCGCCAGCAGCGCTGGTACCACCCATGCCGGTGTTGCCGCCAGTAGCATCGTTGCCGCCGGTCGCTGTGGAACCACCCGTTCCGGTGCGTCCTCCCGACGCCGTCACGCCGCCCGAGCCAGTTTGACCGCCCGTCGCCGTTGCCGTCGTGCCGCCCGATCCCTGGCTGCCACCGGAGGCGACGGTGCCACCGCTGGTGCCTCCGGTTCCCCGCTGGCCGCCCGAGCCCGTCATTCCGCCGGAGGCCTCCGCGCCCCCGTTGCCGGCATTTCCGCCAGAGGTGGCGTTCGAGCAACCGGACAGCGCGAACGACAGGCACGCGACGGCGTGAAGAAGCCCCCATTGAACGGCAGGTCGGAAACGCAGCATGAATTGTCCCCTCCGCGATTTGGAAGGTGTCAGCGCATCCACCGGCGCTGCCAACCACGGAGTTCCATGGTGAAATTGCCGGCTCACTGGGTGGTCGTCACGTTTGCGATCGGAAACTGAATGCTTCCGCTGCCGCCCCCGGTTTCCACGAGAATTTGAGCCTGGTCCATCTTCCCGAGCGTCATGCCGGCGGCTTTCCATGCGTCGAAGTGTTGGGTAATGGATATTTGCCCACACTGGCGAGCCTTCTGCCTGACGCTCCAGAATTGCGTCCAATTCGAGACTCCGGAGCATTTGGAGCCACCCGTCCCACTTGTATTGTTCGAGAAGAATTTGTAGTTCTCGCCATCAATAGAGGTGGCTGTTCCGCGAGCAGTCGCGTTCCAAGGATTGAACGGCATCGCGCCATAGGAATCGTCGATGATGTAGTATTCGACGCATGGGTTCGTCGACCATCCGTAGATTCCTATGTACGAGTAGCCACCGCCGGATCCCGTCTTCGTGAAGGCGTATTGCGCGGTAATCGTGCCGTATTGATCGTAGGTCTTCGTGTTGTTCCATTGCAGGCCGATGCGGGCCAGGAAGTCGCCGGAGTTGTTCCAGGATGCACTGAACGCGGGAACGCTGTACGTGGTGATGGTTCCCGGCCCCGAATTCGTCCAGATCGTCCAGGTTAAGCCGGCCGCCGTACCTTGAGCATTCGACGAGCTGTGCGCGGTTCCGCCGGACGGCATTGCGGCGTTGCAATCGATGGTTACTGTGGAGCCGCCGCCGCCCGTGCTCCCCCCAGGTCCCGAGGTGGACCCGCCAGTCGTCGTGTTGCCGCCGCTGCCCGAGGTGGACCCGCCGGTAGCTCTGGTGGCACTGGTAGCAGTATTACCGCCGCTGCCCGAGGTGGACCCGCCGGTACTGGTGGTACCTCCCGCGGAAACGGTGCCTCCGGTCGAGGTGCTGCCTCCCTCGCTCACGGTTCCGCCACTTGCGGTCGCGCCGCCGCGGCCCGCCGAGCCGCCCGTCGTCGTGCTGCCGCCGTTCGAAACCGTTCCGCCCGTCGATGCAGCTGTGCTGCCGCCCGAGCCCGGACTTCCGCCGGAGCCGACGGTGCCCCCCGAGCCCACGCTTCCCCCCGTGCCTGTCGTTCCACCCGTGCCCGTGCTGCCGCTCGAGCCCGTCCCGCCGCTTGCGCTGGTGCCTCCCGAGGCCGGAGGATCCGTTGTCGATGGGCCTCCACTCGTGGCGTTGCAACCCCACCCGACTGCGCCAAATGCAACGAACATCAAAGAGGGAAGAGAGATAATACGCACGACGAAACTCCTTCCAGGGAGATTTGGGCGATCTCCCTTGCAGCCAAAGTAACAGCAGCATCCCACTGAACCTCGTGCCCGAACAGGAGTTTTGTGCGGTCATCGAGTCGGATATCTTCCCACCTTGGACTACCCTGCCGGCCACCTGCGCCCTGGGCTCGTGCCCGGCGACCTCGAAACATGTCGGTGACGCGAATTGCCGCCGGCCCCGATAGGTGGCCAGCAACGCTGTTTCTATGTCCTTGCCCGGACGTTACTGCGTGTAGGGGACGCCTTTGGCGTCGCAAGTGTAAAAGGCACGATAGTCGGGATCGGGCACCAGCCCCCTGCCCGAGATCCAGTTGATGGAGGTGCAGGAAGGGCGGCAGCAATCCTCCATGGTCGTGGTCTCGTACATGTTGCTGGTGCTGCCCGTCTTGGTCCAGAACGCGGAGTCCTTGGCCGCCTGGGCCGCGGTGGTCACGGACGCCTTGACCGAGGGCAATCCTTGGGGCGCCAGCTTGCACCCGGTGACCCGGGTGAGGTGCTCGGGGCATTCGACCTTCATGGCGTAGACCGACCAGTTGAGGTGGTAGAAGGTGTCGAGGCTGTTGGCGCGAACGCAATTGGTGCGACCTTGGTCGGTCAGGCCGGGAATGTCCGAGGCGATCTTGTTGCAGGCATCGGTGAGCATCTTTTGGCAGGCGGCCGTGCTCAGCGACGCCGTGGTGACCCAACTGATATCCGTCTTGCAGTCCTGGTAAAGCGTTGCGGGCTTCACCCCTCCGTTGCTCGGCTGGCCGTCAGCCGGGTAGCTGGTGTACATGTACTGGCCCGATTGCGACGATGAGCCGGCGACCGGGGCGCAGGCATTGTTCGCCCCCAACCCGCCGGCGGGCATGTACACGTCGAAGGTCTGGGGCGTGGCGGCCGTATTGAAGGCCTGCACGATGAGCGGCGGCGGAACGGGGACGGCCGAGGCGGGAGGATTGGGATTGTCAGGATTCACCTGCACTTGCCGATCGTTGGCGACGCTCGGCCAAGCGTAGACCAGCTGGTAGCACTGGCAGCAAGCGCTGTCGGCCTGTCCATCGATTCCCCCTTTGTCCACGTCGTGTCCGACGACCGCGTAGTGGAAGCCGGTGAGCCCATCGTCGGCCACGGCCTGCTCCATCTCGGGGCTGAAGAGCAGATTGCGCGGACACATGAAGGTGACATCTGCGTGCGGCTTGCTGGTGGTGCTTTCCGAACAGGCGTTGATGACCTGGCACTTGCCGCCGCAGGCTGTGGTCGTGTCTCCGTCGAGACATCCGGTCTTGGCGTTGTAGTCGTAAGGGATGAAGTCCTGATCGTGGCAGCGGTCGGGTGGCGGCAGCATGTACTCGACGGGAGGCGGCCCCGCGTCCGTGGCCCCGCCCGAGCCGGTGGTTCCACCGGATCCGCCCGCGCCGCCCGCGGAAGTCGCGCCGCCGTGGCTCGAACCGCCTGAGCTGGTCGAACCGGTCGTTCCGCCGCTCTGGCCGGTACCGCCTACGCCGGAGGACGATCCACCCGTGCTCGTCGAGCCGCCGGAGGAGATGGAAGCGTCAGGCCCACTCGAACCACCGCTCGTCGTCGTTCCTCCCGAGCCGCCAGAGCCACCCGTATTGCTCGAACCGCCAGAGCTGGTCGCGCCGCCCGAGCTCGTGGCTGAGCTCGTCGTGCCGCCCGAATTGGCGCCGCCGCTGCCCCCACCGGCGCCACCCTCGCCTCCGCCCGCCTTGCCCGCCGGTCCCGCGCAGCCAAACGACATCATCGAGAAGGCCACGACAGCCGCGAACCATGAAGTAGCGAACGTACAACTCCGCTTCATTTAAGGCGAAGTGTACCACCGATGGGTGATGGAACGAGTGTGTGCGAGCGCACGAAGGATCAGATGTTGGGCGGATCGAGCAGGCTCAAGTGGTCGAGACCGAAATACCCGGATGCCACGTAGACGTCGTCGTTGAAGCTCTCCAGGTGGGTGGCGTAGCCCAGCGTGCGCAAGAAGCTGATGCCGGTGGGGGCGGCGGGCTTGGAAATGTCCACGACCACGATGCCATCGCCCTGCAGGTTGAGAAAGGCACGATCCTTCTGCGTGCCCATGATACGTAGGTTGTAGGCCTTGGTCGGCTGGTCGTAGGTGGTGTCCAGCCTGTTCTCCGAGAGATCGAGGACGATGAAGTGATCCGAGAGCTCCTCGGCGGTGGCGCTGCTGGCGGTTGTCCAGTAGGTGTAAGGTTGGGCGGTGAGGACGAGCTTGTTGCCCTCGCGGACCAGGGCCGACAGCGTCAGATCTTGAAACGTCGTAGCGTCGAGCAACTGCGCTGCGACGGCGCCGTTGACCGTGACTTGGCCGAGCAAGCCCAGCTTGCCCGATGCGCGGTAGCTGACGGTGGCGCCGCTATCCACGCGCGTGTAGTCCTGTTCGCGCGTGAGGAACATGCGCTGCCCGCCCGCGGCCATCCAGGTGTTCACCAGCGGACCCGGTAGGTTGACGGATTCCCCTGGCTGCAATCCGCTCGGGCCGAATTGCCAGCGCTGGGCGTAGTGCCGGTACTGGGTGAACGTGGTGCTGTCGCGCAGGACTTGGCCGACCTGGGTGCGGGTGGTGAGATAGAAGCTCGTCGGATCCGCGCCGTCGGCCACCACGCTGGTGCCGCCGCTGAGATAGTACGACGTGCTGTCGGACGAGGCCACCGTCCGCGTCGACGCGACCGGGTTGTCCGGATCGCTGAGGTCCAAGGTCGCGAGGTCGGATCGGATCTTGTAGGTTCCAGCCTCGTAACTCCAGTTCTGCGACAGCATGACCAGGCCCTGCGATGTCGTGGTCCAGTTGTTGCTGGCGTTCCACCAATAGCCGGCCCAGGGCGACCAGCCGCAATAGTAATAGTAGTAAGGCATGGTATTGGACGGCAGCGCCACCTGGCCCGCCCGGCGCGGAGCCAAGGGATTGGACAGGTCGTAGACCAGCGCCATGGTTTGGTAGATCGTGCCCGCGCTGGAGGTGACGGGAACTGAACCCATGAGCACCAAGTTGTTACCTTGCTTGACGACTTGCTGGACCTGTCCCACGGTGAAACTGGCCAGCGGGGTCGAGGACAGTCCGCCCTTGGTGCTGCGCACGCGGAACTCGTGCGGCTCTTGATACGCGTACGCCTCCGGCTGCACGTGCTCGACCAGGTAGTCGCCGAAGCGGTAGATCTCGCTGTAGTACGGCGCGATCTCGATGACGGACTGCTGTTGAGGATGGGCCAGATCCTGGATGTCGGCCAGCGAGGCGTGCGTATCCGAAAGGTTGATCATCGAGCGCCGGCCGGTTTTCGGGTGCGTGTACAGGATGGTGCGCGTGACCATGCCGTTCGGGTGGATGAAGGTCCCGTAGTTGGTCAGTACGTTCTGTTGGGTCTCATCCTTGGTGTCGTCGTACTTGGCCAGATCCCACGCCATGATCCCCACCGCGGTCTGGTAGGTGTAGTACCACCAATCGGTGGCCGTGGACTGGGTGTAGTAGTACACGGGAACCGTGATGACGTTGGCCTCGGCGTCCGAGTGCATGCCGATCATCTTGTGCGCCTGATCGAGGTTCCAGCTGATCCCTGAGCCGGTGCCCCAGCTGGCCCCCTGCACGGTCACGCACTGCCGTTGCACCAGACGGACCTTGTCGAGGTCGCGCACGTCGATGATGCTGACCGCGACCTGGGTGCCTTGCTGGCTGCTGGTGGTGTCGAAACCGGTGCACGTCGCGCTGGTATCGGTGCCCACGGCCATCAAGAAGTTGTTGTCACCGATGAGCGTGAACACGCTCATGTCTCCGGATAGGCCTTCCACCGCCGACAGGATCTTCAGATCCTTGGGATCGGCGATGGAGATGGCGTAGAGGGGATCGGTGCGCTGGGCGGTGATGGCGTAGACCACCTTGCGGGTCACGTCGAAGGCGCTGCCGCGCACGCTTTCGTTCGGCTTGCCGAAGTCCAGGCGATCCAGGCGCACGGGGTTGTTGCCATCGGTGATGTCCCAGGATTCGAGGGAATTTTGCGTGTACGACGTTCCCGTGCAGCCCGCGCTGGACCATCCCGTGCGGGCGAAGATGGCGTAGAAGGTGCCGGTCTTGGCCACGTCGTCGTAGACGTAGGTCATCTTGAATTGGTCGCCGACCTGTCCGCTGGTTTCGAACTTGGTGTGGCGGCGGATGGTTCCCTTGGGATCGCTGACGTCGATGATGGAGACCACCGCGCGCTGGAAGCTGTCGTAGCTGCCGCAAGTGGCGGCGGACGTGGCGCTGGCGTAGGTGTACACGTACCAATTCTCGACGACCATCAAGGCATTGGACGTGGCGGAGATGGCCACGCCGTTGAAGTACTTGGTGTAACTGACGTTGTTGTCGTTGTACTGCACGCTGCCGCCTTCGAAGATCTCGAGCTCGTTGACCTTGCGCGGATTCTTGGGGTCGGAGACATCGAAGGAATAGACCCAGGCTTGCTCCTTCTGGGGCGTGGACGGGCGGGCGTAGTACCAGCCGTAGTAGTAGTACTGTGGGATGTAGGAGACCACGTAGATGGTGTCATCGATCTTGCGCGACACGCCTTCGCGAAGCTGGCCGATGATGTCCATGGTGTTGATGACCGTCGGCTTGCTCACGTCGGTGATGTCGATGGTCACCAATTGCGACACGTTGTAGCGCTCGAACTTCGGCTGGCCGTTCACCTGGGTCAGGTACAGGGCGTCGCGCAAGAGCGCGTAGACCGTGTTGCCCGACACGTACATCTCGGTGGGGTAGCCGAACACGGGCAAACGCGAAACCTGCTTGGGCTTCTGAGGATCGCTGATGTCATAGGCCAGAAAGCCCCGGTAGGTATTGAGATAGAACAGGTAGTTGCCGCTGATGCGATAGATGTCCGCCTCCTCGACCTCGGCAACGCGGCCGCCTGGTGCGGGTGTGCCGTTGGTCGTGCCCGAGACTCCCGCGTCCATGGCAGCCCCCCCGTCCATGGCGCCGCCGCCGTAGTAGCCTGACGGGATTTCCTCGCTGACGAAATCGGTGGCGCCAATCGTATTGCCGATGCCGGCGTCGATTCCGGTGCCGGTGCTCCCGCCAGTTCCAGTGGCCGGCAGCGCGTCCGGCCCGTCGGCGCCTCCGTCGACAGGGGTCGTCGCGCCGCCGGTTCCGGTTACGGGCAAGGGCGTGCTGCCGCCTGTGCCACTGCCCAAAGGTGCCTGGTCGCCACCGGCGCCTTGAGCGAGAGGTTTTGACTCCAAGCCACCACAGGCGCAAGCGAGAAGAGCCACCAACGAGAGAGCCGAAGCCTTGGTCGAAATGTCGCGCATGAAAGCCTCCGGCCGTCACCGCACTGCACGGTGCGTGCCACGCTGCCCGGGCTCCGTATCGTGGCAAGGATGCACGGCTTTTCCGCTCCCTTGGGGCCGCGCAGGTTCCCGCGGCGCCCCCGGCGCGCGACGGCCCCGGGGCATCGCGATCATGGTTTCAGCCCCTGGGTGCTATGGTCGCCTGCGAAGGGAGTCGACATGCCCGAGTGGTTTGCCGAGATGTTCGACGAGCGCTACCTCGCTTTCTACGAGGAACTGCTCGACACGGCGGTGGCCGAGGAAGACGCGAGCTTCGTGGACCGGGCGTTGGCCCTGTCCGCCTCGTCGCGCGTTCTCGACGTCGGCTGCGGGTTCGGCCGCCACGTGGTCGCGCTCGCGAAGCGCGGCCACCGCGTGACCGGGCTCGATCTCTCCGAGCCGATGTTACGGCTCGCGGTCGAGTTGGCGCGCGGTGCGAGAGTCTCGGTCGAGTGGCTTCGACGAGACATGCGCGAGCTTGTGGGGCTTGGCCCCTTCGACGCCTGCATCTGCCTGTACACGGCCTTTGGGTTCTTCGACGATCGGGACAATCGGCGCGTGCTCGACGGGATCCGCGACACCTTGCGGCCGGGCGGCCTCGTCATGCTGGATGTTTCCAATCCCCTGGCGCTGATGCGCGTCTGGCCGGCGCGCTCCTGGCGCGAGAGCGCAAGCGGCGTACGGCTCGAATCGGCGCGCTTCGATGCGCTCACCGGCCGCGTGATCTCGCAGCGGAGCCTCTTTCGGCCCGACGGCGCCCGCGTGGACTTGCCCGAAACCTCGGTGCGCATGTACCCGCCGCACGAGCTGGCCAATCTGCTGCGAGAAGCCGGTTTCGAGATCGAGCAGGTCTACGGCAGCCTGCGCGACGAACCCCTGGAATGGAATCGATCCATTCGCCAGGTCTGGGTCGCCAGGCGAAGCTAGCCCGAGGGCGGACCGCCGGCCGTCAGCAGATACCACCGACTGGCGGGTCCGAAGTGTCCGGCACAAACACAGGACAGATGCCGCCGCCGTAGGGGCTTTGCGTGTCTCGGTCGTCGGCATCGATGGACTGGGCTTCGCCCTGGCTCGCGTCGGACACGATGGGTGGCTCGATGTCCGGCGCCAGGTCGGGGTTGATCTGTACCGCGCAGATCCCGCCACCCATGCCAACATCACGCGCCAGGTTCGCGTCGCTGGCATCGGGGATTCCGCCCTGCGTGGGCGTGCTGAGGGCGCCCTTTCCGCACGATGCCGCGCCGGTGAAGGCGGCGGCCATGATTGCCGCCGCCGCCCAGCCCGAGGGCGTGGTCTTGGGTCGTGGGGCCCGTTGCGTGCGGCTGCACAGCTCGCGCACGGATGCGACCTGGGCTCGGATGAGCTCGCACGCCACCTCGGGGACGCTCGCGATGTCGCCACCGGCGAGAAAACCGAGCGCGGGACAGAAGTGGGTGCACCCGTCGCGGGCAGTGCACGCGGAGCAGCCATCCTTGCCCGCGCGAAGGCGATCCGCGTCGAGCGCACGCAGTTCGGCTAGTCGTTCCGGCTGGGTGAACCCATCCCGGACATTGCCCAGCAGCCATTCCTCCGCGTTGGACGCGTAGGCGAAGCGGTAGCAGGGGAACATCCCGCCGTCCGGTGCCACCGTCACTTGTTCGGTTCCGGCCCCGCATCGCTGGCGGGGCGTCGCACGCAACAGACGCGCCTCGATGGCTCGCCAAGCCGGCAAATCCGGGACCTTCTTGCCGGCGGCCCTGGCACCGATCAGCCACGTGGCGAGCCGCTGATGCTCGCGCCGCCAGAGCACGAGCGCGGCTTTACTCCAGCTGGCAAGGTAGTCCGGCAGGTAGACGATACGTTCAAAACCAAGGCGACCAAGGGTTCGGATGTTGGCGCAAAGCCTCTCGACGTTTCCGGGCGTGACGGTCATCCGGGCCATGACCGCGCCGGGGGGAATCTGCCGCAGCAACTCGGGAATGGCTTCCATCAACTCCCCTGCACAACTCCGGCCATCGGCATATCTGCGCCCGGTGGTGTCGACACCACCGTCCACGCTGACGGCCAGCTCGACTCCCTCGCGCCGGCACCAGTGCAGGTCGTCCCGAGTGAGCGCCACGGCATTGGTTGGTGTCACCACGCGCAGGGCGCGCTCGGGGCCAAGCTCGGTGCGAACGCGCGTGACGATCCGGCGCATCTCGTCGCGGGCGAGAAAGGGCTCGCCGCCGAAGAAGGAAAGGTTGAGGCCGCCTTCGTCGGCCGCATTCTTCACGAACAGGTCAACGGCGCGCTCCGCGGTTTGCGCGCTCATCGCCTGGCCGCGATCGACCGGGACGTAGCAGTAGTTGCAACGCAGATTGCAGCGTTCGGTCAGGGTGAGAATCATCCCGCGCAGGCGCACCGAGGATTCGAGCATTCCACAAACCTCCAGGCCATCAGCGTACCACCCACGTTGCGACCTGGGACAGAATCTCTGTGCGTGATATCACCCCTCAAATCAGGAGACCTGCGACATCCGCCAGTGCTCGGCCCCACATCGTTTCGCGATCCGCGAGCTTGCAAGAAGCGCACAGGTGTGAAAGGACGAAGCAGCCATCGTGGAACCCGCCGGATCCAAGTGGCAACGCTGATCCATCGTCGCCCGTTACACCACCAACGCCCATCGTCGTGCCCCGAGTGGGCGTCTTGCCGCTGCTCTCGGCCCGACGAGGCGGGCACGCTCCTTGGCGCAATACGCCATGACCTACGTCACGCCATCGCGGAGATCGACTCGTCCGGCCCACCGCTGCAGGAGAAGGTGGGCGTTTCGCGCAGGGGCTGACGATTCCGTACGCCTCGGCACCCTCATAGGTAGACACTTGCCTACCTGCTGGACAGGCTCTGCCTTGCGCGAACCGTGATCGACCAGCATGCAGCCATGAACGGCCCGGGGACAATCACATGACCAGAACCAGAATCGCTGTCGCTGCACTTCTCTTTGGAACCTTTGCCGCCTGTGGCGGACGCAGCCCGCTCAAGGCGGTCCACGATGGTGGTCCGGATGCAGGGAGCGGGATTGCTCCCGACGGAAATCGCGACGCCTACTTGTCCACGGACCTCGCCGGATCCACGGACGCTGCGGCGGACGTGCCTGTCCGTGATGTCGGCGACGCGGGTCTGTCGGACACCAGGCCTGGTGGCGGTGACAGCCGACCCGATATCGCGACCCGCGAGGCCTTGCCCGACGTAGTGGGAGGAGCCGACGCGGCCCCCACCCTGACCAGCATCGAGATTGCCCCGCCCAGCCTGACCATCGGGGTGGGCATTCCCTATCTGGGGTTCGTGACCACCGCGGTCTACTCCGACGGGAGCACCAGGGACGTGACGACCGAGGCCATCTTGACATCGGCAGACACCACCATCGTGCAGATCTCGGGGGGCACGCTCACCGGGCTCAAGGCGGGCACGACCACGGTCCAGGCGACCTACGCCGGTCTGGCCGCGACGGCATCGGTCCATGTGACCGCTTCGCCACTGCAAAGCATCAGCATCGACGGCGTCGCGCCGGTGAGCGTCGGGCAATTCATCTTCATCACCGCGACCGGTCTATTCGCGGACGGCACCAGGCAGGACCTCACGGCGCAAGCGCTGTGGGCGTCGTCGGATCTCACGATTGCCTCGCTGGCCCTTGATAGCGCGGCGGCAAAGGAGAAGGTCATCGGCGTGAAGGCGGGCACGGTGTCGGTCACGGCGACTTTGTCCAATGTTACGGGCAAGGCATCGATCACCGTGACCGCCGTGGCGATGACCAGCATCGCGATCACGCCGGCGCAACCGATCATGCAGCAAGGTGTCTCGCAGAACTTCCAGGCGACCGCGACCTATGACGATGGCACCACCGGCGACGTGACCTTGCAGGCGACCTGGGCAAGCAGCAGCCCCGCGACCGCGACGGTCACCTCCAGCACCGCCGGGGTGGTCGTCAAGGCGATCGCCGCTGGCTCCACCACCCTTTCAGCGACCTTGGGCACGGTGAGGGGAACGACCACGGTCACGGTCACGTCGCCGACGCTCGTGGCTATCGTGCTTACGCCTGCGATCTGGTCGCCCATCGTGGGCGGCACGCAGGATTTCACCGCGACCGGGACCTTCTCCGACGGAAGCACCGCGGACGTGACCATCTCGGCGACCTGGTCTTCGAGCAACGGGGCCGTCGTGTCGGTTTCCAACGAGGCCGGGGGCAAGGGCATCGCTGCCGCGCTAGCCCAGGGAACCGCCCAGATCCAAGCCTCGCTCTCCGGCGTGACTGGCCTAGCCAGCGTCACGGTTTCGGCGTCGTCCCTCATCAGTATCACCATCACGCCCGATCCTCTGGCGATCGTGCTTGGGCTCACGGGCTCGTTGGTGGCGACCGGTGCCTACCAGAATGGGACCACGCAGGTCCTGACCACGCAGGTTGCCTGGACGATCGCCGACCCGTCCATTGCCAGCGTTTCGAACGGCGCGAACACCGCCGGTCAAGTCACCGGCGTCGGCGTGGGCAGCACCGCCGTCATCGCGACGCTGAACGGGATCAGTGGCAAGGCCGGGGTGAACGTCACGCAGGCCAAGCTGACGGCCATCACGGTCACGCCGGCCACTGCTTCGGTCAGCGCCGGCGTCGGCCAGCAGTTCAAGGCCACCGGTACCTACGACAACGGCAGCACTCCCGACCTAACGACCCAGGCCACCTGGATATCGAGCGACATTGCGGTCGCGCAGGTGTCGAACGCCGCTGGTAGCCAGGGTCTGGCCGCGACTCTGGATCCAGGCACGACGACAATCACGGCAACCTTTGGCGGCCTGTCGGGCACGGCGACTCTGACCGTCGGCGATCCGCTGTTGTCGTCCATCGTCATCAGTCCCACCTCGGCCACCATCCAGGTGGGCAACAGGCAGGGCTTCACCGTGACCGCCGTGTACCAGAACGGGAACACGGCGGTCGTGGCCGGAACCTGGACATCGTCGAACCAGGACGTTGCGACGATCGCGGCTGGAGGTGGCGGAGGAGGAGGGGGCGGTGGCGTTCGGGCGATCGCTACCGGAGTCGCGGCGGGCACCACGACCATCACGGTCAGCTACCAGGGCCTATCCGCGAGCGCCCAGCTCACGGTCACCGCGGCGACGACCTTGGTCGGGCTCGCCATCACACCGGCCAATCCAGCCAGCATCCTGGTCGGCGCCAACCAGCAATTCCAGGCCAACGCCGTGTACAGCGACGGCAGCATCGCTTCAGTGACGGGTGCCGCCAACTGGACGACCTCGGATGCGAACGTCGCCTCGGTGTCGAATGGTCCCGGCGGGGGCGGTCCGGCTGGGCGCGCCACGGGGATCGGCGCCGGCAGCGCCACCATCACGGCCGCCTACAATGGATTCACCGCGAGCGTGACACTGACCGTGCGCAATCCGACGCTCACGGGCTTGGTCGTGACGCCAGCGGCGGCCACCGTCAATGTGAATGGAACCCAGCAATTCACCGCTCTCGCAACCTACGACGACGGAACCACGTCGACCGTGACCAACGCCAGCGCGTGGACGACATCGAACGGCGCCATAGCCAGCGTCACTTCGGGAGGCGGCGGGCCGGGGGGTGGCGGCGGAGGGCGGGGCCTTGCCACGGGGCTGGCCGCCGGCACGGTCACGGTCAGCGCGACTTACAATGGGCTCTCGGCCAGCGCGACCCTGACGATCTCGGTCGCCACACCCGTTGAGCTGGTGGTCACCCCCGCCACGGCGTCGATCCAGGTCGGCCAGATCCAGGTTTTCGTGGCCACGCTGGTCTACAGCGACGGCACCACTTCGGTGGTGAATGGGACGGCCACATGGAGCTCCTCCGATGCTTCGGTGGCCGCCGTGATCACCGGTGGTGGTCCAGGCGGCGGCCGTGGCGGAAGCGCGACCGCGCTCGCCGTAGGCACCGCCACCATCACGGCAAGCTACGGCGGCCTCACGGGCAGCGCGAGCTTGACCGTGACGGATCCGCCACTGGCATTCGTTCAGGTCACGCCCACCAACCCCAGCGTTCCGCTACAAGCCACCGTGCAATTCACCGCCACCGCGGTGTTCGCCGACAACTCGACTCGCAACGTGACGGCACTTTCCACCTGGAGCTCGTCCGATACCTCGGTGGCAGTCGTAAACAATGCGGGCGCCAACATCGGCCGCGCCACGGCGCTGGTCGAAGGCACCACCACCATCACGGCGACCTACCAGGGCATGCCCGGAACCTCGCTGCTCACGGTCGCGGGCAGCGTGCAATCCGTCAGCGTGACTCCGGCCAGCCCGACCACCGTGGTGGGGCTGCCGGTGTCCTTTACCGCGACGGCGATTCTGTCCAACAACACCACGCTGGTCGTGACGGGCCCGGCCTCGTGGATCTCCTCGGACGCGACCGTCGCCACCGTCGCGGCCAACGGCGTGGCTACGCCGGTGAAGGCCGGCAGTGTCGTCGTCACCGCGACCTACCTTGGCAAGTCCGGCACCAGCACCCTGACCGTGAGCTCTGCCACGCTGTCGTCCATCGCCATTACCCCGAATCCCGTGTCGATGTCCCTGTCCGCGGGCACGGGCCAACCCCTCGTCGCGATCGGAACCTACAGCGACTCGACGACGCGCAATCTCACCGACTTTGCCACCTGGCTGTCGAGCGCCTCGACGGTCGCTTCGGTGTCCAACGCCAGCGGGTCACGCGGCCTGCTTACGGCGCTCTCCGCTGGCACGACCACGGTGACCGCCGTCTTCCAGGGAGTCTCATCCGCGCCCGACGTCGTCACCGTGGGGCCGTAACCACGAGGAGTCACGGGTCTTCCTTCGCTATCGATTGCCTCGCTGAACCGGCGGCTATTCGGGGAGTGGCGG
>Ga0210133_1000050_pt1 | contig 42426 bp, 35 predicted proteins | sample Joice_ThreeSqC_D_2_FD_184874 | JGI IMG/M metagenome (GOLD analysis project Ga0210133, IMG submission 184874) | Wetland microbial communities from San Francisco Bay, California, USA, that impact long-term carbon sequestration - Joice_ThreeSqC_D1... | ecosystem: Environmental > Aquatic > Marine >...
TTCACAAATAGAAAACTTTTATGAAAGAACAAGATAATATGGAAGAAAATCAATCTGAACTTAGAACCGATCTTTCTGAATTAAATCATTCTATTAAAAAAGTTAAGGATGAAATCAGGAAAATTATTGTAGGGCAGGATAAAACAATCAGCCTGCTGCTTGCTGCAATTCTTGCAGACGGACATGTTTTAATTGAAGGTGTACCGGGAATTGCAAAAACTCTGATCGCAAAACTTCTTGCTAAAACTATTTCTGCAGGATTTTCAAGAATACAATTCACTCCCGATCTTATGCCTTCGGATATTCTGGGTACAACGATTTTCAACATGAAAACATCTGTATTTGAGTTTAACCGGGGACCCATCTTTTCAAACATTATTCTGATCGATGAAATAAACCGTGCACCGGCAAAAACTCAATCGGCTTTATTTGAAGTTATGGAAGAACGGCAGGTAACGGTCGATGGTAAGACCTACAAAATGGAATCCCCATTCACGGTCTTTGCAACTCAAAATCCTATCGAACATGAAGGGACCTACAAGCTGCCGGAAGCGCAATTGGATAGATTTCTATTCAAAGTTGAAATGGATTATCCCACGCTGGATGAGGAAGTAAAAATTCTTCTCGATCTTCATAAAAGAAAAGATGTGAATGATATTAATATTATCGAACCGGTTTTCAACAGTGAATTATTACAAAAGCTAAGAGAACAGTTAAGATCGATTCACATCGATGAAAAGGTTGCAGCATACATAGCTCAGATAGTGAACAATACAAGAAACAACAACGATCTTTATCTCGGCGGTTCACCAAGAGCCTCAATATCTATTATGATAGCTGCAAAAGCCTTTGCAGCAATGAGCGGAAAAGATTTTGTTACACCCGACGATATCAGGGAAGCAGTTATCCCGGCTTTGCGACACAGAATTATTCTTACACCTGAAAAAGAAATGGAAGGAAGAACACCGGATGAAATTATCAAATTAATTATCGACAGGGTAGAGGTTCCGCGGTAGTGAAGCTGATAAAATCATTTTATCTATCATCGTTATTTTTTATAATCATTACGTCGGTAATTCTACTGTTCGTTGCGTCCTATATTGTTGAACCGCTGCTGATTTTAACAAAGTTTGCATTTCTTTCAATCATTATCTTTTTAATTTTCGATACACTTATTTTATATGCGAACAGAAGTGGGATTCATGCCTACCGTGAATCACCGAACAGGCTTTCGAACGGAGATGATAATGAAGTTAAGATTTACATTACAAATAATTATTCTTTCCGTATCAAAACTGTAATCATAGATGAACTTCCTTTTGAACTGCAAATAAGAGATAATTCATTCAGTACGGAATTAAAACCCGGCATCACAAAAGTGCTTTCCTATTTTATTCGACCTGTTAAAAGGGGTGAATACAATTTTGGAAATATTAATGTTTACGTTAATTCACGAATAGGATTTGTAAGAAGGAGATACAGGTTCGATGGCGGGAAAGTCATCCCGGTTTATCCTTCTTACGTTCAGATGAGAAAATATGAATTGATGGCAATTAACGACCGCCTCACAGAAGCCGGAATAAAAAAGATAAGAAGAATCGGGCACTCTATGGAGTTCGAACAGATAAAGGAATATGTTAAAGGCGATGATTACAGAACGATCAATTGGAAAGCAACGGCAAGACGAAATCATCTGATGATAAATCATTTTGAGGATGAAAAATCACAGCAGGTTTACAGTGTAATCGATATCGGGAGAATAATGAAAATGCCGTTCGAAGGAATGAGTCTTCTCGATTATGCGATCAATGCCTCGCTTGTTATATCAAATATTGCGGTTTACAAACAGGATAAAGCCGGCTTGATAACATTTTCAAACAAAGTAAGTAATATTCTTCCAGCGGATAAACAGGTTATCCAGATGAATAAAATACTTGAAGTTCTTTACAGGCAGAAAACAGATTTTCTCGAATCCGATTTTGAAATTTTAGTCGGCAGCATATTTAACAAGATAAACCAGAGAAGCCTGATTCTTCTGTTTACAAATTTTGAAACATTGAATTCACTTGTTCGACAAATCGAATATATTAGAAAGCTGGCACAAAGACATCTTGTAGTCGTCATCTTTTTTATTAATACACAGCTAAATGAGTTGATTGACAATCCGGCGGCAAATGTAGAACAGATCTATCATAAGACAATTGCAGAAAAATTTGCGTTTGAAAAAAGACTTATCGTGAAAGAACTTGCCAGATACAGCATAAATTCTATTTTAACTACGCCGCAGGATCTTTCCGTCAATACAATTAATAAATATCTAGAGCTAAAGGCACGTCGTTTGATTTAGTTTAATTATGCAGACGATAGAAATACAAACATCGCAAAATGTTAACATTGAGTATCCGGTTGCAAGCATTGGCGACAGGGTGGCGGCAGGTGCAATAGATTACCTTATTATGATCGGTTACTTAGTGGCTATGATACTGATATTTTCGATTTTGTTGGAAATTACAAGAGGATCGGGTATTTATTACCCGGCGGCTTACTTTATCATTTTATTCCTGCCGTTATTCTTCTATCACTTTCTTTGTGAAACTTTTCTGAACGGGCAATCATTTGGTAAAAAGATAATGAAAACAAGAGTTGTAAAATTAGATGGTACACAAGCCGGAATAGGAAGTTACTTTTTACGCTGGCTTATTGCACCAATAGATATTTACATGACTTACGGCTCTGTCGGAATTATAACAATGCTAATCAACGGAAAAGGACAACGGCTTGGTGATCTTGCTGCCGCAACAACGGTTGTAAAACTAAAGACTGCAGTAAGGCTCGAAGATACAATTTTAAAATACACACCAAAAGATTACCAGGTCAGATTTCCGCAAGTAAAGCTTTTAACTGATAAAGATGTTGCAGTTGTTAAAGAAGTAATCGATATGGGTTTCAAATTTCCCGATGTAATGACGTACGAGAACATATTAAGCAGAACTAAAGACGTCATTGAGAACAAAACCGGAATCGAATCAACGCTTCGTCCACGTACATTTTTGGATATCGTTTTGAAGGATTATAATTTTTTGAATAATGAGTGATTTGATAGAATACGGTTCGTACTGATGAGACTGATTATTGCGGATATTTTCAGTGTAAATCCGTTTAATCCTTGTCATCAGTGTTCTATTAGCCAATATTTTGGCGCAATCAAAACTACGAACTCACCTTTAATTACTTTACTGTTTAGACTATCTTTCAATTGTTGGGGATAACCTCGCCAGGTTTCTTCAAATTTCTTTGTTAACTCGCGACAGACAACAATAAATCTTTCAGGCATATATTCGATTAGTTCATCAATGAGTTTTTCTATTCTGAAGGGTGATTCGTATAAAATTATCGTTCTGTTTTCTTCGGATAATTCTTTTAATTTTTTCTGTCTCCCTTTTTTCTGTGGAAGAAAGCCTTCGAAGATGAATGAGTCTGATGGTAATCCGCTTATTGTTAAAGCAGAAATTAACGCCGTCGCACCGGGAATCGGAATTACATCTATATTTTGTTTTATTGCTTCTGAAACTAATCGTACGCCGGGATCAGAAACAATAGGTGTTCCTGAATCTGAAACGAGAGCACAGATTTCTCCTTTAGCTATTCTATCAATTGCAGTAGGGATTTTCTTTCCTTCTGTAACAGCATTGAAAGAAACAAGCGGCTTCGCAATTTCGTAATGTTTCAAAAGAACGGATGTAACTCTCGTATCTTCACATAAAATAAAATCCACTTCTTTAAGTGTTTCTACTGCGCGGAATGTTATATCTCCTAGATTCCCGATAGGTGTGCTTACGATATATAGTTTTCCTGGCATAGTTCGATGCTTGTTCTTAAAAGATACAACAGATTTCCAAAATCTGTCATATCTAATTTAGTAAACTTTGAGTAACTATTTGGAAGTGTATATTTGTTTGGCAGGCGGATCATAAGCCTTCGTCTGAAAAAAAGAATCCGGCGGTTGCCGGATTCGTTGCAAGTAGTGAAACCTTACTTTTATTAGTTGTTTAAGAATTCGACATTAATTTGAGAACTTTTTCAATAATTTGCAAGCCCTCTTCCAATTGTTCATTCGTAATATTTAACGGCGGACGGAAACGAATTGATTTCTCTCCGCAGCCGAGAATTAATATTTTTTCGTCATAACTCATTTTTCTAAACTGTTCTCTTTTTTCTTTATCCGGAAGATCGAATGAACACATTAAACCCAGACCTCTTGCGTTGCTTACTAATTTAGGAAACTGCAGCTGAATTTGTTCTAAGCGGCTTGAAAGATAGATACCTCTATTAGCTGAATTATCCACGAGCTTTTCATCACGAATTACTTCCATAATATAACGAGATCTAACCATATCGATTAAGCTTCCTCCCCACGTGGAGTTGATTCTGCTTGAAACGTGAAAACAATTGTTCTCAACTTCATCTATTCTTTTTCCTGCCATTATTCCGCAAACCTGCGCTTTCTTGCCGAATGCAATTATGTCGGGTTCAACATAATATTCGGATGCCCAGAATTTTCCTGTTAATCCAAAACCTGTTTGCACTTCATCAAACATTAATAGAATATCGTTTTCATCGGCAATAGTTCTAAGTTCCTGGAAAAATTCTTTGCGGAAGAAATTATCTCCGCCTTCACCCTGAATCGGTTCGATGATTATCAATGCAATGTCATCAGGATTATTTTTTATCGCAATCTTGATTTCGTTGACGGCTTTCTTTTCAGATTCAATTATATCCCGTAGATTTTCTTTTAACGGGAATTTCATTTTAGGATTAGTTATCCTCGGCCAATTGAACTTTGGAAAATATTTTATCTTTACCGGGTCTGTGTTTGTAAGTGAAAGTGTGTAACCGCTTCTTCCGTGGAAAGCTTCTTTAAAATGAATTACCTGGTGACCTTTTTCTTCTTTTAATCCTTTCTGAAAATTCTTTTGAACTTTCCAATCGAATGCAACCTTTAAACCGTTCTCTACAGCAAGCGATCCGCCGGAAACAAAGAAAAGATATTCCATATAATCCGGCATGGCTATGGTGCCGAATGTATCAACAAACTCTGCCATATACGTCGAGTACATATCGGAGTTGGAGGGTTTGTTAATTGCTGCCTGTCCCAGTATTTCTTTTACTTCATCGGAAGCTAATCTGGGGTGGTTTAATCCTAATGGTGAAGAAGCAAAAAATGTAAAGAAATCTATGTATTCATCGCCGGTTCTTTCATCTACTACTTTGCTGCCATGACTTTTATGCAAATCGATAATTAAATCGAAACCGTCTGCCAGCATATAATTGTTTAATGTTTCATGAACTGTTTCTGCGGAAGTAATAGTAAATTTTGACATAATTGTGTCCTTTGTCGATCTTAAAATTGTAGTTAATGTTGGGCTCAAACAAGATGCCAATAAGGCACTATGTTTTTAGAAGAGGTTTTCGTAACTGGACACGAAATAACTGAGGAGCGACTTATGCCCCTTGTAACTATCTATATAAATTGTTGTAATCATTACTTATAAAGGAAAATATACAGCTCAAAATTAAGCAGCATTCAATTCTAATTCAAGATATTATTTTGAACTCATTTGTTAAGCTTATTTTTTGAAAGCTAAACTATACTCGCTATTTTTCATTAATTGAAGTTTTAATTTTATTAAAATTTGTTTTGATTTCTGAAAAATGAAATCAGCAAAAAGTATTTTTCTGAAGGGAGAATATATATGAATTTTCTTAAGAAGCTGGGTATAGAAAACAAGAATTATGGGTCGTCCACAGGAACGAAATGGATTAAAACTACATCCCGGGGAGAGTTAAAAATCAGTTCACCCGCGGATGGAAAATTTATTGCCTCCGTTTACCAGGCATCAGAAAAGGATTATGATACGGTTATCAATAAAGCACTCGCCGCATTCGATTACTGGAAAACAGTTCCGGCACCGCAAAGAGGGGAGATAGTCCGGCTAATTGGATTGAGATTACGTAAGTACAAAGAACCGTTAGGAACACTTGTTTCTTACGAAATGGGTAAATCACTTCAGGAAGGATTGGGAGAAGTGCAGGAAATGATCGACATCTGTGATTTTGCAGTTGGTCAATCGCGCCAGTTGTATGGTTTTACAATGCAGTCCGAAAGACCGAATCACAGAATGTATGATCAATATCATCCTCTTGGAATTGTTGCAACCATTTCCGCTTTCAATTTTCCGGTTGCCGTTTATTCATGGAATGCAATGCTTGCAGCTGTTTGCGGTGATGTAAACATCTGGAAACCATCTTCGAAGGTTCCGTTATCTGCAATAGCAACGCAAAATATTATTAGCGAGGTACTAAAAGAAAATAAATTACCTGAAGGGATCTTTAATCTTGTTGTCGGGAAGGGTTCAACAATCGGTGAAAAACTATTGAACGATAAACGTATACAGCTTATTTCGGTTACAGGATCGACAAATGTTGGAAGACACGCAGCTGAAGTTGTTTCAAAGAGATTTGGAAAAACAATTCTTGAGCTTGGAGGCAACAATGCGATCATCATTACACCGGATGCCGATCTTAAAATAGCCATTCCCGCTATAGTATTTGGAGCCGTTGGAACGGCAGGGCAAAGATGTACCTCGACCAGAAGAGTTATCATTCACGAATCTAAATATAATCTGGTTAAAGTATCTTTATTGAAAGCATATAGAAGCTTGAAAATCGGAAATCCGCTTGATCAAAAAAATCATGTAGGACCGTTGATTGATATTAATGCCGTTAAAACATTTTCTTATGCACTTAAATTAGTAAAGGAAGATGGTGGTAAAATAGTTCATGGCGGCAAAGTTTTATCCGGAAAAGGATATGAATCCGGTTGTTATGTTACACCTGCAATTGTAGAAGCAAAGAATAGTTTCGCCATTGTGCAGGAGGAAACGTTTGCACCTATCCTCTACCTTATAAAGTATAGTGGAAGTGTTGCAAATGCTATTAATATACAAAATGACGTGGTTCAGGGATTATCCTCGTCGATCTTTACAAATAACATGAGGGAAGCAGAACAATTCCTATCTGCCAGAGGTTCGGATTGTGGAATTGCAAACGTAAATATCGGAACTTCAGGTGCAGAGATAGGCGGGGCTTTCGGTGGGGAGAAGGAAACCGGAGGCGGACGTGAATCAGGCTCTGATGCCTGGAAAGCTTATATGAGAAGACAAACAAATACTATTAACTTTGGAACTGCTCTTCCACTTGCACAAGGAATTAAATTTGAAATTTAATCCTTAATTTTATCCAATCTTAACCGGGGACGGTACTTTTTGCCGTTCCCTTTTTTCTTATCCACTTTTTATAAGAATTACCCCCATCTCAAATCAGCACACAAAATTGAAGCATTCAAGTTAGAATTACTCAAGAAGAAAATATTGACCTGAAATTATTTCTGAATTTTGTATCAATTCAATAACAGAAAAATTCCAAAACACCCTGACAATATTGGCAGGCTTTTGGATAATTATAGCATAAAATTGGTAATAAAATGTTACAGAATAAAATGACGAACTTAGATATAAACAAATTAACCTCCTGCAATTCGGATTGGGAAATGAATCAGTATACAATCTTGAGTATGGTGAAAGAGTGGGGAGCTAATTTCAGAAAAAACAAGCTTTATCCTCATTTGAATGAATCGATTGAGTTGGATAACAAGCTTAAAGATATTCTTCAGGAAAATCTTGAATCGAAATGGTGGCTTGAAAAAGAACTGAGACCAAGAATAGTTAATAGTAAGTACGTTGTATACGATAAAGCTCAGCAGATCACGAGCCAGTTGAATCTGATATTATCCTTTGTTGAATGGGCGTTGAAATTGAACAGATCAATAAAAGATGAAGGATTGATTCTTAAAGAATTTGTTGAAGAAAACATTCATGTAAAGCCGATGACAAACGAAAAGAACTTTAGAGGTAAAGGATACTTTTCTCTTGTGAACCAGAACAAACAGGTTCTTAACATTTACCAGTACGATATGGACTGGGGGTGGGAAGAAAATGAACCGATTCACACTCTTAATATTTTAAATGTACGTTCGATTCCTCTTTCTATTATCGATAAAGATGTTCCAGAATTAATGCAGGAATTTGTAGATTTTTCTCAACCGCTTTATAAACCGATGGTTTATATGTTTTCTACAGACCTCGACTTCCCGTATGATGAAACAATTTACCCGGTTGCCGAAGAAAAACTATTAAAAATTATTATGAGCTGATCTAACCGATCGAAAGTTTTATAAAGTCTGCAATTATTTGCGCACTCTCGTTTAAATAAGGATCGGCTTGTATTTCTTCCTCATTTTCAGGCGGAGTTTCACCTTTCTGAAGAAGCTTTAATCCTTTAACTTTTCGTCTCTCGTTTTCACGTTGAAATTGTTTTTCTTCCTTTTCTTCTTTTTCCTTCTTTCTTACTTCTTCGTTAAGTGAAACATAATCATTTTTAAGAGCCAATTTATACTCATCAATATCTTCGCGGATATATTTAAATTCAGGATCGTTCAATGTTCTTTTGTCTGATAATATTTTTAACTCGGCGATAAAAGAAGAAAGATCAGAAAATTTCTGGTAATCAGTTGGATTAATTTTATCCCATGGCAATGCGCTCGGCTCGCTGCTTTCACCAAAATCCTGTTCATCAACCGGGGTAGGAAAGTCTATATCCGGTATTACTCCAACTCTTTGTGTACTGCTGCCGTCAATTCTATAAAATTTAGCAATGGTTAGTTTTACCTGTCCTAACTTAAAATTATTAGATGACGAAATCCTGTTTAGATCTATAAGATTCTGTACAGTACCTTTACCATAAGTATTTTCTCCAAGTATAATTCCCCTACCATAATTCTGAATAGCTCCCGAAAAAATTTCAGAAGCTGAAGCACTATATCTGTTAACAAGCACAGTCATTGGTCCGCTGTAAACAATTTCAGGATCATAATCTTTATCAACATCTACCTTACCATTTGCATTTCTAACCTGAACTACGGGACCTTCCTTTATGAACAAACCGGTAACTTTAATTGCCTCTTCCAAAGAACCGCCGCCGTCATTGCGCAGGTCGACGATTAAGCCATCTATGTTTTTCTTTTTCAGATCAATTAATAAATTTTTCACGTCTCTTGAAGTGCTGCTGAAATCTTTATCGCCGTTTCTTTCTCCCTCGAAATCGCTATAAAATTTCGGTATTGTGATAACACCGATTTTGTAGGGCTTCCCATCGTTTTCGATATCAAGTATGGAACTTTGAGCTGATTGATCTTCTAATTTTATTTTATCGCGAATTAAAGAAATCTCTATCGGCAATGAAGTTAAACTTTTTCCGGCACCAATTATTTGTAATCTCACTTTGGAATCTTTTGGACCACGAATTAGATGTACAACATCGGTAATACGCCATCCGACCACGTCAACAAATTCACCATCATCGCCCTGTGCAACAGCAACAATTCTATCATCAACATGAATCTTTTCAGATTTAAATGCCGGTCCGCCCGGTATTATTTCAACAATTTTTGTGTAGCCGTCATCGCTTTGAAGCCTGGCACCAATTCCTTCCAAAGACAAGCTCATATCGATTTTAAAATTATCTGAAGTGATTGGCGAGAGGTAATTTGTATGCGGATCGATAGCTTCTGTAAATGAGTTCATCGCAAGCTGGAAGACATCTTCGCTGTTGTACTGATCCAAAATTCTTGAATAATTTTCGTATCGTTTCTTAAGGTTTGTTTTAACAGCATCCCAATCCTTTCCATTTAGTTTCAAACCTAATGCGTCATTCTTAACTCGTTTTCTCCAAAGATCGTTTAATTCGTCAATGCTCTCAGCCCAAACCGCCTTTTCACGATCGATTAATAAATTTTCGTTTTTAGTGTAATCGAATTCTTTGTTAAGTAGAGAATCGATGTATTTATTGCGATCAATCATTCTTGACAGGAAAACATTAAAAATATCGTAGAAGGGATACACATTGCCCGATTTAATATCATCATCCAGTTCGTTTCTATATTTTTCGAATGATTGAATATCGGATTTAAGGAAATAGTTTTTTCCGTAATCCAGAGATTTCAGATAGCGATCTAAAATTACAGATGAAAGTGAATCGTTTAAATCGATTTTTTTATAATGATACCGTGAAAGAATTGTGTTAACGAGCTGATCTTCAAGCAAGTAATATGAACTTGGCTCAACCTTTTTTAGTGTATCGATAGAATCATTGGATAATTCCACATTCTGCTGAGCTGTACCGGCAAAGAAAAAATTAGCTATAAAAATTGTGATAAGAACCGCGAAGGTAATTTTCATAATTGCAAATAAATATTTGTTGTTAATTTTCAATTAAATTCTTCAACAAGTTAATAATTAAACGATTATATAAAAACCATAAATGCTTCGGCTTTATCCGTTGCTTATTAGACGAATTTACGTTATTTGAGTTTGCCAATGGTTTAATATAATGTTCACGCGAGATATCGAAAATAAATTTTGATGAATGGATATATTTAGTGAAGATAACCTTGCTGAAACCTAATCATCGTTATATACCGAGCGTTCAAAAATATAATCGATATTTTTCAGCATTGTTTTAGGATTAAATATTTCTTCAATCTCATCAGTAGTAAGAAATTTGGTTATCTCTTTTGATCCTAATAATTCTTCTTTAAGATTTTTAGTGTTGTCGTTCCAAACTTCCATAGATGCTGTTTGAACCAGTTTATATGCATCTTCTCTAGTCATTCCTTTATTAACAAGCTTAAGAAGAACAGTTTGAGAGAAAATAAGCCCACGCGTTAAATTTAAGTTTTTATTCATGTTCTCAGGATAGATGATCAACTTTTCAACCAGTTTATTAACAAGATCGAGCATATAATCGAGTGCGATACAGCTATCGGGAATGATAACACGTTCAACAGAAGAATGTGAAATATCGCGCTCATGCCAAAGCGCTATATTTTCCAAAGCTGCTATTGAATTTCCTCTTAATATTCTGGCTAAGCCGGAAACTCTTTCACTTATTATCGGATTTCTTTTATGTGGCATTGCAGATGAACCCTTTTGTCCCGGAGAGAAATATTCCTCTGCTTCAAGAACCTCAGTCTTTTGCAGATGTCTGATTTCCGTTGTTATTTTTTCAAGTGTTGAACCGATAACGGCTAATGTACTCATAAATTGTGCGTGCCTGTCCCTCTGAATAATTTGTGTAGAAACTTTTGCCGGCTTCAATACTAATTTTTCACAGACATATTCTTCCACTTTAGGCGAGAGATGTTCAAACGTTCCCACTGCACCCGAAATTTGTCCGACACTTATACTTTCAATTGCATCCTTCAGTCTATTAATATTTCGTTTTGTTTCTTCGAACCAGAGAGCAAACTTCAATCCCATTGTTGTCTGTTCGGCGTGAATCCCATGAGATCTTCCTACGCAAAATGTTTCTTTATGCTCGATGGCTCTTTTTTTCAAGACTTCTTTTAGATTGACCAATCGATTTAATAACAATTTTCCGGCGGCATTCATCTGGCATGATAGAGTAGTATCAAGAATATCGGAAGAAGTCATTCCGTAATGAATATGGCGCGAAGCGGGTCCAACATATTCTGCAACATTTGTAAGGAAAGCAATAACATCATGTTTGGTTGTTTCTTCAATTTCAAGAATTCTTTTAACATCAAATTTTGATTTTGCTTTGATGATATTTAGATCTTCTTCCGGGATTTCCCCCGCGTTTGCACGGGCTTCACAAGCAAGAATTTCTATTTTAAGCCAAGTAGAAAATTTGAATTCATCCTGCCAGATTTTTCCCATCTCTGGCAAAGTATATCGTTCGATCATCTTCTGGGTTCCAATGTCATTTTTTTATTTAAAGTTTTATTATCTCTTACAATTTCAAGATTCACTTCCTGTCCGGTACGGAATTCAAAAAAAACACCGAAGACTGTGTCTTCATTATTTATCTGGTATTGATCGATCTTCAAAATAATATCGCCAACCTTCAATCCTGCTTTATCTGCAGGAGTTCCGGGATAAACATTTGTGATTATCACACCTCTTGTTTTATCAAGCTTATAATACCGGGCAATACTTTCATCTATACTTTGAATTCTCATTCCAATTTCAAAATTACGATCTATCTTTCCGTTTTTCTTAAGTTCGGCAACAATCTTTTTAACTTTGTTTATTGGAATAGCAAATCCCAACCCGATGCTTCCCTGGCTTCCGGCAGTAAATATGAGTGTGTTCATTCCAATAACTTCACCGAGACTATTAACTAACGGACCGCCGCTGTTACCTCCATTAATTGATGCATCGGTCTGGATCATATTAAGGTAATACCTGTCGTTTAAAGGTTCGAGATTCATACCGATTGCACTTACAACGCCAACAGTTACAGTTGGTTTATCATTGATTTCGAACAGTCCGAATGGATTGCCGAGAGCAATGACCCATTCACCGATCATTATATCATCGGAATTTCCAAAATTCATATAAGGAAAATTATTTCCGTCAATTTTTACCAAAGCAATATCTGAAACGGGATCCGTTCCGATTAGTTTTGCATTATAACTATTTCCATCGGTGAGAGTAACAGTTATTTTTGAAGCATTACCTGCAACGTGATCGTTTGTAACAATATAACCATCGGAAGATATGAGATAGCCGGAACCGAGTTCTTTGATTTCGCGGCTTCTGCTTCCACGATCGCCAAAAAATTGTCTGAAAAATGGATCATCAAAAAAAGAACTAAAGGGATCGTGGTATTGTTGAATTTCTGTAACATTTATTCCTACTACTCCGGGACTAACTTTTCTTACTGTTTCTGTAATAATATTTTTCCTGGAATTTGATATGTCATCATTCTGTGATTGTTTTTCTTGAAGTAATGTGCTTTTAACATCAGATACATCGATATTCTGAGGTGTATTTGTTTTTGACTCTTTTTGATTGAATATATAAATTCCACCGGCAAGAACCATTATGACCAATGCTGCAAGAATAATATTCTTTGTTGTGTTCATTTCACCTTATTATAAATGTTTATTATGTAAATATTAGTAAATCACAAAACTATTTTAGTTGAATAATACGTCGCTAAAATAAATAAAGTATGAGAAAACCGATAGATAATTTAAAGATTTTCGAAGATATAACTTTTATGATGATATTATGGGAGTTTAGGCGCCGGTCGGATTCTTCCGAAGGAATGCCTACGGCAGAACCAATGAATAAAGGTTTTGCTTACGGGAGAATATAAAGGAAACCAAGGATTTTTTTAGAGGCGCCGGTCGGATTCGAACCGACGAATAAAGGTTTTGCAGACCTTCGCCTTGAACCACTTGGCTACAGCGCCTTGATAAAAGAAAATCCACAGATAGTGGATTATATTTTAGAGCGGGAGACGAGACTCGAACTCGCGACATCAACCTTGGCAAGGTTGCGCTCTACCAACTGAGCTACTCCCGCATATAATGTATTTAACAATAATAATTTTGTGCAAAAATGAGTTCAAATATAATACCATAAGTACTTTCTTGCAAGTGGTATAAACATAAGAAGTTAGTTGATAAAAAAAGAGCCGTACAAAGACGGCTCTTGTAATTTGTAAAAGTGAAATTTACTTAAGAAGTAACATCTTCTTAATTTGGACAGAACCCGGAGCTTCTAATCTATAAATATAAGCACCACTTGGTAAGTTTGAAGCATCGAAATTTGTTTCATAAAATCCTGCTTCAAACTGTCCATTAACCAATGTGCTAACTTCTTCGCCTAACATATTAAAGACAGCTAATTTAACATGACCGTTTTCCGGAATACTGTATTTGATTGTAGTTGATGGATTAAACGGGTTTGGATAATTTTGATCGAGTTTGAAAGTCAGCGGACCTTTAACGTCTACAATTACTTCACTTGAGTATTCATACTTGCCGCCAAAATCAATCTGTTTCAGTCTATAATAGTAAGTACCTGTTTTAGCGTTCTTATCAACATAAGAATATTGATGTTGTTCGGATGTTGTACCTTTACCTTCAACAAAACCAATTGTGGCGTAATCTGTAAGGTCGTTTCTCCTTTCAATTTCAAACATCTGGTTATTAACTTCTGATGCTGTACTCCAGTTCAGCATAACGATACCGCTGTTATTTGTACTTGCATTAAATGAAGTTAATTCAACGGGAAGAACCTCATCTGCCCAAACCTGAACGTTATCAATCTGAACAGCTTCTCCAATTGGTGCGTCTTCATCGGAAAAGAAGATGAAAATTATTCTTATAACACTTCCCTTCAGAGGTGTTAAGTCAATCAATCCAACAGAATATGTTCCGGAAAATGCAAGCCACGTATCCGAAGCATCAGAATAAACGTAATTACTTCCACCGGCATCGCCAGTTATATTGCTGACATATCTGAGTACAGATTCACCTTGAACCTGAACAAAAGCACCAAAAAAATCAACAGCCGGGAAAGCATCATTATCAGACCAGGTTCCTCGCAGATCAAAATCCATATAAATGTTGCTGGAATATTGATTGAGATAAAACCAATCCGACGTTAAAGAATTTTGCATATTAGGTTCATAGGTATCCGAAGAATTATTACAGCTTGCATAGTAAGTTCCATCAGAGGCATCGTTTGCAACAATTTTCCACAGATCCGCACCTGTTGCTGCATTATTTGATGCTGTCATCTGGGATGAAGTTCCATCATTACTAAAAAGAGTTGTAGAAGAATTGGTAACCATAATATCATCCACCTGCCAGCCGAAAAATGAAGGTGCACCGTCGTTGGTTGAATAAGCTTCATCTGATGCGAATGCAAATCTTATATTAACATTTTGACCGTCATAAGCTGAAAGATCAAAGGTGGTTAAAGTCCAAGTATCCTGTGTATCATTCCACCCCGGCATTCCGGTGCCTTCTCCATGTGCAACTCCAAAACTATACAAACTTGTGGCTGTATAGGCAGGTGTCGGACTTGTAAGTACAGACCACGTTGATCCGCCATCGGTTGAAATTCTAACATTTATTCCGTCCCAGCCATCGTAACCAGCCGGTTCACCGCCGGATCCTTCAACACTGTATCTTTGATAAAAGGACAATTGTAAACCTAAACCAGATAATGCTATAGGATCGGTATCAATTACCTGGTACCAGCTATTATCGTATCCGCCATTAGTACCAAAAGTGGGATCAGCCATCCACCAGCTCATTCCAGAACCACCATAAGCCATCCAGTCACTCAAATGCCATTGTGGGGGGACACTTGTTTCATCTACAGATGTCCAAGGTGTTAAGCTCCCACTTTCAAAACTTTCAGAAAAAAAACTAACTTCCGGGCCATTAGGTGTGGTTGAAAGATTATCTTGTTTGTTCAATAATTCTCTATCCTTTGATAAAGTTAGGTTAATAGATATTATTGAAATAAAAAATATCAATGTAAATTTGTAAAAATAATTATACAACATAGCTACCTCTTTGTGTTATTAAAATTATTGTGTTAAAGTTGAAGATTTGTATATCAAGGTCCCTTATTCATATGCATAAAATTGCCTCCATTAAAGTTTTAGTTAGATTTTATTTGTAAACCGACATTATAATAAGAATTTTTTTTATTAAAGGAAATATGTATTGCTATTATTTAATTTCAGATGAACAGATGAAGATTGAATAGATTTAATCCTAAAAAGTAAATTTAAGTTTGAATATCATTATTTTTAGAAAAAGTTTTATATCGATTTTATGTCTAAAACAGAAAGAAATATTTTAGTAGACGAAATTGAAGCAAAAGGAATATCAGATAAGAATGTTCTTAATGCTCTAAGATCCATTGAACGTGAAAGGTTTGTTCCTGTGGCGATGCAGAATAATGCGTATCTTGATATTGCATTGCCAATTGGTTACGGACAGACTATTTCACAACCTTACACAGTTGCTTTTATGTCGCAGGAACTGAAGATTAAAAAGGGATATAAGATTCTGGAGATTGGTACGGGTTCTGGTTATCAAGCCACCGTATTGTTTAAGATGGGTGCTGTTGTTTACAGCATCGAAAGAAATTTTGATCTGTTTCATAATGCACAGAAAATATTTGATTCTTTAGGGATAAGAGTTTCAACAAAATGCGGTGATGGAACAATTGGGTGGAGTGAGTATGCACCATTTAACGGTATTATCGTTACAGCAGGTTCACCGGAAATTCCTGAATCATTAAAAAAACAGTTAGCAATTAATGGAAGATTAGTAATACCTGTCGGCGATAAGCGAACACAGACCCTTAAAGTTATCACAAGAATTTCCGAAGATGAATTTAATATAGAAAGCATTCCGGAATTTGCTTTTGTTCCTCTCATTGGAAGAGAAGCTTGGCAAAAAGAGTAAACCAAAAACTCCTGCTGTTAAATTAAAATATATCTTTTAGTTTTAGAGTTTATGTTTGCTAAAAATAGATTTAAAAGGTTAAATTTCCATGTAGAAGATCAAACCCCGGGAATTATTTATTAAAATTAATTCGAATTATTTACATTAATAACAACTAAGTCAGGAACTAATTAATTCTGATGATCAAATATTCTTTAATATTATTGCAGGAAATACATGAGATTAAGGACTTTGAAGATTTTATTTTTTATTTATACAATCCTATACTAGTATCTGCTCTCATATTTTTAGTATTGGTTTTTATTATCATCTTATCATACAGATATATCTACAATCCACTACTAATCAGGCACAAAAGTGAAAAAGAAAAGTTCGAATTAAAAACTGCAAGATTGCTCGTACTATTCTCTGAACTTGATCCTAATCCAATAATCAGAATAAACTCCCACGGAAAAATTGTTGGACTAAATAAAGCTGCGAAGGAAAAGTTCGAGGATATAGAAGTTGATTCCAAGAGAATAAAAGTATTGTTAAAGGATATTAATTTCGATTTAAAGAAATCCATAAGGAATAATAGCTCATTGATTTTGACTAAAGAAATAAGAGGCAAAACATATGAAATAAATTTCCATGGAATTTCTTATTTGAGGATGGCTCAGCTGTATTTCTTAGATGTTTCAGAAAGAATAGAATATGAAAAGCAAATGAGAACTTATCAAAAATTGCTGAAGGATTCATCAGCACATTTAAATGAGGTTCTTGAAAATGAAAGAAGAAAAATATCTGGTTTACTCCACGATTCTATTGGGCAAAACTTACTCCTTGTAAAAATGAATATTATGAATTATAGAAAAAACCAAAACAATGGATTAGATGGAGAAGAATTTGATAGAACAATTGATTTGCTGGAATCTACAATTACGGAAGTTAAGGATGTAACAAGGAATCTGAGACCATTAAATATTGAGCAGTTGGGATTAGGCATGGTTTTAAAAATGATGTGTGCAAAAGTATCAAGGGAGACCGGAATAAAAGCTAACATACAAATTCCTGAAATTGCAAAAGATTTAGATCAGGAACTGGAAATCTGTATCTACAGGTTGGTTCAGGAAGCATTGAATAATATAATTCGGCATTCAAAGGCAAATAAATTTGCTGTTGACCTTTTGGCTGACGATAGAGCAATTAATGTTATTATATCAGACGATGGGATAGGATTTAAACCAAAGCAATTGATGAATGAGAAATATTTTTCTGAGGGGATGGGTATTCTTAATATGCAGGAAAGGGTTGAAAGGCTGAACGGTACATTTCATATCGATTCTGATTTTAATAACGGTACAACTATTATTTCACAATTTAAACTTGATAAACCAATTGATGAAACAAAATACGAAGATAAAGGTTCTGATCGCTGATGATCACACTCTTTTCAGAAAAGGTATAATAAAAATACTTAATGAATTACCCCAGGTGTTTGTTGTCGGCGAAGCCGAAAACGGGGATGAATTAGTAATGAAATATTTTGAGGTTTACCCGGATGTAATACTGGTCGATATTTCTATGCCGGTAATGAGCGGTCCAGCAGCAATAAATAAAATTCTAAAGAAAGATCCAAAGGCTAAAGCATTATTTCTTTCAATGCATGATGGTGAAGAATATATTTTTAGAGTACTTGAATGTGGAGGCAAAGGATTGATCAGTAAAAATATAGTTGAAGGAGAACTGGCATATGCACTGGAATTAGTGTTTAATGGCGAAAATTACTTCAGGGGTGGCTGGGACACAAAAAAGCTGGAAGACTTGAAAAAAAAATATGAATTTCATCCGGTCGATAACAATGTTACAAATAATGAATTAAGTTTTAGAGAAGAGCAAATCCTTAAGTTTATAAACGAAGGTCTTAGCAGCAAAGATATGGCTGAAAAATTAAATATTAGTAAGAAAACTATTGACTTCTACAGATCGAGCTTAATGAGGAGATTTGATCTCAATTCTACAACTGATTTAATCCGATTTGCAATCAAATATTTTGAGGAAAAAAGAAAGATTCAATAATTTGTAAAATATAAGCTATCCAATATATTCTATCCATAAACACATCTAAAATTCATTAGTACAACTACTAACAAGTCTGTATCACGATATAGCTAAGTTATATTGTGTGCTTTGTAATAAAATGTAAAGTACACATCATATTAATTAACTATTTCTGGAGGTTTGTTATGAAACGTTTTTATCACTTTGCAGCTATACTTGCAATAACATTTTTTGTCTTCAATACTAATTGTTTAGCGCAGGCAGTAGTCGGCAAACTTTTTACTAAATCTGTTGCTGATCAAAAATACGGACCCGTAGTAACTTCTGTTGAATTTCCAACAAAAAACTTAACAGAGTTGTTGAATGAATCAGATAATTATATTATGTTCAAAATTGTCGATAATTCCGTAATTATAATAAATCAGGACAGAAATGTTCTTTATCCCGAAGGTGCGAAAATTGAGCCAGATGCTGTTTTTACCATGTACAGTAAATCTGTAGTAGAAGATTTAATTTCTGTGGGTGATAATGAAACAGTTAATTTTCAACAAAGGGATGAAGTATTAACAGTAACGGTTGGAAACGTAACAATGGAGGTAGGTGCATGGTGTCCACCGTGGTGTGTAACAAATTAAAATATGAGCTTTATTACAATAACTACTATTGCTTCTATGATTGTCTGGATTTTTCCAGCGTTCAGGCAGTTTAAAAGCAATCTCTTTTATTATTTCTTGTTATTGGCGTTATCGGACCCGGTGGCGTTATTATTTTTATTTTTAGCTAAAATAGAAACAGGTATAACACATTCAGTTGTTGGGATATTACTTTTTTACTCAATTGAATTCAATTGGAAGAATTTATTGGAAAATTGGAAATTTAATTTGATGGTGTTGATTGTATTTGTTTCTGCATTCTTTATGTTACCGGAAATTATACTATTTGTTTTAATATGCCACCTTTTAATTCTTTCAAAATTTATGAAATATATCATAATTAGGTTGCATGGATTAGGAGAAATAAATTGTTTTTACCTTGTACTCGTATTTTACGAATTAACAATTTTAGTAAATCTTATAGTGTTTATTAGTGAAACAAATATTGGATATGTTCTACACTACATAACATTATCATTCGAGTTACTTATTGCTATCTTCTTTATAATATTCAAGAATGATGGTCGATCACTAATTATATCTCTGAAACCAGCAACTTAATTATCTTTAAATAAATAACTAATTATTCAGCCAATCAGTTATTTCTTGCTCACCCACAAATAATTTGATTAGTACTTGTACTAATCAAAGGACAATAAACTACGGGAATTACTAGTACATGTACTAATGATGATTTAGTTAAAAATTTTTATTATTGACCAAGAATTTCGAAGGTTTATTTTATTCATTACACAAAACGAGAAGGAATTCTTAAAGTGAAATAATAATTAATCAAGAACAAAAATTTCGGGGTCAAGGATATGAACAAATGGGCTGATTACTTGATTTCAGCTATGAGGATTACTAAAAATCCTAACAATAAGTTGATAGCTTACTTTAAAGTACATAAAGACAAGGGTGAATGTATTGGAGCTGGAGCAACCTGGACTGAAGATGAAGTTGTACAAGCCATTAATAAAGGAAATACTTTTATTACTATTTATAAAGAGAACAATGGAAGATGGAAAAAAGGCTCAGAGGTTCAGGAAATAATTTATGATCAACTTTTTGATAAAGCGGATATTGAAAAGAAGGAAGAAAAAAAACCAATACCTTTACCGGAGTTTTAATAATTGTTCTGTATTATTAAGTAAAACTTAAAATTGTGGGGTGCCGGCTTTTATGGGGGAGCCGGCTTATATTTGTACTTACAAGCTGACCATTGGGGGTGGTCAGCTTTTTTCATTTAATGAAACTCACACCTAATCGATCTGAATTTATAAAACATCATTCCCTTCTCAATTTAATATTTAGCGATAGATGACATTGTCTTATTACCTTTTACTATTGTACTAATGGGTGCTGTATAAAATCTCTTTAAATCTCAAATAGAAATGGATTGAAGTCTTAGAAAAGTTTTTCTTTGAATATTTTAATATCTTTCGAATCAGTTAGTACACTTACTTGCAAGCATTTATGAATTCTGATAAAAGTAGTACATCAAACCGAAAGAAAGAACATCTTGAGCTTTGCCTTACCGATAAAGTTTCTTTTAAACTCAAAACAAACGGATTTGAAAATTACGAGTTCAAGCATTACGCGATTACTGAAGTTGATATAAATAAAATTGATTTTAGATCTAAGTTTTTAGGAAAGAAAATAAATTTTCCATTTTTAATTTCTTGTATGACGGGCGGAACAGATGAGGCAAATAACACTAATGCTCAGCTTGCATCGGTTGCTGAGAATATAGGAATTCCTATTGGTGTTGGAAGCCAGAGACAAGCCTTAGAAAATGAAAAATATTCAAATTCATTTCAAATTGTGAGAAAAAACGCTCCAAATGTACCTATATTATCGAATATTGGAGCAGCTCAGATTGTTCAATTAAAGTCAATTTCTTCTTTACATAAGATAATTGATTTGGTTGAAGCTGATGCGCTTGTAATTCACATAAATCCTTTGCAAGAATTATTGCAGGATGAGGGCGAGATAAATTTTAAAGGGCTGTTGAAAAAAATTAAAATGATAGTTAATAAAATAAATCTTCCCGTAATCGTAAAAGAAGTTGGATCCGGAATTTCTTATGAAGCGGCAATAAAATTATTGAATGTTGGAGTTCAGGGAATCGATGTTGCCGGAGCTGGTGGAACAAGCTGGGCTGGCGTTGAAATCCTGCGGAGTAAAAAAAATAAAAATAATCAATTCTGGGATTGGGGATTACCAACCTCCTTTTGTATCAAAGAAGTTTCAAAACTGAAAAAGAAATATAAATTTATACTTATTGGTTCAGGGGGAATTAGTAATGGACTTGAGGCTGCAAAAGCATTGGCTCTTGGCGCCGATTTATTTGCCTCGGCACGACCTGTTTTGATTAAACTAAGTGAAGAAGGTGCAAAAGGAACTGAAGATTTTATTAATGGAATGTTCGATGAAATCAAACAAATTATGTTTTTAACCGGATCAAAAAATCTAAAGGAACTTCGGTATAAAAAACTCATTCAGAGGAACTTCCTTATATGAATGTGAATAATGTAACTAAGTTTTCGAATCTTTACGAGAAGGAAAGAAAAAAAATAGACGTTCTGCTTGGAAGCACAGTAAAGAAACGCAAACCTGAATCGCTTTATCAACCGGCTGTTTACCTGATTGGCAGTAAAGGAAAACGGATAAGACCTTTACTTGTTCTACTTGCAACAAAAGCGGTTGGTGGTAAATTTGAAAATTCATATAATGCTGCCGTTGCTATGGAACTTCTACATAATTTCACTCTTGTTCATGACGATATTATGGACAATGCGGACAAGAGACGCGGCAGATTAACTCTTCATAAGAAGTATGATGAAAATACTGCTATATTAGTGGGAGATAGTCTATTATCGGTAGCTTATGAATATATTCTAAAGGATTGCAACGGCAATGCAAAGGAAATCGTCAATTCTTTTACAACCGGATTAATTGAAGTCTGTGAAGGACAAAGTCTGGATACCGATTTCGAAAAAAGATATACAGTATCAATAGATGATTATATTTTAATGATCAAAAAAAAAACCGCTTCTATGACAAAAATATGTTGTGAAGTAGGTGCAACACTTGGCGGAGGTAGTAAAGAAGAAGTGAAAGCAATTTCAAATTATGGACTAAATCTTGGAATTGCATTTCAGATACAGGATGACCTGCTTGACATATCCGCTGAAGAATCTGAATTTGGTAAAACAATAGGCGGTGATTTATTAGAAGGAAAAAAAACATACTTGTTTCTTAAGGCTTTGGAAAAATCCAGGGGTAAAGATCGGAAAGCCTTGTTGAGAGTAATTAAGAACAAGGGAATAAAGATAAATCAGATTAATAGTTATAAAAAACTCTATGAAAAACTGAATGTAATTGAAGATGCGAAAAAGGCAATTAATTTATACACAAAAAAAGCATTGAAATCTTTGCGTATTGTAAGAAATGAACAAGATAAAAACATGTTAATCTGGTTTGCAGATAATCTGGTTAAGAGAATTAGATAATGATTGAACGGGTTGTAAAAATTATAAACAAAGCAGGATTGCATACCCGTCCTGCTGCTACTATTGTTAAGCTTGCCGCTAAATATAAATGTGATTTTTTTATTTCACGTGATGGTATGAACATAAACGGTAAGAGTATAATCGGTGTTATGACTCTTGCTGCCGAAGAAGGTGCCGAGTTGACGCTTACATTTGATGGAGAGGATGAAGAGGCAGCTTCTAAAGAAATTATTGATCTAATCGAAAGAGGTTTTGACGAAGAATGACATCGTTTAAAGAAATATACCGCTCTGCTGAAAATATAATCTCAGGTATTGCAGCGGCGCCGGGTATTGTAATAGGTGAAGTATATCTCTTTACAAAAGAAAAACTTGAGATTAGTAAGGCTGATATTACAGATATTGAAGAGGCGAAAAAGAATCTTCACGAAGCATTGGAAAAATCGAAAAAAGAACTAAAGAAGATTCTGGCAATTGCCAGAGAAAGAATGGGGAATACAAGAGCAGGAATTTTCGAAGCTCAACTGATGATACTCGAAGATCCGGTATTACTTGACAATATCACGAACAGAATTGAAAGAGAAAAGAAACAGCCTGAGTATATAGTTGATGATGAAATATCGAAATACCAGGACATGATGTTTTTGTCGCACGAATCTTATATGAAAGAACGTGCGAGCGATATTGAAGATATAAAAAACAGGATTGTAAGAAATCTCAGAAAGAAACGCTGGCAATCCCGGATAAAGGGAGAGGTAATAATTGTTAGTGATTCTTTAACTCCTGCAGATGCGTTATTACTTTCCAGGAATAACATCAAGAGTTTTATTACAGACCACGGTGGATTAACCTCGCATGCTGCAATTATTTCAAGATCTTTAAATATTCCGGCAATTGTTGGAACTCATAATGCAACGCAAAGGCTGAAAGACGGGCAAAAAATTATTGTCGATGGCTTTCATGGTTATGTCTTGTTTGATCCCAACGAAGAGCAAATTGCATTTTTTAAAGAGAAACACGAACACCTTGTTAAATTACAGGCTGAGCTTGAAGAAGTATCGGATAAACCTGCGGTAACAAAAGATGGAAAAGAAATTCACCTTCTTGCAAATGTGGACGTAACCGGTGAAATAGATATTGTGAAAACAAGCGGTGCGCAGGGAATTGGATTATACCGTTCCGAGCAATTGTTAGATGAAACAGGTACTATCCCGAACGAAGAAGAACAGGCTTTAATTTATACAAGGTTGGCTTCCAGGATTTATCCTGATTCTATCACCATCAGGGCATTTGATATTGGCGGCGACAAATTTAAATTATTTGACTATGATGAACCTAATCCTTTCCTCGGCTTAAGAGGCTTAAGAATACTTTTGGAAAATCCGAAACTTTTTAAAGAACAAATAAGAGCAGTTCTCAGAGCAAGTGTAAATAAGAATGTAAAATTTATGCTGCCAATGGTAAGTGCAATCGATGAGATCAATATTTCCAAAAAGATTATCGAACATTGCAAGGATGAACTAACTTCTGAAAGAATTCCATTTGATAAGGACATGGAAGTTGGAATAATGGTTGAAGTTCCCGCGGCGGCGGTTATGGCAAAAGAATTTGCAGATGCAACCGATTTTTTAAGTATCGGTACAAATGATTTAATCCAGTATCTTTTGGCTGTTGATAGAGGTAATGATCTTGTATCAGATCTTTACCAGGAATTTAGTCCGGTTGTTTTAAGAACCATTAAAAAAATAGTCGAAGATGCTAAATCTGCAGGTAAGCCGGTAAGTTTATGTGGAGAAATGGCTGCAGATACACTTGCAATGCCATTGTTAGTTGGGCTTGGACTCGAGTCGCTAAGTATTTCACCAAGAACAATACCTTACGCAAAAAGAATAATTTCAAGTTTTAAGTACGAAGACGCAAAAGTAATGGCTGAAAATTGTACAAAGTGCTGCTTCGAACATGAAATTGAAAAAACAATTCAAAAATTCTTTGAAGACAATCAAATTATTCGTACAAGAAATATTATTTAAGGAAAAAATGAAAACAGAGGAATTTATTAAAAAATATGATGTTCAAAATCAATTCAAAGTTTTGATTGAAACTTACAAACAAATTGAAGAAGCCTGGAAAACGGCAGTTGAACAAGATAAAATTTCCAATGATGAATTAAACAACATAATTATTTCCGGTATGGGCGGCTCTGCGATTAGCGGCGATTTGCTTAAATGTTTTTTAAGCGATGAATTAAAAATTCCTGTAGTTGTTAACAGAGACTATTTTCTTCCGAATTTTGCCGATTCAAAAACGCTTGTTATTATTTCTTCCTATTCAGGCAATACGGAAGAAAGTATATCATCGTTGCAGGATGCATTAAAAAAGAAATGTAATATTATTGCGGTATCTACAGGTGGAAAAATTAAAGAGCTTGCCAATAAAAATAATCTTCCGTGGATCAAACTTCAGGAAGGTTTCCAGCCGAGATATTCACTGGGGGCAAGTTTCTTCACGCTTTTAAAACTTCTTCAATCATTAAAATTAATTTCAAAACAGGACGATATCGTAAATAAAATTATATCGCTCTGGAAAGAGAAGGGTATCGAATATTCTAAAGAAAATAATACTGCGCTTACCTATGCAGAACAATTAACCGGGTTCATTCCATTAATATATGCATCGGCAGAATTTGAGCCGGTCGCTTACAGGATGAAATGCCAGTTCAATGAAAATTCGAAGCTTCATGCATTTTACAACATAATCCCGGAATTAAATCATAATGAAATAATCGGCTGGGAAACATTTCTCGATAAACAAATTAATCTAAAATTAATTTCCATACTTGATAAAGATTATCATCCGCAAATTTTAAAACGATTTGAAATTACTTCCGAACTAATCCGTACTGCAGGAACCGAAATAATTTCTCTTAAAAGCAATGAAGAAAATATAAAGGTACGAATTATGGATTTGATTTATTTAGGTGATTGGATAACTTTCTATTCAGCAGTACTAAGAGGATTTGATCCTTCGGAGATAGATAATATTAATACATTAAAGCATCGGCTGGCTTAATATTAAAATTTTTCAAATCGATTTTTCATACTAAAGGCAGTGCTCAAAAGCATTTTTAAAAAATATCTTATCCTATTAATTTTACTTTTGCCGCAAGCCGTCTCCGCACAATATTTTTATTTCGGTAGGAACAAAGTACAATACCAGGAATTCGACTGGAAAGTGATCTATACTGAACATTTTAATATTTATTATTACGGCGGAATGCACACTCTTGCCGAGATCGGGTCGTATTATGCTGAAGAGGTTTATGAGGAATTAAAAGTGGAAATGAACAATATTGTTACACGCCGCGTTCCGCTAATTTTTTACAATACTTCTTTAGATTTTCAACAAACAAATACTACTCCCGGATTTATTCCGGATGGTGTTGGCGGCTTTTTTGAGTTTTTAAAAGGCAGGGTAGTTCTTCCTTCCAACGGTTCTATAAAAGATTTTAAGCATGTCATCCAGCACGAACTCGTTCATGTTTTTATGACTAATAAAATTTATAACGTTCTTAAAGATTACAGACTGACACCTGACCGGTCGCCCCCGTTGTGGTTTACCGAGGGAATTGCCGAATACCTGTCATCGGAAGTCGATGCCCAGGCTGAAATGGTGTTAAGAGATGCGGTAATTAATAATTACCTGGTTGGCTTGCAGGATATGTATAGGATTTACGGAAGTTTTCTCATGTATAAGGAAGGACAGAGCTTTCTTGAATTTGCCGGAGAAAAATACGGCAAACAAAAAATTCTTGATTTGCTTGAAAACTTCTGGATGGATAAGTCTTTTACTAAAGTAATGGAATATACTTTCAATGAAAGTCTTGAAACTCTGGATAAGGATTGGCAGTACTACCTCAAGAAAAAATATTTTCCTTTGGTGGTTAATGCACAGCCCCAGGACCAGGGAGCGTTAAAGATTACAAAAGAAGGATTTAACTTTTCGCCTGTAAGCTACAAGAATGATGATGAACAATTTATTTTTTTTGTTGCTAACAGGGATGGTTATTCTTCTCTATATAGTGTTCTTGTTTCAGATAATAACAAACCACTCGAAAGTCCTTCGCTGGTTGTTCGCGGGGAACAATCGGATGAATTTGAAGCTTTCCATTTATTTCAATCTGCAATCGATGTTTCTAAGGATGGATTAGTTGCTTTTGTAACGAAGAAGGGCGGAACGGATGTAATTCATTTTTATTCTGTAGATCAAAAGGAAATTATTAAAAATTTCCAGGATGATGATCTAGTAAATATTATTTCACCGAAATTCTCATCGAATGGAAACAGGGTTGTGTTTTATGCTGTGGATAGAAAAGGATTTATGGATTTATTTATATTCGATCTTCGGGACGACAAACTACTTAGATTAACAAACGATTATTATGATGACAGGGATCCCATTTTCGGTATAAATGATGACCAAATAATATTTACTTCGGATAGGACAGGTGGAATATATGAGAAAAAATATAATCTGTTTTCCTTCGATCTGAACACATACGAAATTAATTATTTAACATATCTCAATGCACATAACTATTCTCCTGCAATTTCACCGGATAAATCAAAATTACTATTTACCTCCGAACTCGATGGAGTAAGAAATATATGGGAAATGGATGCAGGTAAAGATGGATTTGGTAAAACTATCAAACGTGTTTCACATTTCTTAACAAGTGCATTTAATCCATCGTACAGCGATTCGTCATCGATATTATTTGCCGGGTTCGAAAATTATTCCATCAATCTTTATTCAATAAATAATTATTCAACCGATTATGATTTGGTGGAGACAATTGAAATGGAAATGGATTCGGCAAAAGGGAAGTGGTTGGCAAAAGTATTAAACATTCCGCCTGAAAAGAAAAAAATAGATTATGAAAAAGAGTACTCTCTCGATTTCGCACAAAGTGTTGTAACAACCGATCCTCTTTTTGGAACGCGCGGCGGTGCGATACTTTCTCTTAGTGATCTGCTTGGCGATGACCGGTATTATTTTCTCATCTATAATAATGCAGAAGTACAGAGTGACTTTTTAAAAAGTTTTAATGTGCTTGTTCAAAAAGTAAATCTGGCAAGCAGGGTAAATTATACTTTCGGAGTATTTCGTTTGAGCGGCAGAAGATACGATCTGACAGATCCGGATGAATTTTATTTTGAAAAAACATTCGGTGGATTCTTAGGATTCAATTATCCTATTTCAAAATTTGAAAGACTGGAGGCAACCGTAACCGTAGCAAATTCGGATAAAGAAATAGTTCAGAATGTTATTGAGAGAAAAGCATTGCTTGTTAGTAATTCAATCGCATTTGTTCATGATAATTCTCTTTGGGGACCAACCGGACCGGTTGCAGGAAGCCGCGGATTGTTGTTACTGGGGTACACCAGCGATATTAAATACAGCAACGTAAATTATTTTTCAATTGTTGGCGACTATCGACATTATTTTAGAGTCGCTTTAACAACTTTGTTCGCTTTAAGGGCTGCATTTTTTTATAACCAGGGAAAAGAAGAAAGACGATACATAATTGGCGGTAGCTGGGATTTGCGTGGTTATCGCAGGTTTTCTATCAGGGGTAATAAAGTATGGTTTACTTCTCTCGAGTTTCGTTTTCCATTGGTTGATCAACTCCTCATTAGATTTCCTGTTTTCGATTTAGGGTTCAGCGGAATAAGAGGCGCATTTTTCTTTGATGCCGGAAGCGCATGGGATGATAAGTATAAAGAAACTCTCGGTTCTGTTGGAGGCGGAATAAGATTTAATTTATTCGGCGTACTTACTCTAAGGTATGATATTGGAAAACGTATAGAGAATGATTTTAACGATTTTCAAAAAGGTTTGTTTTATCAATTCTTTTTCGGATGGGATTTTTGATTAAAAGAATTTTTATATACGGATTAATGGCGATTCTGATTTTTGGATGTGGTAAATCCTTAATCGAACTTACTTCCAAATTGGATGAGGACCCTCATCAGATGTTTGGAAAAATACCATCAAAAAATTTCTTTGTTCCTGTAACTGTTTCTGACTCACTTAAACTAAAATGGGAAGCCGAAACATACGGCAGTTTTACAAATTCATCCGTAGTTGTTTACGATGAATATGTTTTCATAAGCGATCTTGGCGGAAGAATTTTTGTTTTTAATATTAGTGATGGCAAACGAGTCGGTATGTTGAGAAGTGGTGAAGCAATTGTCGGATCACCATTAGTTTATAAAACTTTGATGATCTATGCCGGAGTTGAGGATAGAAATAATGTAACCGATTTAATTTATTATGATTATGAGAAAGGCAAGGAATATTATTACGAAGAATTTGACAGCAGGGTACTTTCAGAAATGATAGCGCTTGATGATGGGATTATCTTTCTAACCGAAAGTGGAAGAATAAATCGCTATGATCTAAAAGGAAAGTCTGTATGGCAAACCGAAACTGATAAGAGAACCAGGTCTTCTCCATCTTTAATTGCGAATACAATTGTGTTTGGTAACGACGCCGGAGAAATTCTTACTGTAAATGCGGAAGATGGAAAATTAATAAATAGGTTTCAGGTCGGTGGAATTTTCAACGGTTCTCCAAACCTGGAAGACAGTAATGCATTAATATCCAATAATAACGGCAAAATTTATTCAATAAATTATAAATCCGGAAAAATTAACTGGGATTATGACACAGGTGCAAGAATTGTAATGACTCCGGCAACAGATGATTTGAATGTTTATATCGGAAATCTGGATGGATCGATTTATTCTCTTAACAAGGGAAATGGTAAGCTAAACTGGCAGCAAAAATATACCGGGTTATTTAATGCAACGCCATTGATAACCAACAACAGGATAATATTGCCTGACCTCGATCGTTCGTTTTATATCATTGATAAACAAACCGGGCAATCTAAAAACAAGTATTCACTCGATGGGAGGGTAAAATTATCCCCCGTGCTTATTGATAGCACACTATTCATCGGATATGACAGAGGAATATTGAGAGCTTATGAATTCGTTTATTAAAATATTTGTTGCGGCTGCTTTTATTGCCCTGTTTAATACTGAATCCTGTTCACAGGATTGTGAAGTTCAGGTTATCATTAATTGTAATATTGAGAATGTAAATATATTTATTGATGATAGTTTATCAGGCAGTGGAAAAAATGTTGTTACTAATGTATCGGGAGGCGTTCATCAAATTGTTGTAACTAAAAACAATTATAGTTGGGACACAAAAACTTTTAGCGAAACATTAAATCTTCAATCTTGTAATGATACGGTACTGAGTTTTAATTTTTTATCCGATGTTTTGTTAAACTCCGATCCGGGAAATGCAGCAGTATTTGATGGTGATTCTCTGCTCGGGTATACTCCATTGCATATTCCTTTAGGATTGCAGAGTATCAAGCTTCAGAAAAACGGGTACGAAAGTAAAACTGTTCATTACTCCGATTTCGAAAATCTTAAACCTGTGAAGATGAATTTTACGGGCGAGTATAAAGAAGGAACTTTTTTTAATAAAACTCTATTTAAAATTCTTCTCGGTTCTATGTTAGCCTTAGGAGCGACGACAGCCTACTTCAAATTAGAAGCAGATAAATATTTCGATGATTACAAGTTCGGCGGGGATCATTCTCTTTTAGATAAAACACACCAATACGATTTGATAAGCGGGATTTCCTTTGTTGCACTTCAAATAAATTTTGGCTTGATCATTTACTATTTTCTTGTGGATTAAGTTTCTCTTTCCATAAATTACTTTTCCTGAAATTAATCATTTTGACGAATGCTAACCGTTCTTGAATGTATAAATAAATCTGCGGATTATCTTGCAAATAAAGGCATCGAGTCTGCCAGAACGAATGCGGAACTTTTGCTTGCTCATCTTCTCGAATGTAAAAGACTCGATTTATATTTGAAATACGATAAACCGTTAAATGAGCGGGAAATCAATATTTACCGGGAATATCTAAAACGGAGAGCAATGTTTGAACCTGTACAGTATATTATAGGATCAGTTGAGTTTTATGGTTTAAAGCTAAAGGTTTCGCCTGCTGTGCTAATACCTCGTCCTGAAACCGAACTGCTTGTTGAATCTGTGATCAACAGTGTAAACAAAGATGCGAAGCCGAACATTCTGGATATTGGAAGCGGAAGTGGAAATATAGGCATTGCACTCGCATTGAATTTACCTAACTCGGTAATTACCGGTATTGATATAAGCGAAAAAGCGATAAAGATTGCAGATGAAAATTCAAACCAGTATAAATTATCCGGGCGAATTAATTTTTTGAAAAAAGATATATTTGAAGATAATCCTTTGGATAATTCCAGGTTTAATATTGTTGTTTCCAATCCTCCTTATGTTTCGAATGAAGATTATGAAAACGTTCAACCTGAAATAAAAAACTACGAGCCAGGTATGGCTGTTACAGATCAGTCGGATGGCTTATTATATTTTAAAAGAATCGCTGAAATTTCAGATAAGATTTTAGATAAAAACGGAAAAATATTTTTTGAAATCGGTATTCACCAGTTTGAAGATGTGAAATCCATTCTTCAGGAAAATGAATTTGGAAATATTTCAGTGGTTAAAGATTATCAAAACATTGAAAGAATAATTCATGGAGAAAAAATTTGAAAGCCGTTGTTCAAAGAGTAAGCAAAGCATCGGTAGATATTCCTTCAGAAAATTATTTTGCAAAAATAGAAAATGGATTATTGATTCTGCTCGGTATAAAGACCGGGGATACGCCTGAAGATGTAAAGTTTGTTGCAGATAAATGCAGTAACCTGAGGATTTTTGAAGATGATGAACAGAAGATGAATATTTCCGTGCGTGAGAGAAAAGGTGATGTGTTAATAATTTCACAATTCACTTTGTACGGTGAAACTGCAAAAGGAAACCGACCGAGCTTTATTGAAGCAGCTAAACCCGATGAAGCAATTCCTTTATATAATTTGTTTGTGGAAAGAATGAAAGAAAATCTTGGCGCACAAAAGATCAAGTGTGGTATATTCGGTGCAATGATGGACGTTTCATTGGTCAATTCGGGTCCAGTAACTGTTATTGTGGAGTCAAAAAAATAATTGAATTAAAAATTTAACCGTGAGTATTTTGTTGAATCCCGTACTGATGATTTTTATTGATGGTGTCGGAATCGGAAAGAAAGATAAAGAGTACAATCCTTTCTTTAAATTCGGGTTTAATACATTTCAAACTCTTTTCGGAGACATTCCTTCGCTTGAAAATCCTTTCCTTATAGGTGATAATAAATATCTCTTCCCGAGTGACGCAAATCTTGAAGTGACAGGATTACCTCAAAGCGGGACAGGTCAGGCTTCTTTATTTTGCGGTTTTAATGCTGCTAAGTTAGTTGGCAAACATTTCGGACCGTTTCCATATTCAACTACACTTCTGAAAATAAAAAATGATCACATCCTGGCGTACTTTAACAGAAATAAAAATAAAAGTTATTTCGCCAACGCTTATCCAAAACCATTCTTCGATTATTTAAATTCAGGTCGTGAACGGCTCGGTGTAACCGCTGCATCCTGCCGTTTAAACAAGATAAAGTTTAACACTATTTCCGATGTGCGAAAGGGAACTGCTTTGACGGCAGAGATAATAAATAATAGGTGGAATGATAGGCTTAATTATAATTTGTCGAATATAAAACCGCAGACAGCTGCGCGAAGACTCTTAAGATTATCGGAAAAAAATAAATTTACATTGTATGAATTTTATTTGCTGGATAATCTCGGTCATCTCAGGATTAAAGATGAGCTTGAAAGATTCCATAATATAATCGATCTTTTCCTTTTTACAATTCTAACTGAATATAATTACAAGAAAACAACAGTCATCATTTGTTCCGATCACGGTAATTTTGAAGACCTTTCAACCAAAACACATACACGGAATCCATCTCTCACAATTACTGCAGGCAAATATGCTGAAGAACTATTTAATTCAGTGAAAAGTATTATGGATATAAAATCAGCAATTATTAAAAACTGCAGATGAAAGACTTCCCTGTAATTAAATTTACAATTGCATTTATAATAGGAATATTAATTCTGCCTTTAATTCAATTTAGTTTTATCGTTGTACTATTATCCGTTTTACTTTTAATACTGTCCATTCTACTTGTTAGAAATGTCAGGTTCTTCCGGAATTTTGAAATCCCTGGTACAATCATTTCGGTTCTTCTAGTTATTGTTTTAGGGAACTTTACTGCTCACCTAAACGAGAGAAAACTAAATCCCATCGTATCGCAATTATACATAGAAAAAAATATTACTGCATCGGGTAAATTAAATCAAATTGAATTGAAAAAAGAAAATGAAATTATTTTTAGGCTAAAAGCAGATAAATTCATTTTCAAAAGTAAAATTGTAACTGACGAGATGTACTTTTTATGCAGACTTAAAGGAAGCGATAAGGAAAGAAATAATTTTTACGAAAGAATGAAACCCGGTTTTAAAGTAGAAGTAAAAGGAACATATTCAAAAGGGAAAGAAAAAAGAAATCCGGGTGAATTTGATTACAATGCTTATCTAAATTCTATAAATATTCTTGGAATAATTACAATTAATAACCCGGATGATATTGATGTAATCGACACAACCCCGGATACTTTTGATAACCTTATCTTCCTTGCGAGAAAATATGTAGACGATCAACTAAAACTTCTTTATGATAATAACACTGCCGGACTTTTAAGAGGGTTGCTGCTTGCGGACAGAAGTGAAATCGATTATGAAACGAAGACACAATTTATAAATTCGGGAGTTATTCATGTTTTAGCAGTTTCAGGCTTGCACGTTGGATTTATTGCTGCAATTATTATAATCCTTTTAGGAAGATTCAACATTTACCTGCGATCAATTGTAACTATTTTTGGTCTTCTGGCGTTTATGTTTTTTACAGGTGTTCCGCCATCGGTATTTCGTGCTACAGTTATGGCTATTGTAATCATCTTAGCTTTTATTACAAACCGCTCTACTAATATTTTTAACTCTCTGGCAATAGCCGCATTAATTATTCTGATCATTTCTCCGGGCGAAATTTATTCTCCCGGATTTCAACTTTCATTCTCTGCGGTTTTAGCCATTGGTGTTATCTATCCGTTAATTAATTTTTATGTATCGAAATTTAGAATTAAATCTAATTTTCTTAGATATCTGATTTTATTTTTTGCTGTTTCATTTGCTGCACAATTAGGAACATTACCTTTCACTTTAATTTATTTTGGGAAGATCTCTGTAATAGCTTTGTTCACAAACTTGTTGGTAATTCCTGCTATAGGTTTAATAATTTCCCTGGCGGTTACTTCGTTAATATTTAATGTTGTTTTAAGTAGTGCGGCACTTTATTTCGCTCAAACGAATATGATGGTTTCAAATTGTGTTTTGGAAGTAATTAAATTCATCGGGTCACTTAACTTTTCGCATATAAAAATTTCAGCATATTCAACTTTTGATGTAATCATATTCTATCTCTTTCTAACAATACTGATTATTTCAGTTAGAAAATTTAAATCGATTAAGGCAATACTTTTCCTTTTACTTTTTACTATTGTTAATATATTTTTATTTTCTTCAATTGATGACAAACCACTTTTACCGGAAAACGAATTAAGTGTTATGGCAATAGATGTGGGGCAGGGAGATGCGATCTTAATTAAATTTCCTGATAAAAAAACTGCTCTGATCGATGCCGGGCAAGCGACATATTATTATGACAATGGAGAAAGGGTAATTATTCCATTATTGAATTATCTTGGTATAGAAAAAATTGATTACGGCTTTGTCTCCCATATTGATCTCGACCATTATGGCGGATTTGTTTCATTAATCCTAAACAATAGAGTTGAACACATATTTAAACCAAAGATCGATTCGTCGCTGCAAAAGGATTTAAGATTTGAAAAGTTTCTGAAAGAAAGAAATATTGAATTCACGTATTACGATCATCAATCTATGCATTTAGATAATTCCAGGATTTATATTCTAAATGATGAACGGGACGAAAATGTTTATGATCTTTCCTCAAACGATAACAGCGGAATGATAAAAATAGTATATGGTAATTCATCATTTTTATTTACAGGTGATGCGGGAATAAAATCCGAACATATCCTGATCAATAACTATAATAATTTTCTTGATGTAGATGTATTAAAGGTCGGTCATCATGGAAGTAAAACAAGTTCCACTAAAGAATTTATTAAATTTACATCGCCTGAATATGCGATAGTAAGTGCGGGTATTAATAATAAGTTTGGACATCCGAGTCAAGTTATTCTTGATAGGTTACAGGAAAACGGATCAACTATATTTCGTACGGATATTTCCGGCGCTATCTTGTTGATCGGCGACGGTGAAAATCTTCAACAGGAAAATTGGAGAGAATAAGAGTCTCTCGAAAATATTTATCATTTATTAACAAATAATTTTAAGGAATGAGTATGACAAAGACTGCAATAGTCGGAATTATAATGGGAAGTGATTCGGATCTTCCTGTTATGGAAAGTGCTTTCGAAATATTCAAATACTTTAACATTCCATACGAGGTAAAAATATTATCGGCTCATCGTACTCCAAAACAGCATGCAAATTATGCCTCAACTGCTGAAAGAAGAGGACTTAAAGTAATAATTGCAGCAGCAGGTGGCGCAGCTCATCTTCCAGGTGTTACGGCAGCACAAACGATTTTACCTGTTATCGGTGTGCCGATAAAAAGTAAAGCCCTTAACGGACTGGATTCTCTTTTGTCTATTGTTCAAATGCCTCCCGGTGTGCCGGTTGCAACTGTTTCAATTGATGGAGCGAAGAACGCTGCAATACTTGCTGTACAAATACTTGCTCAATCAGATACAAGTTTAAAACAAAAATTCAAAAAATATAAAATAAAGTTGGAGAAAGAATCTATAGCTAAGAATAAAAGAATAAATAATTGATAATCGAAAATTCTTAATAATCATAGTTAATACTATTAGTGTTCAATAATGAGAATGGTGCTGATTTAAGTGTTAACAAGTTATTAAAAAGACTATGAGAACTTGTTTTAAAAGTAATTTTTATTTAATGTTGTTTTAAGAAATTATTGATTGGACAAATTTATCATCTGCTTTGCTTTTAGTCGTAGGTCTCAGTTTCCAAAAACATACCAATAAAAAAATTATACTTAATGATTTGAATTCTTTTGTCAAGTTTTGCCCAATAAATTAATTATTCTAACCATAAATTATAGAGGAGTCTTTATGACAAAATTTACTCTTAATCTGGTGACTATTTTGTGTATTGTTTCTGTCAGTTCTTTGTTTGCACAAACAGAGTTGAAAAATCCAGCAGTGAAATACTATAAAGAAGCTAGTACTCATCAATTACCAGTCCATCACATTCTTGCACCAAATTTAGATGCATTAAATGAAGGATTCGAAAGTGGAGTTGTCCCGCCAACGGGTTGGACCGCAGATGTAACAAATGCTTCATATACATGGGAAGTTGATAATTTTGCTCCTTATGAAGGAACTTACAATGCAACCGTTTTATATGATGCTTTACTCGTACCTCAAGATGAATGGTTAAAATCTCCATCAGTTGATCTATCGACTTTTAGCCAGGCATATTTAACATTTTATTGGAACACAAGTTATTATTGGCTTGTTGATCCATTTGATAATGGCGAAACATATCTAAAAATTTCTACCGATGGTGGCAGTACGTGGACATCTCTATGGTCCGAATCTGATGCAGGTGTTTTCACTAACTGGGAATGGAATGAAACCATTTTGGATATTAGTGCTTACGCAGGTCTCTCAAATGTAATGATTGCTTTTAATTATGTCGCAGTTGACGCAGCTCAATTTTCGGTTGATGCGGTTTCAATATCTGATGCTGCTTGTATTGTTGTCGATGCAACGAATCCAGCTCCTGCAGATTTATCCACATCCAATGATCTAACCGGTGTTTCTTTGGAATGGACAAACGATGCGGGTACAGCGGGAACTGAACTCTATTTTGGTACTGATCCAGGTTCTTTATCTTTAGTTGCAGGAGATCCGACTACATTACTTACTAACTATGCATTAGGAACTTTAGATCAAAATACTAACTATTATTGGCAGGTAGTTAGTTATTCTTCGGATCCATTATGCTATAGCGAAGGTCTAACATGGAGTTTTAGAACTGGTTTTGATGCCTCAGTTAATATACTTGGTTATTGGGGATTTGAAGATGGTTTAATTCCAACTGAATTTAATGTTATAGATGCAAACTCAGATACTTATACCTGGGCGCCATATAACTTTGTAGCGAGTTCCGGAAGTTGGAGTTGGAGCATCCAATGGAATTCTTCTTTGGCAATGGACGATTGGTTTTCGATTGGTCCATTTGATTTGTCCACATCCAACGCTTATAATTTATACTACGATTTTCGTGTAGCTTCTGCGTTATATCCGGAAAATTTAACAGTCTATTTAGCAACGGCTAACGATGGAACCGGTATTGTTTCTACACTTGCTGACTATGCAGATTATGTTAATGAAAATTATGTTACATATAATAACGATTTTACTGTTCCTTCGGATGGAAGTTACTATCTTGTATTTTGGGGACATAGTGCTTTAGATGAATTTAGAATGTACCTGGACGAAATTTATCTAACTAGTACTGCCGGATCTTCTGTTATAACTATCGCAGAAGCAATTGAAGATTTGGATATGAATTTTATTCCGGATCACTATCAGGATACCTTGACGGTTCGTGGAGTTGTTATTTCTCCAAATTATCAGACCAGCAATCGTTCATATTATATTTGGGATGGTACGGCTGGCGTTGTAACATTTATGCCAGGATTAACAAGTGTTGCCCCTGATCTGGGCGATGAAGTTGAAGTATTGGGTTGGATTAATCAATATAATGGACTTACAGAAATCCAACCTCTAACTGATTCTGATATTCAGGTTATCAGTACCGGTAATGCTGTTCCAGATCCAGTTGTTCTTACTCTTGCTGAATACAAAGCAAATTCTGAAATGTATGAAGGCACTTTAATTGGATTTGTTGGATTAAATAAAGTAAGTGGTACCTGGCCTGCAAGTGGTGCAAGTGTTAACTTATCACTAAGTGATGGCGTCGATACTGTTGTGTTTAGAGTTGATTCTGATACAGATATCGATGGTCAACCGGAACCAACCTGGCCTCAGGATGTTATTGGTATCGGAAGTCAGTTTGATTCCAGTGTACCTCCTGATGGTGGTTATCAAATTCTTCCAAGATATTATGCAACTGACTTCTTGCCAGTTGGAACTGTACCTGTTGAGTTGACATCGTTTAATGCAAAAGCTACAAACAATGTAGTTTATCTTAACTGGTCCACTGCGACTGAAACAAACAACCGCGGCTTTGAAATTGAACGTAAAACAACCGATCAATTTATAACTGTTGGTTATGTGGATGGTCATGGAACTTCAACTGAAATACATAACTATTCCTTTGCCGATAGTAAAGTTGAAAGCGGAACATACTACTATCGACTGAAACAAGTTGACTTCGATGGATCTTATGCATATTCCCCGGTTGTCGAGATTGAAGTTCTGAATCCTGTTAGTTTTGCTCTAGATCAGAATTATCCAAACCCATTTAATCCTAGCACAATAATTAATGTTAGTCTGGCGGCAGATTCAAAAATTAAATTGGTTGTTTATGATATTCTCGGTCAGCAAGTATCGACGCTTGTAAACGGTAATTTAGCTGCCGGTTCACATCAGTTTGAATTTAACGCTTCGAACCTGAACAGCGGTGTTTATTTCTACAGGGTAGATGCAGCAGGAGTTGATGGAACCAACTTCTCATCAGTTAAGAAAATGATCCTTACAAAGTAAGTTAGAACTATAATTCTTTTAAAAGCCGATCTGAATAAGGTCGGCTTTTTTTTTTGAGATATAAGAAACAAATGATTTATCAGTACATTGCAAATGCTGTAAGCAATTTATAACTTTGAATGGATTTTTTAACAAGTTAACTGGAAATATGAAAACAATTTTATTTTCTATTACTATTCTCTCTATATTAATTCTTAGCTGTAGTACAAAAAAGTCCCCTGAGGAATTAATGAAGGAAGCGGAAACCTTTACAAATGAGAAGAAAATTCCTGAATCTGTTACATCTTATGAATCTTTGCTAAATGATTTTCCTGATGACAGTTTAGCGCCTGAAGCAACATTCCGGTTGGCAACTATTTATCAAAATAAGTTAGTAATAAATATTTCAGAGGATGAATCACTTCATAAATCTGTAGAGTTATTTCAAAGTATTCACGAAAAATATTCCGGCAGTGACAAAGCCCCGATGGGTTTATTTATGGCGGGTTTCATTCTTGCTAATGATTTGAAAGATTACAATGCAGCAACTGAAATTTATAACCTTTTCCTCGAGACTTATCCTGATCACGAATTAGTTGCTTCTACAAAAGAAGAATTAGACAATATGGGATTAACCCCCGAAGAAATTCTTCAAAAGAAAGTTGCAAGACAGCAATAGTGGCTAAGGCAGATACAGATTATAAAAGTCTTTTAAATCCATCCATTATTCCCAAAATAAATTCACTCGAGTTAAGGGCACGGCTCGTTGTTGAAGGTTTTATGGTTGGTCTTCACAAAAGTCCTTACCATGGCTTCAGTGCAGAATTCTCACAGCATCGCACTTATATGCAGGGAGATAATTTAAAAGATGTTGACTGGAAGGTTTATGGGAAAACGGAAAAATATTTTATAAAGCAGTATGAAGAAGAAACAAATCTTAAGAGTTACATTCTTTTAGATGTTAGCAGGTCTATGGATTATTCATCCGGCAATTCTGTTTCAAAACTCGATTATGCCTCTACGCTGGCTGCGGCACTTAGCTATTTAATGATCAGGCAGCAGGATGCAACGGGACTTACTTTATATTCAAACAAAATTATTCAGTATCTGCCGCCAAAAGCTTCCAGACCATATTTACAGGAAATTCTTAAGACATTATCATCTGCAATTCCTTCAGAAACCACAAACACTGCAGAATGTCTTAATTCAGTTGCAGAAAAAATTAAAAGAAGGGGATTGGTTATTATCATTTCGGATTTGTTTGATGACATAAAATCCATTATTAGTGCACTAAAACATTTTAGTTACAATAAAAATGAAGTGATTGTTTTTCAGGTGCTGGATCCTCTTGAGCGAAGTTTTGCATTTGGAAGAGATGCCATATTCAAAGATATGGAAACTGAAGAAGAGATAACCACACAGCCCTATCAAATTCAAAAAGCTTACAAACTTGCAATGAAAGAATTTATCGATACTCTAAAAAGAGAATGCCTTAATTCTAATATCGATTATAACCTGATCGATACTTCTTCACCTTTCGATAAGGCGTTGTTAAGCTACATTCAGAAAAGATCAAAGCTCTATTAATTTATTTATTAAAAACCTGAATTTCTTTCAAATATTTTTCTGCTTGCTTTTTCGCTTCTTCGATAGATCCGGCTTCTGTTATTATTCTAATAATTGGTTCTGTATTCGATTTTCGCAAATGCAGCCAATGATCTTTAAAATCAATTCTTAATCCGTCATCGGTATTTATTTTTTCATCCTTGTAATTGCTTTTAAACGATTCGATAATTTTATCCGGATCAGAATTAAAAATGCTTACTTTCATTTTATGAATGTAATATTTGGGCAATATATTTTTTAATTCTGTGAGCGATTTCCCGAACTCCAGTAAATGTTGTAAGGTAATTGCAATGCCAACTAATGCATCTCTACCATAATGTAACGCCGGATAAATAACGCCGCCGCTTCCTTCGCCCCCGATAACTGCATACTTTTCTTTCATCAATTTTACTACGTTAGCCTCACCTACAGGAGAACGAAAAACTTTGCAATCAAATTCATCTGCAACGTCTTCAACAGCACGTGTTGTCGATAAATTGACGACAACATTACCTTTTTCTTTTGAAAGAATGAATCTTACAACTTGTGTTATCGTATTTTCTTCACTGAACGGTTCTCCTTTATCGGTTATAAGCACAAGTCTATCAACATCCGGATCAATAACTATTCCCAGGTCGGCATTTGCTTCTTTAACCGCTCTCATCGTTGCAGTAAGATTTTCAGGAATAGGTTCAGGCAGTCTGGGAAAGATGCCTGTCTTCTCACAGTTCATTTCAATTACTTCACATCCGAATTCTTTTAAAAGATCGGGGATAACATAGGCTCCTGCACCATTTACACAATCAACCAAAACTTTAAATTTTCTTTTACGAATTGCATCCCGATTAATGTATTTTAAACTCAAAACTGCTTTTACATGTTTTTTAATTCCATCATCATAACGAACGCTTTTGCCAATTTTATCCCAGCTCACAAAATTTTTATCTGCTTCCTTTAACTTTTCAATCATTATTCTATTTTCATCGGGAGTCAAAAATTGTCCTGTCGAATTCAATAATTTCAGTGCATTCCATTCATTAGGGTTATGGCTTGCGGAAATAGCAATACCTCCCGAAGCATTTAACTCTTTTACGTTGAACTGAACCGTAGGAGTGGGACAGATACCAATATTTACAACATCAAATCCTTTTGCTAAGAGAGTACCCGTAACAAAATTATCAACCATATCGCCGGTTATTCTTGCGTCTCTTCCAATTACAACTTTTCCTTTGCCAATAAGATCGGCATAAGCGCTTGTATATTTTACAATTGTATGCGGATCGAATCCATCGCCGACAATGCCTCTAATCCCCGAAACGCTGACCATCAAAGTACTCATTCATCCTCCGGTGTATAAAAAATTTAATTTAAAAGTTGAACAAAAATATACCGAAAATAACTATTTTGTTATTCATCCGATTGTAAATAATTGAGATCGAATTGAAAAAAAGAATTACAAAGATAAATGAATTGTTGATTGCGTTTTTCGGAGTTCCGAAAAGAAATAAAAAAAAACCGGATTCTCTTGATATGCTGATCGGAACAATTTTATCACAGAATACCAACGATAGAAATTCATATAAAGCATATCAGAACCTGAAACAAAAATATAATAAGTGGGAAGAAGTTGAGAGATTACCTGCATCAAAAATAGAAAAAATTATTAAAGTTGCCGGGCTCGGTAAACAAAAATCAAAAGCTATAAAAAATGTTTTAACCGGAATAAGAAAAGAACATAAAAGTCTGAATCTGAATTATCTTAAAAATTATGCTGATCAATTGGTCCTAGACGAATTAACAAAATATGATGGAGTGGGTGTAAAAACCGCAAGTTGTGTTTTATTATTTTCTATGCACAGAAATGTTTGTCCGGTTGATACACACGTTCATCGCACTTTAAATAGAATCGGGTTAGTAAATACAAGTTCACCTGATAAAACTTTTTCGTTTATTTTTGGAAAAATTCCCGAAGGTGTAGCACATTCATTTCATACTAATCTTATCAGGTTAGGCAGAGAGATTTGCCGACCTTCGAATCCTGGTTGTTCTATTTGCCCTCTCAAAAGAATTTGTAAATATGAGAATAAAAATTATTCTTATACACCCAAACGAAGGAAGAATGAATTTATGTTATTGGATAATATAAACTAAGAATATGGTCAGGATCGAATTAAATAATAAATTAATTATTTGCTTCGATTGGTAGGATATTATTCTTTTTTTTAAGAATTTATTATGATATGGAAAATTTTTTACAGACTAAAGTTGCCGACAT
>Ga0210133_1000052_pt1 | contig 41567 bp, 40 predicted proteins | sample Joice_ThreeSqC_D_2_FD_184874 | JGI IMG/M metagenome (GOLD analysis project Ga0210133, IMG submission 184874) | Wetland microbial communities from San Francisco Bay, California, USA, that impact long-term carbon sequestration - Joice_ThreeSqC_D1... | ecosystem: Environmental > Aquatic > Marine >...
CGAATCGACTTGGGCCACGGTGTGCCCTGCCGAAGCGAGCAAAAGCAGTAGGAAAGTCAAGGTGGTACGCATCATCCCTCCCGACATCGCATGCCTAACTCTCAATCGATGACCGATGACCGACCGGCTAAGGCCGGAATCTGCACGTACCAGTCAACTCGGTCTCTGATCAGAAAAAGGTCGTCCCGACACGGTGATCCGCCGATCGCGTGTCGCGAGGATCGTCAGGTGGGGCGCAGCCTAAAGTTAAGGCCGGCGGTGCCGCGGCGCACCCCATGGCGTCCGCCGCATGTCACTGGCTGCGCGGTGAGTACTCCACGTCCTCCAGTCCCTCGAAGTCGGCGTCCTGGGTCCACAGCGTGGCCTGGAAGCGGCGGGCGGTGGCGAGAATCACGCTGGCGGCAACGGGCAGACCGTGACGGTGTCCCAGCTCCCCGGCGAGGATGGCGAGTTCAGGAGTGAGATCCACCACCTCCCCGGCCGTCAGCGGTGCGATCGCCCGGATCGCGGTCTCGGTTCCCGCCGCACGCCTCAGGTAATGGTAGACCTCCAGAACGACGATCGATGGCACGAGGAGCGAAGGAGTTTCTTCGATCGCCGGTGCAAAGCGTTCGGCGTTCGGCTCGTCTCGCAGATAGGCCAGCCAGGCAGACGAGTCCACGACGTTCATGGATCGCGGTCTCCTTCGCGTTCGAAGGGAGGCAGCCCGAGATCCTCGAGGAAGCCGCGAAGCGACGACGTGGGCACCTGCGGTACGAGCAGGATGGACTGCTCCAGCTCGAAGACGTGGTCCTTCTGGCCGGCTTCCAGCCCTATCCGCTCGCGGACGCCCTTCGGGATCACGACCTGGAACTTGGGCGACACTGTGACCATCGTCATACGTAACTCCGATCGATGGTGTACTCGTTGTACCAGATCGGAACACGTCGCGTCGGTCACCAGGTTCCGCCTCCCTGCATCAGGTCCGCAGGGCTGCGCACGCCCAGGCCGCCTCGATTCAGGACGTGCGTGTAGATCATCGTCGTGCGCACGTTCCGGTGGCCGAGCAGCTCCTGTACGGTACGGATGTCGTAACCGGCCTCCAGGAGGTGGGTGGCGAACGAGTGCCGGAAGGTGTGGCAGGTGGCTCGCTTCGGGATGCCGCTCCTGCGCACGGCTTCCGTCACGGCGCGCTGCACGCACGACTCGTGCAGGTGATGGCGCCGGCGCCGGCCGGTCGCGGGATCGGTCTGGATGCGGGTGGCGGGAAACACCCATTGCCACGCCCACTCGCGGCCTGCGTATGGGTACTTGCGGTCGAGGGCGGTGGGGAGCGACACCCACCCGGCGCCGGCGCGCACGTCGCGGTCGTGCTGGTCCCGCGCGGCCTGAAGGTGGCGGCCCAGCTCGGTGCGGACGAGATCGGGGAGCATGGTCACGCGGTCGCGATCGCCCTTCCCCTCCCGAACCACGATCTCCCGGCGGTCGAAGTCGACGTCCTTCACCCGGAGGCGCATGCACTCCATCAGCCGCATGCCGCTCCCATACAGGAGGGTGGCGATCAGCCGGTGAGGGTTCCCCATCCGGTCGAGAACGGAGCGCACCTCGTTCGGGGTCAGCACGATGGGAAGACGCTTCGGGGTACGGGCCCGGACGACGCGTGATCCGGGATGGTCGATCTCGACCCCGAGCACCTCCCGGTACAGGAAGAGGAGCGCGCTCGCCGCCTGGTTCTGGGTCGAGGCGGCTACGAGGCGCCGCACGGACAGATGGGTGAGGAAGGAGTCGATCTCCGGGGTTCCCATGCGCGCCGGGTGGCGTCCGCCGTGGAAGCGCAGGTAGCGCCGCACCCACGAGACGTAGGCCTCCTCGGTGCGGTGACTCATGTGCCGGGCCCGCATCCGCGCCCTCAGGTCGTCGAGCAGGCGCAGGTGATCGGGCGGTCGGTCGCGCATGCCCCACGATCGAGGCTCACTTCATCGGATTCGCAACCGGCGGTGGGGCCCGACATCTAGGTCGATCGGGCCCGGCCACCGCTTCACGGCTTTGGAAGAATCGAGGACCCTACTCGCCGACGTCCATCACCTCGGGAGAGGGCTGGTTCCACATCCAGCGCCATGTCTGCCACGTACCTTCCGGGCCGGCCTTGTAGAGCGCGGACCACTTGCCGCTCAGGGCCGCCGCATCGGCGCCGGCAGCGGCTGTCGGGTTGAGCATCCAGGCTCCACGGGCGTAGGCGGCATCTCCCACCGCCATCACTTCGTCGACGGTGGCAGCCTGCTGGTACATCGCGATGTCGTATCCCTCCGCCATCGTCGCGAGGATCGCGGTCCGTCCCTCGATCGGCAGCCCGTCCGGCTGCAGCAGTACGGCGTCCTCGGCAATCATCTGGCCGAGCGCGGCCTGGTCTCCCGTGTTCCAGGCGGCGACGAACTGATTCACTTCCCCACGCAGGGTTCCGACATCGAGGCTCGCGGCCTCGGCGGCGCTCGCCGCATCCTCGGTCTTCGGCGCCGATTGGGCGCAAGCCGTCATCAGGACGGCGGAAGCCAGGCCGAGTGTCAGGTGTCGCTGGACTTTCATGTTGCCTCTCTTCGCTGTGGGCTGCGGTGTGGGCGAGGTGCCGCTACGACCGCGAGTGGAGTCCGATCCGGTTGCCTTCGCAGTCCTCCATGAACCCGACGAACCCGTACTCGCCTATGCTCTTCTTCGGCTGGATCACCTTGCCGCCGTTCTGCTCCGCGCGGGCGAGGCATCCGTCGATGTCGGGAGCGGTGAAGTACACGAGGGTCCCTGCCTCGGACGGCTGGTACCACTCCCCGTGGCACAGGGCGCCGGGCGACCCGATTGCGTCCTGCTTCCACGGGAACCACGCCATCGTGAGCGGGCCCATCTCGTGAACCGGGAGGTCGTCGAACCCGAACACGGCCTCGTAGAACGCTTTCGCGCGGGCCAGGTCCGTGACCGGGATCTCGAACCAGCCGACGGGATTGTGATCTGCGGGCATGCTGCCTCCTCGTGCGTCGGTCTCGTGCGTCAGTCGATCCAGTCCGCGATGAACAGGTTCGTCTCGTGCGGCAGTTCGTTGCCGCGGTTCGAGGCGAAGATCAGCTTCGTCCCGTCCGAGTTGAACATCGGGAATCCGTCGAAATCCCCGGCGTACGTGATCCGCTCGAGGCCGGTCCCGTCGATGTTGATCGCGTAGAGGTCGAAGTCGGGGGCCCGGACGCTCTCGGCGTCCATGTTCGACGCGAAGATGATCCGCTCGCCATCCGGAAAGAAGTACGGCCCGAAGTTCGCCCGACCGTTGTCGGTCAGTCGCCGCTTGTTGGAGCCGTCGGCGTCCATCACGAAGATGTCGAGCTGCGACGGGCGGATCAGGCCCTGCGCGAGCAGCCGCTGGTAATCGGCCAGCGCCTCGCCTTCGGGGTGGCTCGCCCGGTACACGATCTTCGTGCCGTCGTACGACCAGAACGGGCCGCCGTCGTAGCCGGGCTCGTTCGTCAGCCGGGTCACCTCGGAGCCGTCGGTGCGCATCTTGTAGATCTCGAGGTCGCCGTCACGCGCGGACGTGAACACGATCCACTCGCCATCCCGCGTGATGGTGGCCTCGGCGTCGTAGCCGGGCGTATCGGTCAGCCGCTGCAGGTTGGACCCGTCGGGATCGGCCGTGAAGATGTCGTAGTCCTTGTACAGGGCCCACACGTAGCCCTGCGACATGTCGGGATCGGGCGGGCACTCTTCCCCGCCCAGGTGGGTGGAGGCGTAGAGGATCTTGCGGTTTCCGGGGAAAAAGTAGCCGCACGTGGTGCGCCCGGCCCCGGTACTCACCATGCTGAGGTCCGATCCGTCGGGGCGCATCGTGTACTGCTGGTCGCAGCTCCCGTCACGGGGCGTCGCCTGGAACATGATCCACTGATCATCCGCGCTCCAGTAAGCCTCGGCGTTCTGCCCCGCGTACGTCAGCTGGTGCAGGTCGGCGAAGTGGTGCTCGTCCTCCTGGATCAGCTGGCCCGCCGGCTCGTAGCCGGTCCGGAAAGGGGCCACGGCCGTGATCGCGGCCTCCCCGGTGACCTGCGGTTGCGATTCCGCGCGGCTGCCGTCGTCCGGCTGTCCGCCGCACGCCGCCAGGGCCACGAGCCCCACGGCCCACGAGATGCTGAATCCGCTCTTCATCCCAGCGCTTCCCCTATGATCCACGTGATGTCCTCCACGATGTCGTCCCAGGTCACCTCGTCCGCCTTGGTGACCGTGATGAAATTGTCCACGATGAGGAGCGCGCGGACGCCCTGCACGCTGAACAGGCGCGCCGCCAGCTCGTCGTCCCCGACTTCGTGGGACCCGAAGTACGAACGGCTGTTCGTGCCGAGCGAGACTCCGCTGACCACGAACTTCGCAGCGTTCGGATTGGGCGTTCCCTGTACGGTGATGTCGGCCTTGGACATCGAGCCTGCTCCTCTTTCTCTCCCGCCCTCGGAAAGCGGGGCGGGAATGTACCGCCCGACGGCGGGCGCGTCATCTGTCGCCGATCGCCTCGTCCAGCATCCGGGTGGCCGCCCGCATCAGGTCCCGGCTCAGGGACAGCGGCGGCGAAAGGGAGATCACGTTGCCGGCCGGTCCTCCAGCCAGCACGATCCAGCCACGCTGCAGGGCGTCCCGCATCACGCGCCCCGCGAGATCCGGGGCCGGCGTCCGCGACTCGCGGTTGGCGACCAGGTCGATGCCGATCATCAGGCCGCGGCCCCGCACCTCGCCGACGGAAGGGTGGCGGTCCAGCGCCTCTCTCAGCTCGCCGATCCAGCGCTCGCCCTCGATCGCCGATCGCTCGACCAGGCCGTGCCGCTCGATCTCGCGCAGGGAGGCGAGGGCGGCCGCGCAGGCGAGCGGGTTCCCGAGGAAGGCCGAGGTGTGGATCGCCTCGCCTCCGGAGGGGGGCCACGCGTCCATCACTTCCTTCGATCCGATGCAGGCGGCGATCGGCAGGGTGCCGGACAGCGCCTTCCCGACGCACGCCAGGTCAGGCGTGACGTCGTCGTGCTGGCACGCGAACCAGCGGCCGGTGCGGCCGAACCCGGTGTAGATCTCGTCCGCGATCAGCAGGAGGCCCCGGTTGCGGCACAGGTCCGCCAGTCCGGGCAGGAAGCCGGGCGGCGGCACCACGTCTCCGCCGCGGCCCTGGACCGGCTCCACGATGACGGCCCCGACGGCCTCTCCTTCGCTCGTGCCCAGGAGCTCCTCGAGCTGGGCCAGGGCGGCGTCTCCGGCCGGCCCCCGGTACGGGTCGGGATACGGGCAGCGCAGGACGTGCGGGTTCAGCTGGTCGGCGAACGGTGCCCGGAACAGGTCCCGGTCCGTCGCCGCCAGCGCGCCGTAGGTCAGGCCGTGGTACGCTCCTCCGAAGGCGATCGCTCCCGGCTTGCCAGTCGCGAGGCGGGCGGTCTTGAGGGCCGCCTCCACGGCCTCGGCCCCGGAGCAGGTCAGCACGATCCTCGGGTCGGAGATCGGCGACACGGCGGCCAGGGCCTCCAGCAGCCTCACCTTGAGGACGGGCGGGTGGACGTCGCCCATGCCGTGCGACAGCCGCCCGAGCTGCCGGCGGATCGCCTGCATCACGCGCCGGTTCCGGTGCCCGGCGACGGCGACTGCGAACCCGGCCGACAGGTCGACGTAGCGGTTTCCGTCGGCGTCCCACACGTTGCTCCCCCGCGCCTTCTCCCAGAAGATGGGGAAGTCGTCGGCCAGGCAGGTGACGTTGCGCGATTCGACGCGGGCGAGGCGTGCCGCGAGGCGGCGCGACCGGGGACCGGGCGGCGGGACCTGGATGCGGGGCGGCTGGTTCCAGTCGGTGGGTTCGCTCATGACCCGCGAAGGCTAGCCGCGGACACGGAGGGCGTCAACGAACGGCGCTTCCCACGACGGGAGCGACGGAAACGGGAAAGGCAGGCGAATGAAGCTGGCGGGCAAGGTGGCGATGATCTCGGGCGGTTCGAAGGGGCTGGGCGCGGCCCTCGCACGGCGGTTCGTGGCGGAAGGGGCCTCGGTGTCGCTGTGCGCGCGACGACCGGAGGGTGCGGCGGACCTGGCGGACGAGCTGCGCGCGGCAGGCGGACGGTGCCTGGTGGTAGGATGCGACGTGACGGACGAGGCGGAGGTCGCCGCCTGGGTACGGGCGACGCTGGAAGAGTTCGGTCGCCTGGACGCGGTCGTGAACAACGCCTCGATCCTCGGGTCCCGGCGCGCGATCGCCGAGGTCCCGGCCGATGAGTGGCGGGCCGTGATCGAGGTCAACCTGACCGGCGTCTTCCTGGTCGCGAAGGCCTGCATCGGGCCCCTGACCGCGACCCGCGGGTCGATGATCCACCTTTCGTCCGGCGTCGGGGACCACGGCCGCCCGTACTGGGGCGCGTACTGCCCGGCCAAGAACGGGGTCGAGGCCCTGTCCGAGATGCTGGCCGGCGAGCTGGCGGAGGCCGGGGTGCGCTCCAACGCGGTGGATCCGGGCGCCATGCGGACGGTCATGCGGGCCGAGGCGTACCCGGACGAGGACCCGGAGGGCGTCCCCAGGCCGTACGAGATCTCCGACATCTTCGTCTTCCTGGCCTCGGACGAGTCGACCGGCGTCACCGGGCAGCGCTTCCGGGCCCGTGACTTCCAATGGCCCGATGCGGACGAGGCGCCGTGAGCCACCCGCGGCGGCTCTGGGTGCGCTTCCGGCGGGTCGGCCCGGAGCGCCGCGAGGCCTACCTGGGAGCGGTCCGCGAGGCCGGCGTCGCCGCATCCGGGAACGGGGCGCACCTGTGGGCGTTCGAGGTGGACGGGGACGAGGGCCAGTACGTGGAGTTCCTCGAGGGTCCCGACGACGAAGAGCTCGCCCGGGTGGACGGATCGACGGCGGCCTCGCTCGCCGCGGCGGCCGGAAGCCCGGAGGCCGGAGTCGCGGAAGCGGCGGCGGAGGTATGGGTCGGAGCGCAGGGCCTGAAGTGCACGGAGGCCAGGATCCCGGCAGGACCCCCGGACGGCGCGGCCGACTGAGGCTGGCGAGGGACGTCTACTTCTTCGCGTACTGCCACAGCACGATCAGCAGGATCACCCCGCCGACCAGCCAGTACCAGTATTCCTGGGCCGAATGGCCCGCCCAGCGCAGCAGGCTCTGCACGGCCGACCCGCCGTACTCCAGCGAGGCCTGGGGCGCTACCACGGGTACACCGTCCACGCTCCGCACGCGGAGTTCGGGCATACGAGCCGCACGCGGAACGGTGAGGAGCCGCCGCTCGGGGCCGGGTAGCGCTCGACCCGCCGGGTCAGCTTCGTGCCGCACTTCGGACAGTCCGGCTCGCCGCCCGGGATCGGCTTCTTGCGGTCCTCGGCCTCCAGCCGGTCGCCCGCCTCCGGATCGAGCATGGCCCCCGCGTCGCCCCGATCGACTTCCGGAACGGCGGAGGATTCTGCGACCGGCGTGCTTTCTTCGCTCATCGATGCGCGGCTTTCTGTTCTCCGGGTGGCGGATCGTGCGGCTCCACAATACCCGTATTGGAGCGGAGAGCGCTACGTCAGGTCGGTGGTGCGGGCGTCCGTCCGGCGTTGTATGCTGTGATCCATGCAGGTCGAGATCCGCAGAATCAGCATCCGGTCGGCGTTCAAGCTGGCCATGGTTTTGTACGGCCTCATCGGGTTCCTGGTGGGGTTCGTGCTGGCCGTCGCGGCCAGCGTGGAGGTGCCGCCGGGGACGGAGCCGAACATTCTGACCCGGCTCGGCTTCTGGTCGATCGCGGTGTTCCCGGTCCTCTACGGGCTGGCCGGCGGGCTCACGGCGGCGGTCGCGGTGGCGCTGTACAACGCCGGCGCCTCCCTCGTGGGAGGACTGCGGCTGGACTTCCCGGAAGTCGAGCCCGAGTCGGATGGCCGGGTCCGCGTCGCGGGACGCGCCGCCCGTTACCTGGAACGGATGCTGGAACGCGAAAAGAAGAGCCGTGCTTCGCAGCCGGAGCCGGCCGAGTCGGGAGCCGAGGACAGAGCGAAAGAGGCGAAGCCATGACGCCCAGGAGCGACATCCGGTTCTTCACGGTGCAGGAGGCCAACGCCACGCTCCCGTTCGTGAGTCGCATCATGGCGGACATCGTGGAGGAGAACGCGCGTCTGCAGGAGCTCCTCCCGGCGCTCAAGGAAGCCCGCATGCGAACCCGTCGCCGACCGTCGGCCGCGGAAGAGCTGGACGCGCTGCGGGCGGACGTCGCCGCGATCTCGGCCCGCCTCGAGGGATACCTGAAGGAGCTTTCCCAGGTCGGCTGCGTGTTCAAGGGCCCGCAGGGCCTGGTCGATTTCTATTCGATGCGCGAAGGGCGCCCCATCTTCCTCTGCTGGCGCTACGGAGAGGAAGAGATCCGCTACTGGCACGAGCTGGAGGGCGGCTTCGCGGGCCGGCTGGAGCTGGAGCCCGAGGCGGTGGCCTCGCCCTGAACAGGCCTCTGGCCGGAGGAAGCACGCACATGGCTGGATCCCGCAGGATCGCGCTCGCCTACTCGGGCGGGCTCGACACTTCCGTGGCGGTTCCCTGGCTGATCGAGAACTACGATGCGGAGGTGGAGTGCGTCGTGGTCGATGTCGGCCAGGGGCTCGACGACCTGGAGGGGATCGAGGCGCGCGCCGCCGCCGCCGGGGCTTCCGGGTGCCACGTGGTGGACGTGCGCGAGGCGTTCGTCGAGGAGTTCATCTGGCCGACCCTGCGCGCGAGCGCCGTGTACGGCAGGAAGTATCTGCTCGGCACGGCGATGGCCCGGCCGCTGATCGCGCGCGAGGTCGTGCGGGTGGCGCGCCAGGTCGGGGCCACGGGACTGTCGCACGGCTGCACCGGAAAGGGCAACGACCAGGTCCGCTTCGAGCTCACGTTCGCGTGGCTCGCGCCCGACCTCGACGTGATCGCACCGTGGCGCGAGTGGGACATCCGGGGCCGCAAGGACGCAGAGGAGTACGCCCGCCGGGCCGGCGTCCCGCTGCCGCCCGCCAGGACCTCGATGTACTCGCGCGACCGCAACGTGTGGCACATCTCGCACGAGGGCGGCCCGCTCGAGGACCCCACCACGATGCCGGAGCAGGACATGTTCCTGTTCAGCGCGGACCCGCGCACCGCCCCGCAGGAAGGCGAGACGGTGGAGATCGGCTTCGCGAACGGCACCCCGGTGTCGGTGAACGGCGAGCGCCTGCCCGGTCTCGCCCTGCTCGAGCGGCTGAACGCGATCGGGGGGCGGCACGGCGTCGGGCGGGTGGACCTTGTGGAGGACCGGATCGTCGGCCTCAAGTCGCGCGGCGTTTACGAGACCCCCGGCGGCACCCTGCTGTACGTGGCGCACCGGGAGCTCGAACAGCTGGTGCTCGATCGCCGGACCCTGGAGCTGAAGGACGAGGTCGCGATGCGTTACGCGCGCCTCGTGTACGAGGGACGCTGGTGGGGGACGGAGAAGGAGTCGCTCGACGCCCTGATCGAGGTGACTCAGCGTCACGTGAACGGGACGATCTCGCTGTTTCTGTGCCGCGGGAACGTGTCGGTCGCGGGCCGCTCGAGCTCGATGGGGTTGTACCGTGAGGAATACGCCACGTTCGAGAGCGGCGACCTGTACGACCACAAGGACGCCACCGGGTTCATCCGCCTGTTCGGCCTCCCGTATCGGCTCGCCGGCCAGGCCCGCCTGCCGGACGTGAAGGAGACCGGCGCCGAGCCGGAGCCGGTTCCCCCGCCGGAGGAGATGGCCGGCAGCGACTGGCTCGACTGACACGGTGGAGAGCGAGATGAGCGCCGGGGCCGAAGACGGCGGGATGAGACTGTGGGGGGGCCGGTTCGGAGATGGACCGGCGCCCGAGCTGGACCGGATCAACCGCTCCCTGCCGCTGGACTGGCGCCTCTGGCCCTACGAGCTGGCGGTGGACCGGGCCTGGATCGACGAGCTCGCGGAGGCGGGACTGGTGGACGCGCCGGCCCGGGAGCGGATCCTCGCCGGGCTGAGCGTGGTCGAGGACCGGATGACGGCCGGGCGACCGGAACGCGAACCCGACGAGGACGTGCACACGCTGGTCGAGCGCTGGCTGGCCGAAGAGATCGGCGAGGAAGCGAGCCAGGTGCGGATCGGCCGTTCCCGCAACGACGTCGTCGCCACGGACACCCGCCTGTGGACGCTGGACGCCTGCCGCCGGATCGACGCGGCCGTGCGTAAGCTGCAGGAGGCGATGATCTCCACGGCGGAGCGGAGCGCCGAGCTCCCGTTCCCGGCCTACACGCACCTGCAGCGCGCCCAGCCGACGACGGCCGCCCACTGGCTGCTGTCGCATTTCTGGTCGCTGGCGCGCGGCCGGGACCGGATCGCCGACGCGAGGGCCCGGGTCTCGCTCCTGCCGCTCGGGGCAGCCGCGGGGACCGGTTCCACGGTCCCGGTGGACCGGGAGCGACTGGCGCGGACGCTGGGTTTCGCGGGCCTGTGCGAGAACTCGCTGGACGCCGTCGGAAGCCGGGACTGGGTCTCGGAGGTCCTGTACGCGTGGACCCAGCTCGCCAACGACCTGTCGCGGCTCGCCGAGGACCTGGTGCTTTACGCGAGTGCCGAGTTCGGGCTCGTGCGGCTGGATGACGCCTACAGCACGGGCTCCAGCCTGATGCCGCACAAGCGGAACCCGGACGGGGCCGAGCTGGCCCGGGCGCGCGGCGGCACGATGATCGGCGTGCTGGCCGGCTACCTGGCCTCGCTCAAGGGGCTGCCCACCGGATACAGCAAGGACCTGCAGGAGGACAAGCGGACCCTGTTCGGGGCGGAGGAAGCGCTCGCCGAGACGCTCGCGGTGCTCACCGGTACGGTCGGCACGATGACGTTCGACGCGGAGCGCGCGGCGGCGGCGATCGGCCCGGAGATGCTTGCCGCGGACGTGGCGGAGAGGCTGGCCGCGGGGGGAGTGCCGTTCCGGGCGGCGCACGAGGCGCTCGGGCGGCTGGTCGGACGGGCGGAAGCCCAGGGACGGCCTCTGTCGGACTACTCAGGAGAGGCGGCGGCCGAGGTGGATCCGCTCCTCGGGGCCGTGCGGCCGGAGTGGTGGGACGTCGGGGCGGCGCTGCGGCGGCGGTCCGTGGCGGGAGGCAGCGCGCCGTCGGCGGTGCAGGATCAGCTCGAAGAGGCCCGCGTCCGACTCGGTGACTGAGCAGGGCCTGACGGGTCGCTCAGGCGGGCTCGGTCGCGGGAGCCAGGCCGATGGCCGCCGGGTCCAGCCCTTCGAGGCGCAGGATGTTCTGCGCCGTCTCGCCGATCAGGCTGTCCGGGGTGGACGCGCCCGCCGTGAGGCCGATCTCCACCTTCCCCTCCGGGAGCCACTCCTTCTCCTCCCGCACGTCCAGCCCGCCCGCCGACTTGTACGTGATGATCCCGGTCTCGACGTCGATGCCGCGCGCCGACTCGATGTGGTACGTGCGCGTGGACTCGGCGCACAGGGCGGCCAGGTGGTTCGTGTTGCTCGAATTGAAGCCTCCGACCACGATCATCGCGTCGGGCGGGTCCTTCATCATCTCCTTCACCGCGTCCTGGCGATCCTGCGTGGCGGAGCAGATCGTGTCGAAGCTCCGGAAGCGCTCCGGAAGCGCCTCCGACCCGTAGCGGTCCGACATCGCTTCCGCCAGCCGGGCCGCGATGGCGAGCGATTCCGACGCCAGCATCGTGGTCTGGTTCGCCACTCCGATCCGCTCCAGGTCGCGCGCCGGATCGAAGCCCTCCGACGCCCGGTCGACGAACCTCTTCCGGATCACGGATGCCTCGACCTCTCCCCGGATGAAGCCGCACACCAGCTCCGTCTCCGTCATGTCTCTCACCACCAGGTAGCGTCCCCCCGGATAGCGCAGGACCTGCGAGCTCGTCGCCCGAGTCTCCTCGTGGAAGTGCTTCCCGTGGATCACCGCCGTCAGCCCGCCCCGCGCGTAGCTCTCCACCCGCTTCCACACGTGAAGCACCGACCCGCAGGTCGTGTCGACCCGGATGCACCCGATCTGCCGCAGCGCCTCGAGGTCCTCGAGCTTGACGCCGAAGGCGGGAATGATCACCACGTCGTCCGCCTGCACGGCCGAGAAATCGAATCGTCCGTCCTCGTCGGGGAGCAGGAACCGGATCCCGCGGTCTTGCAGCTGCTGGTTGACGTGCGGGTTGTGGATGATCTCACCCACCAGGAAGATCCGGCGGTCCGCGAACTTGGCGCACGTCTCGTACGCGTACTCCACCGCCCGGTCCACGCCGTAGCAGAAGCCGAGGCTGCGGGCCATGCGGAACGTGAGTCGACCCACGGTCAGCCGGTAGTCGGCCGCCTTGATCGCCTGCACGAGCTCGCTCCCGTACGCCTCGGCCAGGAGCGGCTTCACCTCGGCCTTGAGACCGAGTCCGCGCCGGAAGTAGTTGTCTCCGTTCGCTTTCATCGTGCGCTATCGTAACCCGGGGCGAGCCGGGAGTTCAACTTCCGGCCAGCGCGTCTACCAGGAACGCGGCGGCGCGGTCGGTCAGGAGGACGGGTCCGGGGTCCTTCTCCATCGCACCCGCAGACGACCCGCCGCGCGTCCACGCGCCCGGCCGTCCGACCAGCGCCCGCGCGAGGAGCCGTGCCTTCTCCGGCCCCCGGGTCCACGCCCGGACCGTGACGCTGTCGCACTCCGCGTCCCGTATCTTCCGCCCGATTTCCGCGTACACCAGCGCCGCCGCCCGGATCGCCGGCCGGCAGCGGGCAGGCAGGTCCTCGATCCCCGGCCAAGCGGCCGCGTACAGGTCGTCGGCATCCTCCAGCAGCGATCGCACGGCGTTTCGCACGGGGGCACTGGGCTCGGGCGCGCTCAGCCACGTCGCGGGCTCGAGGCCGGCGGCTCGCAGCGGTTCCAGGGGCAGGTACAGACGACCCGTCCGGGCGTCCTCTCCCACGTCGCGCGCGATGTTCGTGAGCTGCATCGCCGCCCCGAGCCGGCACGCCGCCCGCACGGTGCCGGGGCCCCGGCGGTCCATCACGGCCGCCATCATCGCCCCCACGGTTGAGCCGACGCGCACACAGTAGTCGATCGCCTCCGCCCGGTTCTCGTACCGCCGGCCGGCGACGTCCCACTCGAACCCCTCCAGCATCGCCTCGGGCACGTCGCGCGAGATCCGGCACCGGAAGACGGCGTCGGAGAAGGCCCGCTCCACCGGGCCCTCGGGACGACCGGCGTACACCCGCTCCAGCCCGGCCCGGATCCCCTGCAGCGCCTCGGCGGGCCGGTCCGTCCGGTCCACCGCGTGGTCCGCCACCCGGCACCACGCGTACACGGCGCCCGCGTCGGCGCGCACCGCGGACGGGAGGAGCAGAGAAGCGGCGTGAAAGCTCCTCGAGCCCTCGCGCAGCAGCCTCCGGCCGACCAGCCGGTCTTCGGCCAGCGTCGCCTCGGGCGTCGGCGGCCCCTCCGCGCTCACCGGCCGGCCACCGGGTCGGGCACCACGGCGTCCAGCACCCGCGCGGAGGACAGCACGCCCGGCACGCCGGCTCCCGGGTGCGTGCCGGCGCCGACCAGGTAGAGGCCCTGCACTTCCTCGCTCCGGTTGTGGGGCCGGAACCAGGCGCTCTGGCGGAGGATCGGCTCGAAGCTGAACGCGGCGCCACGGAACGCCAGCAGCTCGTCCCGGAAGTCGAGTGGAGTCATCACTCGCGAGGTCACGATCTCGTCCTTCAGGCCCGGCAGGACCGTGTCCGACAGGTGCGCCTCGATCGCCCGCCGGTACGGCTCCGCGCGCTCCGTCCAGTCCACGTCCGCCTCGAGGTTCGGCACCGGAGACAGCACGTAGAACGCGTCCATCCCTTGCGGGGCGAGGGACGGATCGGTGGCCGTCGGACGGTGCAGGTAGAGGCTGAAGTCCGGTGCCAGCCGCGCCCCGAAGATGTCATCCAGCAGCTCCCGGTAGCGCGGACCGAGCAGGATCGAGTGGTGCGCCACGTCCGGATACGTGCGGCGGGTCCCGAAGTACCACACGAACAGCCCCATCGAGTAGCGGGCCGTTTCGAGCTTCCGATCGGTCCACCGGCGGCGGGCCGAGGCCGGCACCAGGTAGCGGTAGGTCCACGCCGAGTCGGCGTTGGACACGACCACGTCGGCCTCGATCGTTTCTCCGTCCGCCAGCTTCACACCGCGGGCCCTGCCTTCCTCCACCACGATCCCGGTCACCTCGGCGTTCAGCCGCAGCTCGCCGCCCAGCCCGTCGATCAGGCCCAGCAAGCCTCGCACGAGCGCGCCCGTGCCCCCGATCGGGAAGTGCACGCCCCATTCGCGCTCCAGGTACGCGATCAGCGTGTAGATCGACGTCGTGGCGAACGGATTGCCGCCCACGAGCAGCGGGTGGAAGCTCAGGACCTGCCTCAGCTTCGGGTGCCGGACGAACTTAGACACCAGCCGGTACACGGTGAGCTGGCTCTGAAGCCGCACCATGTCGGGCACGATGCGCGCCATGTCCCAGGCGGAATCGAATGGCACGTGTCCCAGCCGCGTGAAGCCGGTGGCGAAGATCCGCTCGCTCATCGCCAGGAAACGCTCGTACCCGGCCTCGTCTTCTGGCGAGAAGCGACGGATCTCACGCCGCATCAGGTCCGCGTCGCCCGAATAGTCGAACACGTCCCCGTCGTCGAACCGGATCCGGTAGAACGGGTGCACGGCCCGAAGGTCCACGTCGTCCTCGAGGCGCCGCCCGCACAGCTCCCACAGCTCCTCGAACAGGAACGGAGCCGTGATCACGGTGGGCCCGGCGTCGAACGTGAAGCCGTCCTGCTCGAACACGCGGGCCCGCCCCCCCGGCTGGTCGAGACGCTCGAGGATCGTCACCCGGTATCCGCGCGCCCCGAGTCGGACCGCGGCGGCCAGGCCGCCGAAGCCGGACCCGATGATGATGGCCCGCGCCTTTCCGTCCGTGTCTCCGACCAGTGTCTCCGCCCCTTATCCCTGCGGTTCGTTCGCGTCCGGCTCGCGGCACGCAATCTACTGCCGGACCTGAGTGCTCCCAAACGAGGTCGCCGGGGTAACGTTGCACGGACGGGTGTGCGCGGGTAGCGTCGCCGGAACGTCAACAGCGGAATCGAAATGAACCACCGAGCTCGCGCGACAGTCCTCTGCCTGGCCCTCCTCGCCGGCTGGCCGGCGCCCGGCGCGGCCCAGGAGCTCGTCTCCCTCGTGCCGCCGGGGCTCTACGCCAGCCGCCAGTACGTCTCCAGCCGGGCCATGACCCGGCCCGACAACCGCTACCTGCGAGTGCGGACCACCGGCATCCTGCTGCACCGGGTGATCGCCTCGGAGGACGGCCTCGCGGTCGAGTCCCGCTACTGCTCGATCGAGCAGGAGCCTCTCGGCAAGGTGCGCACGTCGATCGGCCCGGGTTTCGTGTCCGCCATTCCGGCCTGGGTGTCCCCTTTGACCGCGGACCCGGATGGCGGACCGGCCGGCGTGCGGATCGCGCGGCACACCGTGGTGCTCGGCGCCCACCTCGTCGACCCGGAGAACGACCGCCTTCCCACGGAGGAGGACGATCCGCGCGTCACGGACCCAGACGGCGACGGAAACCCGGGCGTGACCGTGGATGTGAGCGGCTTCGTGAGCGGACAGGTCTACCTCGTGCAGCGGCTCGTCCGCGGACTGCGCGGGACCGCCGGCCCCGGAGGCCGGATGACCGGCACCGTGGAGGGAGCCGGCGACCAGGTGGTGATCGGCGCGTCGAGCGGCATCCTCAAGACGTTCACGCCCGATTTCGAGTACAACCCGGACCCGAAGCGCAACACGTTCGTCTGGGTGCCGGTGCCGGAGGACGCGACCTGCGCGAGCGTGCTCGCCGGACGCGACAGCCTGTTCGGGGAGGACTGACGCGGTGGACGCGGACGTCCTGATCGTCGGTGCCGGCTGCGCCGGCCTCAGCCTCGCGGTGCGGCTTCTCGAGTCCACCGGATCCGAGCTCGACATCCTCCTCGTGGATCGGCGCGAGGTCCACGTGCGCGATCGCACCTGGTGTTACTGGTCCGGGCCCGACCATCCGTTCCAGGCCGCGGTGCGGCAGTCGTGGCACCGCTGGAGGATCCTCACCGCCGGGGACGAGGTGGAGCGCGGCTCGCGTTCGGTCGCCTATCGCTGCATCCCGGCCGACGCGTTCTACAAGCTCGCGCTGGAGCGCCTCGGGCGGAGCTCGAACGTGAGGCTGCTGCGCGGCGTCACGGTGGAGGGGTTCCGCGAGATCGACGGCGGCGTGGCTGCCCTCACCCCGGACGGCGAGCTGTCGGCGCGCCGGGCGTACGACGGCCGCCCTCCCGACGCGACCCCGGTACCCGCCGGCGAGATCCACTGGGTGCAGCACTTCGTGGGACTCGAGGTCGAGACGGACCGGCCCGCCTTCGATCCATCCATCGCGACGCTCATGGACTTCCGCGTCATGGACGGACCGGACATCCGGTTCATGTACGTGCTGCCCCTGAGCGACCGCACCGCCCTCGTGGAGGACACGTTCTTCGGCGGCGAGCCGCGCCCCGAGCGCGAGTACGTCGAGTCGATCCGGAGCTATCTCTCCGGAAGACTCGGCGTGGACCGGTTCAACGAGCGGCACCGAGAGAAGGGCGCCATTCCGATGAGCACCGTGCCAACCCCGCCCTCGAGGATCGGGCGCGTCACGCACATCGGCGTGCGGGCCGGCCTCGCCCGTCCGGCCACCGGGTACGCGTTCCTCGCCATCCAGGGACATTCCCGGCGCCTCGCGGTGCAGGCCGCGCGAGCCGGCCTTGACCGCCCGCTGTCGCCGGGCCGTCCGTATCCGAGGGCGACGGCGTTCCTGGACCGGGTGTTCCTCTCCTACCTCGATCGCGAGCCGGAAGCGGCACCGGAGATGTTCCTGCGTATGTTCGAGGGCGTGGCGCCGGAGCGCATGGCCCGCTTCCTGTTCGACGGCGGGTCGCGCTCCGACCGGCTTGCCGTGATGCGCTCCTTGCCCGCCCGGCCGCTCGTGGGGCAGGCGCTCCGCAGCCTCGGCCCGGCGCTGCGGGACACGACGCGGAGAACCTGATGCCGAAACTGAAGACGCTCGGACACCCCCTGTCGGCCCTGCCCGCGGAGCTTCCTCCCGAGCTGCGCGGACCGGACTGGGTGCAGGCCAATCCGCATCGCATCGAGCGCGAGCTGCGGACGGCGCTCGCCCTGCCGTCCGGCGGGTGGTACGTGCTCGACGCTAGCCGTTCCATCGGATCGAGGCCCCGCCGCTACTGGGTCGAGGGCCGCGAGCTGGTGGCGTGGCGCGCCAACCGGGAGATCCGCGTGGCCCCCAACGCCTGCCCGCACATGGGCGCCTCGCTGGCCGACGGCCTGGTGCGCGACGGCCGGATCGTCTGCCCGTGGCACGGTCTCGAGCTCGGGTCGGACCGGCACGGTGCCTGGTGTCCGTTGGCCGCGCACGACGATGGGGTCCTGTGCTGGGTGCGCGTCGATCCTCTTCCGGGCGATGCCGGCGAGCACGACCCGCCGACCCCGAGGCCCGTCCTCTCCGCCCGGCCCGACACGTTCATCGACTCGGTGATGCGGATGGAAGCCGACTGCGAGCCGCGCGACGTGATCGCCAACCGGCTGGACCCGTGGCACGGCGTCTACTACCACCCTCACACTTTCAAGCGCCTCAAGGTGATCGGGGTGGAAGGCGGCCGGCTCCTCGTGCGGGTGGTATACGGGATCACCGACCGGCTGGGGATCGAGGTGGACGCGACGTTCCACTGCCCGGACCCGCGCACCATCACCATGACGATCGTCGGAGGGGAGGGCACGGGCTCGGTGGTGGAGACGCACGCCACGCCCCTCCGCGAAGGCCGTTCGGCGATCGTCGAGGCCACCCTGGCGACGTCGGAACGTCCGGGATTCAGGCGCGCGATCCGGGCCGCAGGGCTCATCCGACCGTTCATCCTCAGGTCGCAGCGCAAGCTGTGGGTGGAGGACGCGGCCTACGCCGAGCGACGGTATGCCCTGCGGAGCGGGCGCGTTCCGGCCGCCGGACGTGCCCTGAAGATGCCGTCAGCGACGGCGGGCGAGCGGACCGAGCCGGGGAACTGACCAGATCGGCTCCGGCCGCACGTCCCACCGGCCGAGCAGGTGGTTGGCGGCCAGGAAGCCCGACGCGGCCGCCCGCTCCATGAGGGCGGTGGGGAACGGGAGGCGGACGAAGTCCCCCGCGAGCGCCACGCCTTCCGCCGGAGTCCCGATTCCAGGCCGGTGGGCGTCGCCACCCGGCGGGAAGGCCGGGCAGTCGCGGTCCAGGCGGAACGTCTCGTGCACCACGCGTGCGTCCCGCGTCTCCGGGTACAGGTCGTGCAGCCCCTCCAGCATGCTCGCGCGCAGCTCCGCCTCGCCCACCTCCTCGGGCACTGCGTAGGCGTGCAGCTCCACCACGGATCCCCCGGCGGAGTCGGCCCAGCGCCGGCTCTCGTCCTCGAACGTCTCGTACACGGAAATGTTGTCGAGGAAGGGATATCCGGCAGTGCCCGCGAACGGCGGACGGTCGGGTCTCACAGGGCGATCGAGCCACAGTCGCCATACGGCGAACGGGAGCGTGAGCTCCAGGCCCGCTACGTCTCTCCTCCACGCCGGGTCGCCGAGGTCCGGTGAGGAGGCGACGATCCGCTGCAGGCCCGGTACGTTGGCGGCCAGAACGACGAGGTCCGCTCCGTCCACTTCTGCCGCGTCCGCGCACCGGACCCTCCAGCCGGCCGGTTCCGCTCCGGTGTCCCGCCTGGCCCTCCCGGCCTCGATCGCCGTGATCTGCGTGCCGAGCCGGAACCGGACGCCCAGGCCCTCGAGGTAAGCGCGGAACGGGGTCCACAGGGACGTCTCGAACTCGTCGTCCAGCACGTCGAACACCAGGCCCTCCGGGTTCGCCATGAAGTAGAAGTGAAACATCATCAGCAGGTCCGCGGCCGACATCTCCTCTTCCGGATTGAAGAACGAGTGCGAGAACACGTCGAACATCATCCGGCGGGCCGCAGGCGGGAAACGGAGCGAGTCGAGGTACTCGCGCGCCGTGGTCCCGTCGTGCCGCAGGTACGTGCCCTCCGGGTCGAACTTCAGCATCTCGAGCGCCGCCAGGCCGTTCACCCTCAGCAGGTCCCGGTACCGGAAGGTGTCCGCCCGGCGGACCAGGGAGATGATGTTCCAGGGGGGGCGGGACGGAAGGGCCTCGAACGACTGCACGGCGCCGCCGGGAGCGAGGACCGGGTAGTCCCGCAGCCGCGTCAGGCGGCCCAGGTCCGGGTCCACGCGGCGCAGCAGCTCCCGCAGGTTGTAGTACTGGCGGAAGAATGCGTGGAAGCCGCGTTCCATCCGGAGCTCCGTGCCGTCCGGCAGCCGCTCGGTCCAGGTGCGCAGGCGGCCCCCGAGCGAAGCCTCGCGCTCCACTACCGTCACCCCGACTCCGCGCTCGGCCAGCACGCACGCCGCGGCGATCCCCGCCAGGCCTCCGCCCACCACGACGGCCGTCGCGCCTTCGGGCGCCCGCTCCCTCCCGCCCGGCCGCTGCGCGAACGGCCGACGTCCGTCGGACCCCCGCGTCACGCGGATGCCTCCGGCCGGCGGCCGAGGAACGAGTGGACGATTCCCCTCTGCCACCCGTCCATCGGCTCCGTCCGCACGTCCGTGAACCCCGCCCTGCGGAGGCGCGCCTCGAAAGCCCCCACGCCGTCGAACTCGAGCACGCTCCGTCGCAGGTACCGGTAGATCCGGGTCGTGCCCGAAGTCAGGAAGCCGCCGGGGATGATCACGCCCAGCGACACGGCGTTCCACGTCGCCCGAGCCCGGCTCGAGTCCGTCACGGAGTACTCGTGGAAACAGATCGCTCCCCCCGGCTTCAGCAGCCCCAGCAGGTTCTCGAGGCAGCGGTCCGGATCGCTCATGTTCCGGATCCCGTACGCCATCAGTATCGCGTCGAACGGGCCCTCGATCCCCGACGCCCGGGGGTCCATCGCGTCGGCCCGGAGCAGCCGGACGCGGCCATCCGGGAGGCGGCGGGCAGCCTCGGCCAGCATGCCGCTGGAAGCGTCTGCCGCGGTCACGCGGACCTGAGGGTGCTCGGACAGGATCGCTCGTGTCGAGGCCCCGGTGCCGCAGCAAAGGTCCAGCATCTCACCGCCCGGAGGCACCTCGAGGCGCGCCGCGCTCAGACGGAGGTGGCGCCGGTAGCCCGGGTTGAGGCCCGTGAGCAACTCGTAGCTGCGGGCCACCCGGTCGAACTCGCGGGGCACATCGGCCTTCGCCATTCCTGCGCTCACAGGGCGTCTCCCGGCGGCGGCAGCCTCACGTCAGTGCTCCAGCCCGACGACCCGGTAGCGCTCGGCGGGCCCGTCCCACTGCAGGTACACCGTCGCGGCCCTTCCGCCCGCTCCGTCCCGCGTGATCTCGACCTCGAGCGTGGCGAGGGTCCCGTCCGCTCCGTCCGGTGCCGGCATCGAGGCCCGCGCCCCTCGCTCGCCGGCCCCGGCCCCCGTCGGCCGGATCGCCAGCTCCTGCGCCGACCCCTCCGTCGCGCCGACCGTTCCCTCCCAGCGGCGCCCCAGCGCTTCGTGGCGCAGCCTCCAGCGGTAGGACGTCCCCTCCGCGTTCCACGCCCCATCCCGAATCCCGAAGTCTTCGAACGCGAGCCCGAAGCCGGGTCCTGCGCCAGGAGCCGGGATCACCTCCGGACGCTCCACCGGCGACACCTCGCCGTACCAGTGCTCCACGATCCGGTCCCGCCGGTACCGCAGCATCGCGGCCAGGGTGTCCGCCGCGAACGCGCCCGGCAGCTGGCCCGCGTCCACCGCGGCCCGGATCTGCTCGTCGGTGAACGACCCGACCAGCTTCGCTCCCCAGTAGGCGTCGCGCGCCGTCATGTTCACGAACGCCTGGTTCGGCCAGTTCGCCTTCCAGCCGGCCGGATCGAAGCTCTCGACCTGCATCCAGCCGATCGAGGGGTCGATGACCGTGTGCGGCTGGTCCTCCCACCCCTGCCGGTAGAAGCCGAGCGTGAAGACGCGCGCCGTGGTGGGCCACAGGTCGAAGTTGTACTCCTCGCCCTCCCGCGGGTAATGCGGGCGGATCGTCCCGCTCCCGAGGGTCGCCGCGAAGTCGATCAGGTAGTGGCGCACGTACCCCGGATCGACGAACGCGTCCATCGTATTCGCGAAACGCATGTCCACGTGGTTCACCCAGGCCGACACGACGTACAGCCCTCGCAGATCGCGGCGGTGCTCGTGCGCGTACCAGTCGTTCGGGTCGTCGGGGCGCGTCCCCGAGAAGTGGAAGGGACCGAGCGGTGGACCGGCCACGTACCGGCTGGCCACTGCCAGGAAGCGCCCGTCGGGCAGCGTGTCCACCCGGGAGAGGATCTCGTCCACCAGCCCCTCCTCCAGCGGGTGCTCCACGAACTCCGCGTCCTGGTAGGTCGCGCCCTCCTTCACCCCCGTGATCTGGTCGCGGCGAAAGCGGAAAATGTAATCCTCCGGGACGTGGTAGCCCGCCGCGTACAGCAGCCGGTTCGAGATCACGCCGGCCGCGCTGCTGAGGTACTGGAAGCCCTTCGGGTCGAACTTCACCACGTAGCGGACGCCGCGGACATCTTCGATGTGGAAGCCGGGCGAGATGCCCTGCAGCTTGGCCTGCGTCAGAAGGATCGGGCCGGTCGTGTCGGGGCCGGCATCGGTGGTCGGCCCCCGGTATGTCTCCTCCGGGGTCAGTCGCCGCGCGTCGTTCCGGTGCTCGAACCACGCCGAGCTCACCACGTCGTCCATCCGGGTGACGTTGAGCGCCTCGTGGCTCCGGCCTGCCAGTCGACGGACGCTGACCCCTTTCGCCACCTGGCCGCTGACCGCGTCGTGGATCAGCAGCGGCGCCTCGAGCGGCTCACGGTACTCCGGCTCGGGGATCGGGAGGGTGTCGGCCCAGGCGACCGGCTCGGGACGCAGGGGCACCGGCGCCTGCTTCGCGCACGCGGCGAGGCCGGAGAGCGCGGCGAAGGCCGCGAGCGCGCCGGGCAGGGGCCTCGGAAGCGGCCCACGCGTCCGCGTCAGAAGGGCCATGATCCCCGGATCCCCGCCGTGGCGCCCTCGGAGCTGAAGCCCAGGTACGCCAGGCCCATGAGGCTCGTCGGGCGGCTGAGCCGCAGGCCGAGACCGTAGGACGGGTGCCAGTCGCGGCCCTCGATCTCGCCCAGCGATTCGCCCACCGCGCCGTAGTGGAAGAACAGGAAGGTCTCCGCCCGCATCCGGCCGTGCAGCTCCCGCCATACTTCGAAACGGTACTCGGACATCAGCGACAGCATGTCGTTGTCCCGGAAGCGGCTCGACGGGAAGCCGAGCGAGCTGCGGCTTCCGCCCAGCGTCGAGAGATGGTAGAACGGCACCCCCTGTCCCCCGTCGTCCCTCGCCACGTCGGTGATCATTCGGAACGCGAGCTGCTGCTGCCGGTTGATCGGCAGGTACGTCTGGACGAACGCCGTGAACAGGCGGAAGTCCGAGTCCGTGTCATCGAGGCCGAAGAACGACCGTCCCGCGAGCCCGAGGGCGACGCCGTGTTGCTGAAACCCCTGGAACTTCGTCAGGTCCAGCGTGCCGGCGAGCTCGAACCGCACGTAGTCGGTGGACTCGTCCGCCCCGAACAGCGAGCCGGGCGGCAGCCCGTCGAACAGGGAGTTCGAGCTGCCCACGGGGTCGCCGACGTCGTTGTGCTCGTAGGCCGCGCCGGCCGCGAACACCAGTGACGGGCCGACCGCCAGGCCGGTTCTCGCCACCACGTCCCACCAGTCGCGGCGATAGAACGTCCGGTCTTCGGCCTTCGTATCGGGACCGATGCCGTAGAACGGCGTCTGGGCGTCGCGCTGCCATTTCACCTCGGAGGTCAGCCACGTCGCGCCGCGGCGCAGGATGAAGCCGGTCCGGTACCGCTGCGACAGCCGGCGCGACACGGCCGCGTGGGCGTAGAACGGGTAGTAGCGATCGAACTGGAGCTCCAGCGCCGCGGCGCTCCGGGGCCCGATGGTGGTCCGGATCATCGGTTTCAGGCCCCAGTCCGAGGCGGACCGGTAGGCCTTGACGATGCCGCTCGGAGGTCGGGGGGCGGTGAGCTCGCCCACCAGCCAGGCCGGAAACCGCACCAGCACGAGGTCGAGCGGCCATCCGATCAGTTTGAGCGGAAACTCGACCACGTCCACCCAGTCCGCGGGGTACTGGCCCGGCGGGCGCTGCAGGGTGTCCCGGATCGCCTCCGCTTCCGCGGGAGTCACAGGGCCCGACCGGATGGTATCCGTCGTCGCCCGGGAATCGGACGGCGGGGGGTCCGTCTCCTGTGCCCGGGCCCCGGCCGGAGCCACGCCCTGCGCGAGGGTCGCGACGAGCACGGCGGCCCACGCCCGGCCCGGCGGCGGGTGCCGCCGCATGACCCTCACTCCGCGCATTTTCCCGGCAGGCCGGCTTCTGTCCCGGCGTACCGGCGCACCGTGAACTCGTCCACCACCTGGCCGTCGCGGTCCAGGGTGCGCCCGCGGATCCGGTCCGCCGTGACATCCAGCTCCACGTACTCGTACACCCGCTGCGCCGTCGCCACGAGCGGAGTCTCCGTGATGTCGCGCGCGTACCGGGAAGCCCCTCCCCCGCCGGTCAGCACGTGCACGGGACCGCAACCGTCCTCGACCCGGTGGCCCGCCCGGATCGGCCACGTGCGCTCGTAGTGGTGGTCGTGGCCGGCGGCGACGAGGTCCACGCCGTAGCGCTCGTACAGCGGCAGCAGGCGCTCGCGTAGATCGGCGTCCAGCTCGTGCCCGCTGATCCCGATCGCGTGGCTGTACAGCGGATGATGCTGGAACACGATGATCCAGTCCACCGAGGCGTCCGCGGCGGCGCCCTTCAGGACCTCCTCTAGCCAGTCCATCTGGCGGCCGCGGCCCTGCCGGAGCTGGCTCACGTCATCCGTCCCGCTCGACGTGTCCACGGACACGAACTGGATCCGGCCCCAGCGGAACTCGTAGTACCGGACGCCCGGGAACGGTGCCGGCCACAGGAAGGCCGCATCGTAGGGCCGGCCCCCGTCGGCCCGGACGTCGTGGTTCCCGACCGCCGGGTAGAAGGGCGTCGAGGCGAACAGCGGGGCGTACACCCGGAAGTGCCGCTCCGTCAGCTCGCTCTCCGATCCGTGGTCGTAGGCGATGTCCCCCACGTGGATCGACAGGTCCCATTCCTCCCGTCGCATGAGCCGGGCGAGCTCGATCTGTTCCGGTCCGCCCCACCCGGAATCGCCGAACAGGAGAACCCGCACGTCGCTCGCGGCGCCGGTCGGAGGCGCCGTCCGGAAGGCGTACGGACCCAGCCTGTCGCCGTCCGCCGACACCCGGTACTCGACCGTCGTCGCCGCCGGAAGCGGGCCCAGGTCCGTGCGCCGCGTGCCCTTCCCGTGGCTCCGGAGGGTCGCCGGCGTCCAGCTCGAGTCCACCTCCGGCACCCGGTACCACGCGCTGTCCGTCGACCCCGGCGGGCTCATCCACAGCACCGAGGCGGCGCTGTCGCTCACCATCTGGAGGTACGGCTCGCGCACGAAGGCCGCGGGCGCCCGTGGAACGCCGACCGGATCGACGGGTCTGGGGTAGCAGGCCGCCACGCAGGAGACGGCCGCGACGAGCACGGGGCCCGCCCCGGGCCGGGGTGCTCGCTTCGGGCCGGACGTACTGCCGGGTTGGCGGACCGGTTTCACGTGCGGGCGCCCTTCCATGCCAGAACGGCCGGGGAGGGGGTGGCTCGGGAGGCCGGGTGCCGGCCCGGTTCCTGCGCAACCGGGGGAGAACGCGATAGTATACCTGGAGGCACGGCGCCCGTCGGCAGGACGGGAGCGGCCGGGCTCGACCTTACTACACGGAAACGAGATCGCAGATCATGCACGATCAGAAGAATACACGTTCGTATACCCTCTACCAAGCGGAATCCGAAGACGTTCCGGCCGGCATGGAGGAGGTCCACATCGCCTGGGATGAGGACGACGAGTCGGACGACGACGCCGTGGAGACGCTGGAGGAGCGGGCCCGGCTGCCCGTGCTGCCGCTTCGCGGCACCGTGGTCTTCCCGTCCGTGGCAGCTCCGATCGCCGCCGGGCGCGAGAAGACGCTGGCGGCCATCGAGCACGCCCTGCAGGGATCGAAGCGCCTGATCGCCGTCTCTCAGCTGGACGCCGAGACCGAGGAGCCGACGCCCGAGGGGCTGTACCGGATAGGGACGATCTGCCGCATCGCGCAGATGCAGCGTGTTCCGGGCGGCATCCAGCTCGTCGTGCAGGGCACTGGGCGTGGCGCGGTGCTGGAGTTCACGGAGCGGGGCGAATTCCTCGAGGCCGTGGTGCGGCGCATGCAGGACATGCCACCCCTGAACGACGAGGATTCCGCTTACACGGCCCTCCACAAGGAAGTGCGGGAGCGCGCGGCCCAGTTGAGCCGCCTGCGGGGAGTGCCCAAGGAGATCGTGGACCATCTGCTGGGCGGCGTGACGAGCGGCGGCGAGCTGGCGGACCTCGTCGCCTTCTACACGGAGCTCGAAGTGCCCGAGAAGCAGGACCTGCTCGAGACGCTCTCGGTGGAGGACCGCCTGCGTAAGCTGCTTCTGCACCTGCAGCGCCAGATCGGCGTGCTGGAGGCGCAGGCCCAGATCCGCAGCAAGGTGCAGGAGGAGCTGGGCGAGCGGCAGCGGGAGGTCTTCCTGCGGGAGCAGATGAAGGCGATCCAGAGCGAGCTCGGGGACGACGCCGACCTGGAGGACCTCCAGGAGCTGCGGGAGCGCCTCGAAGCGCTCGACCTGCCCGAGGAGGCGAGGACCGAGGTCGATCGAGAGCTGCGGAGGCTCGAGCGCATTCCGCGCGAAGCGGCGGAATCGCAGGTGATCCGCACGTTCCTGGAGACGGTCGCCGACCTCCCGTGGAGCGTTCACACGGAGGACCGGCTGGACCTGAAGCGGGCGGAGGAGATCCTCGAGCGGGATCACTACGGCCTCAACGACGTGAAGGACCGGGTGCTCGACTTCCTGGCGGTGCGCAGCCTGCAGGAGCGGCGCAACGAGGCCGCCGCCGAGGCGAAGGCGGCCGCGGAAGCGACGGGGGAGATGCCGCCGGAGATCGCCGAGGAGCTCGGAGAGGACGAGGCTCCGGTGGCCGCCGATGAGCCGGAGAACGGCTCCAGAGAGCGCGCGCCCGGTCAGGCGGACGACAGGACGGGCCAGACGGTGCTGTTCGTCGGGCCTCCGGGCACCGGAAAGACCTCGATCGCCAAGTCGATCGCCGATGCGATGGGCCGCAAGTACGTGCGCGTGTCTCTGGGCGGCGCCCGGGACGAAGCGGACATCCGGGGCCACCGCCGAACTTACGTCGGCGCCCTGCCGGGCCGGATCATCGAGGGCCTCAAGCGGGCGGGAAGCAACAATCCGGTGTTCCTGCTCGACGAGGTGGACAAGCTCGGCGTCTCCTTCCAGGGAGACCCTTCGGCTGCCCTCATGGAGGTACTGGACCCGGCCCAGAACGATTCGTTCGTGGATCACTATCTCGGCATCCCGTTCGACCTGTCGGACGTGCTGTTCATCGCGACGGCGAACTTCCCCCACCAGATCCCGGGGCCGCTGAAGGACCGGATGGAGGCGATCGAGTTCGTCGGTTACACGGCGCAGGAGAAGCTGGAGATCGCCCGGCGATACCTCCTGCCGCGTCAGATGGAGCAGAACGGGCTGTCCGAGGGCCAGCTCGAGGTGGCCCCGGAAGCGCTCGAGGAGATCATCTCGAGCTACACGCGCGAGGCCGGGGTGCGGAATCTGGAGCGGGAGCTGGGTTCGATCGCCCGCAAGAGCGCGCGGCGCATCGCGGGCGGCGACGCGGAAACGGTGACGGTGGGCGTGGGCGACCTGCGCGACCTGCTCGGCCAGCCCAAGGTGCACCCGGAGAAGCGACTGGAAGAGGACACGGTCGGCGTCTCGACCGGCATGTACTACACGCCGGTGGGCGGCGACATCATGCGCGTCGAGTGCTCGGTGATGGAGGGCAAGGACGGCCTCGTCCTCACCGGACAGCTGGGCGACGTGATGAAGGAGAGCGCCCAGGCGGCGCTCACCTACGCCCGCAGCAACGCCGATCGCCTGGGGATCGGCGAGAAGATGCTGAAGGACCAGCAGATCCACATCCACGTGCCGGCCGGGGCCGTGCCGAAGGAAGGACCGTCCGCCGGGATCGCGATGGCGATGGCGATGATCAGCGCCCTCAGCGGACGGCCGGTGGCGGCTGACGTGGCGATGACGGGCGAGCTGACCCTGACGGGACGCGTCCTCGGGATCGGCGGGGTGAAGGAGAAGGTGCTCGGGGCCCTGCGCGCCGGCATCAAGCGGATCGTTCTCCCGAAGGACAACGAGGGAGACGTCTCGGAGCTCCCGGAGAGCGTGCGCGAGGCACTGGATTTCGTCTACGCGGAGACGCTGGACGACGCGATGGCGGTGGCCCTCAGGCCGGCGGCAGCGTGACCGGCTGCCTTCAGGGGGTGATTCCGAGCGCTGGAAGCAGGTCTTCCGGCGCCTCCAGCCAGATGTCGGGGTCCGTCGGCTCGAGCTGCGAGCGGGTGTAGGGCCCCCACAGGGCGGCGGCGGTCGTCACGCCCGCCGCCCGTCCGGACCGCATGTCGTGCGTGCTGTCCCCCACGAACAGGGCCCGGTCCGCCCCGACCCCCATCCACTGCAGGGCCGTAAGCACCGGCTCGGGTTCGGGCTTGTGCCGCGTCACGTCGTCCGCCGTGACGATCGCCCCGAACCACTCGGCTGGAAGCTCGCATCGCGCCAGGCCCATGCGGGTGGCCCGGCCCTTCTTGCTCGTCACGATTCCGAGGGACACGCCGGAGCGGCGGATCTCCTCGACCACCGGCAGCACGCCGGGAAACTGGCGCACGTAGTCGTCGTGGTTCGCCAGGTTGTGCTCCACGTACGTGCGGATCATCGCGGCGGCCTCGTCTTCGTCCGCGGCGAACATCTTCATCTGCACCACGAGAGGTTGGCCGATTGTGGCCTTCCACGCGTCTTCCGGAGGCACGTGTCCCAGGTGTGCCTGCATCGTGTGGCGGTAAGAGGCGAGGATGAGCCGCTCGCTGTCGATCAGGGTCCCGTCGAGGTCGAACAGTACGGCGTCGAAGCGGCGCTCCGTCACGGCTCCAGGCCCACGGCCGGGCCGAAGCGGGCCCGGAAGGTGGCCGTGTCCGTGTGCGCCTGGCGAGCCAGGCTCTCCAGCATCTCCGGGTTCCGCAGGTCCCAGGGCTCGAGCCGCAACATGTACTGCCGCGCCACCGCGTATGCCTCGGACCCCATGTCCACCGTGCGCACCCGGGTGCGGCCCGTCTCCGGATCGCGAAAATCGTCGAACGGAAGCACCCGCACGTGTCCGCCCCGACCGAGGCTCACGACGCCGCCGACGCGCAGCGCGTCGTCCCTCGGCTCGGAAAGCAGGAACCTCGCCGCCCCGAAGCCGAGCGTCCGCGTGTAATCGATGTCGAACGTGATCGGTGGCGCGCACCGAAGCTCGTAACCGAGCCGCAGGTCCGTGATCGTGACCTTGTCGCCGCGCTCCCCGAAACGCTTCTGGACGGCCCGCTTGAGGATCGTCTCCATCGGGATCTCGGCGAGCCGGATGTGGTCGTACGCATCGTATTCCACGTGCACGCCCGGAAGCGTGGCCAGCTCCGCCGGGTCCATCTTCTCGCCGATCCCCTCGGCGATGATCGCCACTCCGTCACGCCGGCCCTGCGCCCGCCGCTTGAGGATCGCACCTTCGAGTATCGTGCACACGTCGTCGAACGTGATCCTCTCGCGCGCGAACTCCTCGGGAATGATGGTGAGCGTGGCGCCCGCGGCGCGGCCGATTCCGAGCGCCAGGTGACCCGCCTTCCGTCCCATCACGACGACGAAGAACCAGCGGTTCGTGGTGCGCGAGTCCTCCATCAGGTTGAGGCACAGGTGGGTCCCGACGTATCGGGCCGTCTCGTACCCGAAGGTCGGCATGTCGGCGGGAAGTGGAAGGTCGTTGTCGATCGTCTTCGGCACGTGCGCCACGCGGATCGCGCCGTCGGCCTTTTCCGCCACCTCCCGCGCCGCGAACGCCGTGTCGTCCCCGCCGATCGTCACCAGGCCCGTGATGCCGAGCTCGCGCAACGCCCGCACCGTGCGTTCGAGGCTCTCGGGCGTCTTGGTAGGATTGGCGCGCGACGTGCGCAGGATGGAGCCGCCCTCCGTGTGAATGCGCGACACGTCGGCCACGTGGAGGGGACGCACCATGTCCGATCGACCTTCCATCAGGTGCTCCCATCCGTCCAGCATCCCCGTCACCTCGCACCCTTCGTCGATCGCCTTGAGCGCCGCGGCGCTGATCGCGCTGTTGATGCCGGGGGCCGGGCCGCCGCCCACGAGGATGCCGATCCTCTGCGCTCGCTGTTCCATCCATCACCTTCGAGACGGGAAGTCGATCACCGGGCGGGATCTTCCCATCAGGACCCCGGCCCGTCAAGCGTGCGCGCGAGGGCGCCCTGCGTTGGAATGCGCGGATCCTGCAAGAACTTCCCGCCCGGCCGGGACCAGGTCGAACGCCAGCGAATGCCCGAACCTGCTGTGGTCATGCAAGTTACGTGCATCGTGCACGTGCGGCACGCCGCTTGCCCGTTTCACGCGTGATTCACGCGAATCGGCAACGACGTAACGGAGGATTTCCCATGTTCCGCAATCTGCGCTGGACAGCGTTTCTGGCCCTGCTCGTCGCCGGCGCGGCGGCGTGCAGCGACAACGGCACGGGTCCCTCGGGCGGTGATTTCGACCCGCAGGCGACGGAGCAGGCGACGGAGAACCTGCAGGCCCGGCTGAATTCCGACAGCGACATCCTGGTGAGCCTCGGCCTCGCGGCGGATGGGCTGGCGCAGGCGGGAGCCGTCTCCATGGTGATGCCGGTCGAGCCCGGCCGCGCGCCCGTACCGATGTCGGCCCAGGTGCTGCGTGGCTACGCGTCCGCAGGCGTTTCTGCGGAGCCCGTGTTCCCGAGCAACCTGCTCGGCGTCACGTTCGAATGGTCTTTCGACCTCGGGCGCTACGAGCCGACCGCCCGTGCGGGCGCCCCGGCCGACGGCGTGCGGTTCATCCTGTACGCGATCGATCCGCTCACGCGCCAGCCGGCGGAACCGTTGAATGAAGTGGGCTTCCTGGACCTCACGGACGAGGGGGATGCCGCTGCGACGCGACTCGGAATCTACGCCGAGAGCGGCGGAACGCCCCTCGTGGATTACTTCATAGAGGCGAGCTACGCGCTCCTCAGCGACCAGGACTTCAGCGTGACCGCGAGCGCAGAGGGTTACGTGTCCGACGGCTCGGAGCAGCTGGACTTCCTGCTCGAGGAGACGGCGACGTTCCTCGGCTCCACCGGAACGATCGGGCTCGATGTCTCCTACTGGCTGTCGCTGGCGGGCGAGGACGTCAGCGTGAGCCTCGAGATCGGCGGCGAGTTCGACTTCTCGGGCGAGAACCCGGTGGACGCGGCCACGGCCCAGCTCACGATCCAGAACGGCTCCGACACGGCGGTGTTCAACATGACGCTCGCGTCGGACAACACGCTCGACGGCGTGATCACCTACAACGGCGCTCCGGCGATCCTGATCGGCGGCACGGAGGCGGATCCGGTGTTCACGCGTGCGGACGGCGAGCCGCTCGCATCCGAGGATGTAGCAGCGCTGCTGCAGCTGTTCAATCTGCTCGACGATGTGTTCGAGATCGCCGAGAATCTGTTTCAGCCGTTTGGTGGAATCGGGGTCTAGGCCCCGTGACGGACCGCCCGTCCGGGCGGAGTTTTTTCAGGTGACGTTGAGGGCCGGGAGAAATCCCGGCCCTCGCTTTTCTCGCGAGTGACCGGCGGCCGCGGCCAGCCGGTTCCCTGTGTCAGGCGCGGATCTCCACCATGGCGCGGCGAACCAGCACCGGCACCATGGCGCGCCGCCATTCGGCATCCACCGGGATGTTGGTGAGCGGGTGGCACTGCCGGAACGCCTCCCGGGCCAGCGCTTCGACGACCGACTCCGTGAGCGGCGCGCCGGCGACCCCTTCGTCCAGTTTGCCCAGCTTACGCGGATAACTGCCCATCGCCGAAGCGGCCATCTGCACGCCGGCCACGACTCCGTCCGCCTCGAAGTCCACCCGCACGGCCAGGTTGAGCATCGGGAAATCGATCGAGTCGCGGGCCCGAAGCTTCTGGAAGCTGTGCCGGGTACCGGCTCGCTGCCGCGGCACGTGAATCGACACGAGGAGTTCGCCCGGGCTCATGCGCCGGTTCCACACGCCGTCGGACGTGAAGAAGCCGCCGATCGGCGTCGTCCGCTCCCCTTCCGGACCGGCGATGCGCAGCTCGGCGTCGAGCGGAAGCAGCGCCGTGGCCGCGTCGGCTGAATGCGCCGCCACGCATCGGGTCCCGCCCTTCACCACGTGACACGCCGTTCCGTCCTTCTTGAGGCAATAGCCGAGCGCCTTCCGCCAGAACAGCGTCTGGTTGTAGTAGGTGCAGCGGGTGTCGAGGCACACGTTGCCCCCGAGGGTTCCCATGCGGCGCAGCTGAGGCCCGGACACGAGGGAGCACGCCCGCGCGAGGGAAGGAAGGGCGTTCCGGATGGCCTCGTCCGTCGCCACGTGGTCGAGCGATGTCGCCGCACCGATCGTGAAGCCGGCCTCGTCCTCCCCGATGCCGCGCATCTCTTCGATGCCACGCAGGGACACCAGGTGGCCCGGGGTGAACAGCCGGTGCTTCATGTTGGGGACGAGGTCCGTCCCGCCCGCGATCGGCATCGCATCGCCGGCGTGCTCGGCCAGCAGCGCGATCGCCTCGTTCACCGTGCGCGGCCGGTGGTACTCGTACGGGTGAAGTCTCAGCACGCGGCCCCCTCAGCCCGCCCGCACCGCAGCAAGCTTCTCGAGCAGAGCGGACAGGCGCTGAAGGCCGGCTTCGAGAGGGGGGTCCGTGTATCCGTACCCGATCCGGAAGTGGCCATCGATCCCGAACTGGTCGCCCGGAACGATCAGCACGCTGTGCTCCGCGAGGAGGCGCTCCGCCAGCTCGGTCGATCCGATCGGCAGGTCGTAGCGCGGGAACGCGATCGCGCCGGCGGTCGGAGCGTGCAGATCGAGGATCGCGTCGTGGCCGGCGACCCAGTCCTCCAGCAGGGCCAGGTTGTCCCGCAGGATCTTCCTCCCGCGCTCCAGGAGCGCTGCGCGCACGCGCGGCTCGAGCGCGACGGCCCCCAGGCGGTCGCTCAGGGGGGAAGGCGCGATCGTCGTGTAGTCCTTCCGCGCCCACAGGTCTTCCCTGAACTCCGCCGGCGCCACGAGCCAGCCGAGTCGAAGCCCCGGCAGCCCGTACGCCTTCGACAGCGAGGCGCTGACCAGGACGCGTTCCGTCCGGCCCCACAACGAGGCGGTCGCGGCGCCCGAAAGCTCGCCGCCCGCGTATACCTCGTCGGCCAGGATCCACGCACCGACGCGCTGCGCCGCCCGCACGATCTCCTCGATCGCCGGCTCCCCCAGCACCTGCCCCGTCGGGTTGTTCGGGTTCGTGACCACGACCAGGCGCGTGTCATCACGTATCGCGGCGGCCGCCGCCCCCGGGGCGAAGTGCCACCCGCGCCGTGCCTCCAGCCACACGGTTTCGAGGTGGGCGCCCAGCCCGACCGCGAGACCCGTCGTCTGCTCGTACGCCGGGCGCACCACGACCACCCGGTCGCCCGGCTCTACCAGCCGCCACAGGGCGAGGAAGTTCGCCTCGGCGCTCCCCACGGTGGCCACCACGTTGGTCGCGCCCGCGCCCGGATACAGGGCCGCGATCCGCTCGCGCAACGCCGGGCTCCCGTCGGTGTGCCCGTAACCGAGCACCGTGTCGGACGGGTCCACTCCGCTTATCTCGAGCAGCTCCGCCAGCGACAGCGGCTGCACCCCGCTCTCCGCGAGGTTGTACTCGACCCGGTTCTCGTGGTGCGACTGCCAGCGCTCCATCTCGAAGATCGGCTGCTTCATCGGCCGGTCAGTCCTTCAGCCTCGCGGCGTACTTCTTCCGGAACTTGGCCAGCTTCGGGGCCACGACCACCTGGCAGTAGCCCTGTCCGGGGTTCCGGCGGTAGTAGTCCTGGTGGTATTCCTCTCCGGGGTACCAGGCGGTCAGCTCCGTCACTTCGGTCACTATCGGGTCCTCGAACACCTGCTCTTCCTCGAGCTCGGCGACCATCTTCTCCGCTTCTTCCCGCTGTGCTTCGTCGTGAAAGAAGATGGCCGAGCGGTACTGCGTGCCCACGTCCGCCCCCTGCCGGTTCAGGGTCGTGGGGTCGTGGATCGAAAAGAACACCTCGAGCAGGTCCCGGTATGAGATCTCGTCCGGATGGAACGTGATCCGCACCACTTCCGCGTGGCCCGTCCGCCCCGTGCATACCTGTTCGTACGTCGGGTCCGGGACGTGGCCGCCCGCGTACCCGGACTCCACCGAGATGACTCCGCGCAGGTCCCGGAACGCACCGTCCAGGCACCAGAAGCAGCCCCCCGCCAGCGTCGCGCTCTCCGTCCGTCCGTCAGGCGTCATGCCTTGTCCTCCCGTTGCGCCCGGCTCAGGCCGACCGCGCGGAGTGATCCCGAAGCGCCCGCCACACGCGATCCGGCGTGAACGGGAGCGCGTCCATCCGAACCCCGACCGCATCCCAGATCGCGTTCGCGATCGCCGGGAGCGACGGGTGTAGCGGCCCCTCGCCCGCTTCCTTCGCCCCGTACGGCCCCTCCGGGTCCGCCGACTCCACGATCAGCGACACGAACTCCGGGCAATCGCGCGAGGTCGGGATCCGGTAGTCGAGCAGCGACGGCGCGTCGTGCAGGCCGCCCTCCGGGTTTCCGCGCTTCATGACCTGGTGCTCGAAGATCGCTTCCGCGAACCCCATGTACGCCGAGCCTTCCATCTGCGCCTCGACCAGCATCGGGTTGAGGGCCTTTCCGCAGTCGTGCGCCACCCAGATCGTCTTCACGTCCACGAAACCGGTCTCCGGGTCCACCTCCACCTCGGCGACGTGCGCCGTGAAGCTGTAGGCCGGCGAGGCGCCTATCGTCCCTCCCCGGTACTCCCCGTGCACCCCTTCCTTGGGCGTGTTGTAATGTCCGATCGCTCCGAGCGTTCCATGCTCCGCTTCCGCGATCTGAAACGCCGCGGCGATCGGCAGGCGGCGATCGTCCCGGGTCGGCTCTTCCGCGTCGAACGCCCAGCCGCCGGCGAGCCGCACCCGCTCCGGAGGGATGCCGAGCGCCGACCCGACACTGCCCCGGACCCGCTCCGCCACCTGGCGGCACGCGCTCACGCAGGCGTTTCCGACCATCAGGGTCTCGCGTGACGAGTAGGCGCCCAGGTCCACCGGCACGATGTCCGTGTCGGCGGACAGGACCCTCACGTAGCCGAGCGGCACGCCCAGCTCCTCCGCCGCGATCGCCGCCATCGTGGCGTCCGACCCCTGTCCGATCTCGGAGGCGCCGTGCAGCACGCTCACCCGCCCCGAGCGCTCCACCTGCACCTGCACGGCGGTCTGCGGCATGTCGTTCGGGTAGATCGGGTAGTTGGTGCCCGAGATGTAGCACGAGCCGGCGACCCCTACCCCCCGGCCGTAAGGCAGCTTGCGGTGTTTCTCCTTCCAGCCGCTGGCCCTCTCCACCGCCTCGAGGCACTCAAGGAAGCCGTTCGACTGCACCCGGAACTCGTTCACCGTCCGCCCGGTGCCCATGAAGTTGCGGCGCCGCAGCTCGATCGGATCCAGGCCCAGCTCGGCGGCCAGCTTGTCGAGCGAGATCTCGAACGCGAAGCGGGGCTGCACCGACCCGTGCCCCCGCTTCGGGCCGCACGGCGGCTTGTTGGTGTACACGCGCGTCGAGTCGAACCGGTACGACTCCAGCTCGTAGGGCGCCGTCAGGAGCTGCCCGCTGTAGTAGGTCGTGACGAGGCCGAACGAGGCGTACGCCCCGCCGTCCAGCAGCGAGCGGGCGTCCACTGCCTTCAGCTTCCCGTCCCGCGACGCTCCGACCCGGTACCACATCCGCATCGGGTGGCGACCGCGGTGGGAGTAGAACAACTCCTCCCTCGTGTACAGGAGCTTCACCGGCCGTCCCGTCCTCAGGGCCAGCAGGGCGACGCAGAATTCGAGGTCGAAGGGCTCCGACTTGCCTCCGAAGGCTCCGCCCACGGCAGGTTGCACGACCCGCACCCGCGCGACGTCCAGCCCCAGGACCCGCGCCAGCTCGCGCTGCAGGTAATGCGGCACCTGGGTGGAAGACCACACCGTGAGCAGGCCGTCGGCGTCCACGTGACCGATCGCGCAGTGCGGCTCGATCGGCGCGTGCGTCGTGCCGTGGAAGTAGTAGTCCCCTTCCACGACCACGTCGGCCGCCGCCATCAAGTCGTCCACCGGCCCGAACTCGAGCTCCACGTGTTTCGTGACGTTTCCGTTCCGTCCCTCGCGCTTCGGACCGTGGATCGGCACCGCCGCGGCCTCTGCCGTCAACGCCTGCTCCGGCTCCAGGTAGAAGGGCAGCACCTCGTACTCCACCTCGATCGCCTCCAGCGCCGCGTTCGCGGTGTCTTCGTCCACCGCCGCCACGCAGGCCACGGCGTCCCCCACGTATCGCACCTTGTCCACCGCGAGAGCCTGCTCGTCCCGCGTCCACGGAATGATCCCGTACTTCGTCGGAAGGTCCTCTCCCGTGATGACCGCGTGAACACCGACGATTCGTGTCGCGTGTTGAGTGTCGATCGACACTATCTGTGCATGCGGGTGCGGGCTCCTGAGCAACTTGGCATGCAGCATTCCGGGGAGGGCCAGATCGTCCGTGTACGCTTCGGCGCCGGTGTTCTTACGCAGCCCCTCGGGCTTCCGGTTGCGCCGGCCGAGCACCCGCAGGCCGTCCGGTCCGGGGAACCCCGCGATCCCGGGATCGTCTGCGGCCGCCCGCTGCAGGGCGTTCAGCTCATCGGGATGCATGGGATTTCAATCGGCGTACGTGACACGCAGGTCACGGAAGTGGGCGACGGTCGACGAGTGGAGCCGGTGAGAGAGCGTTCGCTCACCCGGGCGGGCAGGGCGGCCGCTCCGAGGGTTCCCGCGGGGGCGCCCACGAGACACAGCGGCACGTAACGTCTCACGATGCTCACCCTCCTTCCGCGCGCGCGGCCAGCACCTCGCCCGCCGTGCGGCCGGAGCGGCAAGCGGCTGCGGCCAGCTCTACCGCCTCGAAGATCTTGGTGTAGCCAGTGCACCGGCACAGGTTCCCGGACAGGGCGTGCTCGATCTCGTCGCGCGTCGGGGAGCCGTTCCCGGCCAGCAGCTGGGTCGCGCTGCACAGAATGCCCGGAGTGCAGAAGCCGCACTGCGCCCCTCCGGTCAGGTCCAGGGCGTCCTGGAGCGGACTGGGCCGCGGACCGCCGGCCAGCCCTTCCACCGTCACCACCGAGCGGCCCGCCGCCTCCTGAACGGGGAGGATGCACGAGAGGATCGCTTCGCCGTCCAGCAGCACGGTGCAGGCCCCGCAGTCGCCCTTGTCGCACCCCTGCTTGCTCCCCGTCAGCCCCAGGATGTAACGCAACGTCTCCAGCAGGGTATAGTGCGTCGGCGCGCTCGTCTCGATGAGGTCGCCATTGACTGTCAGGCTCAGGGTCTCGCGCATGTCTCGACCGTGTGAAGGCGCCTTGAAAGGGTGCGTCGATCCGGTCACGAGGTTAGAGTGTTCCGCCTCGGAAGGTCAAGCTGACCGCACGGCCGGGACCGGAGATCGGAGGAAGATGAAGCGGAAGCTGGTGCGCGGGATTCGCCTCGGCGGAGTGGGCGCGGCGGTGCTGCTGCTGGCCGGCGCCACGGCCCCGGCGGGCGCCCAGGAATCGGTCCCCGTGGACCGGTGGCTCGTGTCCACCCCGTTTCAGGCGGATTCCGCCGACGATGCCTTGCATACCGACTTCCTCTCGGCCCCGGGGGAGGTGGCGGTCCTCCCGGACCGCGGGCGCACGGTGGCGGGGGCCGACTGGACCCTCGTCCGCCAGGACTCCGTGGCGGCCCTGCAGCTGGATGACCTCAGGCCGGCCGGCGGCGGGCGCGTCGTGGTCTACGCGCACGCGTACCTCAAGTCAGCGGCGGACCGCACGATAGACCTCGACTGGCGCGGTCTCGGCTGCACGGACGTCGAGGCCTGGCTGAACGGCCGCTCCCTCACGGCGCTCGGCCGGCCGGCTCGAGTGCGAATCGGGTTCGGCTACAACACGTTCCTCGTGAAAGCCGTGTCCGGTGACTGCCCGTTCGGCCTGGAGGCGTGGATCGCCCCGGCGTCGGCGGACGGACTTCAGGGCATCCGCGTGCAGGCGTCGAGGCCGTACGGCGACACCCGCACCGGGCCCGCGCCGTGGGTGGTCGCGTACCCGGACGCCGGGCCGGAGCCGCTTCTCGGCTGGAAGGAGGACCGGCTGTTCGGAGCCGGCGCTGTGCGCCTGGCGGCGTTCGCGGTGACGGCCATCCAGGGCGCCAAGCTGAAGGCGAAGACGGGTGGCGAGGAGGTGAAGCGGGAGATCGAGTGGCTCACCCCGGCCCAGCCGCGGACCGTGCTCATGCCGATCGAGTTCAAGACCCTTCGCGAGGCGGTGATCCGTGGCGAGGGCATGAAGGTCGAGCTCGAGTGGCCCGACTTCAAGTCGGAAAAGGTGCTCCGGCTCGACCCGGAAGCGCTCCTGCAGGCGTTCCACTCGTCGATCCGGCTGCTCGGCTGGTCGAACCCTGCGACAGGGGCCGGGGCGCCGCCGTCGGCTTCGGGCGACCCTGCTTCCGAAGCGGACGAGCCGCTTCACCCGCTGGCCAACTTGATCGCTCTGCCCGATTCCGCCGGGACGACGCTCGTCGGCGAGTGGAAGGTCCCCGGCTGGCTGTCCGGCTTCACCCTCCGACTGGATGTCGAAGGCGCTCCGGGGGACTATCGGCTCGGCTCCGCCTCCGTCCCGGCTGGCGAGATCCTCCTGTGCACCGGCTGCCGCAAGGGGGAGACGATTCAGCTGGTCGTCCTGACGCAGGGCGCCTGGACCCGTTTTCCAGGCGTCTCGATCGTCGACTCCGTGCAGCCTCGGGTCGAGAATCCCGCGGATGCGGTGCGGTGGCTCGAACTGCTGGACGAGAAGGGAAGCACGAAGTACCGGGAGCGTACGGCTCCCGCTGAATGACGGGCGACAACAGGAGAGCACCTTGGCGCACCGACCGGTGATCGAGCGTTCCCTGGCGGTGGCGTATGCGGCCTGCCTTGCGGCAGCGCTGGCCGCCTGCTCCAGCGGCGTGTCCGAGTCGAACGGGGCGACGGAAGCCGTCGCCTGCGATCTGCCGGTCGTGGTGGGCCCGCTGCCGTCGGATCTCGGCGAAGCTTCGGGGATCGTGCGCGATCCCCGAAGGGCGGACCTCTACTGGCTGCACAACGACAGTGGAAACGATCCGGTCCTGTTCGCGGTCGATACGGCGGGGACGCTGGTGGGGCGTACGCCGATCGTCGGGGCGACGAGCCGTGACGTGGAAGACGTGGCCCTTGCCCGTTGCGGCGCGGCCTGGTGCCTGTACTACGCGGACATGGGTGACAACGCTGCGGTTCACCCGGACATCGTGGTGCACCGGCTTCCGCTGCCCCCCGTCCCATCCGATGCCGCCGTGCCGACCGATCCTGTCAGCCCGCTGGCCAGCTACACCCTGGTCTACCCCGGCGGAGCCAGGGATGCGGAGTCCCTGTTCGTGGATGCAGTGCGGGGCGAGCTCGGGATCGTCACCAAGGGCCGGAACGACATGGTCGAGCTGTACGTGGCGGATCTCCAGGCGCTGGAGTCGGCGGACGGTCCGGTGGCCCTGCACCGCGTGGGGCGCCTGGACGTGCCCATCCAGCCCGACGTGAGCAGCCACCTCGTCACGGCCGCCGATCTCTCCCCCGACGGGACCCGGCTCGCCGTGCGAAGCTACACCGCCCTGTACCTGTTCGACTGGGCCGGGTCCGCCAGTTTCGACACTCTGGCGGTCCCCGAGCAGGCATCGCTCGTGCCGGCGATCGAGCCGCAGGGCGAGGGCGTCGCGTTCGCGGCGGACGGAGAGCGGCTCTACCTGGCGAGCGAGGGCCGTGACAACCGGCCGCCTCAGCTCAGCCGGATCGACTGTCGTCCGTAGACGGTTCCGGGGGAGACTCGTCGAATATCGGGAGCTGCTCCCCGCCGGCGGGATCGTCCTCGCCGGCCTCCTCGGGAGCGGTCGGTTCACCGGACTCGGATGCATCGGCGGAGGCTGGCGCCTCGGCCGACCCGGCCGCCTCCCCGGTGATTTCCGAATCGACTCTTCCGGCGGCGCTGCGCAGGGCCGGAGTTCCGGCAGAGACCGCACTCGGCGTCCCGGAGCCCGAGCCCGCAGCCGGACGCTTCGGGTCCAGCCATCCCGCGGGGCCCTTCCGGATGTCGTCGAGGATGTCCTTGCCAGGGAGGTCCTTGCGGGGATCGGCCTCTTCGAGCTCGCGCTGGATCTGGTTCAGGCTGCGCCTGAACTCGCGCATCGCCGAGCCCATGGAGCGGGCGATCTCTGGAAACCGCCGCGGCCCGAAGGCCACCAGGACGATCGCGAAGATCACCAACAGCTCCGACATGCCCAGCGACCCGAAACCCATCGTACTCCACCCGGCTCAGTGTGACAGCAGGCGCAGGACCTCTTCGCCGTAGAACAGCCGGATGTATCGTACCTGAATCGGTGTGACTCGGCGAATCGCCCAGACGAGTTCGACATCGTTGGGCTCGGAAGGATCGCTGTGGAGCTTCATCCCGCACTCCGTCGGCAGACGGTTGCCTTTGCGCAGATTGCACCGACTGCACGCGGTGACGACGTTCGTCCACCGGTTGTCTCCGCCTCTCGAAAGCGGCACGATGTGGTCCCGCGTCAGCGACTCGCGGTACCCCAGGTCCCGTCGGTGGCGGCCGCAGTACTGGCACGAATAGCCGTCCCGGGCGAACAGGAACGTGTTCGTGACCTGGCGGCGAAGCCGACGCGGCACGTGGACGTAGCGAACCAGGCGGATCACCACGGGAGCCGGGAATTCGGCGGACTCGGAGCGGAATGGACGCTCCTCGTCCACTTCCAGTGCCTCCGCCTTGCGGTCGATCACGAGGCGGAGGGCCCGGCGGACCGGTATGATCGTAAGCGGCTCGAAAGACGCGTTCAGTGCGAGACAACCCATGGAACTGAGTCGACCTCCTGTTCTGCCGCGTGAGTTTAGGCGAGGCGCGAGCGGGACGTCAAGATCCCGGCTGGCTTCGTGACCGGCCCGTCGCACGCGGACGTGTTCTGCCAGGTCGCCCTTCCGAAGCCCGTCTTCCAGACCTTTGCATATCGCGTTCCACCCGAACTGCGCGGGCGTGCCGTGCCCGGAACGCGGGTGCGGGTGCCTTTCGGCCGACGTCGCGAGATCGGTGTCATCGATTCCGTGCTCGGGATTCCTCCCGACCGGACCGTGAGGGATATCGCCGAGGTGCTGGATGACGAGCCGTTGCTCTCGGCGGACCTGCTGCACCTGTGTCGATGGACATCCGACTACTACGCCGCCCCTCCGGGCCTCGTGTATCGGGCGGCCCTCCCGCCCGGGCTGCTGGGCGAGGCCCGGCCGACGGGTACGGCGGAGCTCGAACGCCAGGTGATCGAGCTCGTCGGAGAAGCGCCGACCCTGCTGGAGCGTGACGCGGCGTTCGGCCGCGCGCACCGTCAGCGACAGGCGTTCGAGACGCTCGAGGCGATCGGCGGTTCGGCCCCCGTAGCCCACCTCGAGGGTCACTACGGGTACGGGCGATCCGTGATCGGCGGCCTGGTGGATCGGGGGCTGGCCCGCATCCGGCTCGAGGCCGTGACCCGGGACCCGTTCGCCGGCTCGGGCGACGACGTGGAGCTCCCGCGTCACTTGAACGCCCGGCAGGAGAGTGTCCTGGGCGCGCTCGTCCGCCTCGCCCGCGAGCCGGACCCGGGGGTGGCCCTTCTGCACGGGGTCACCGGATCCGGGAAGACGGTGGTCTACCTGAGGCTGATCTCCAGCGTCATGGAGCGGGGACGGTCCGCGATCGTCCTCGTGCCCGAGATCGCGCTGACGCCACAGACGGTGCAGCGGTTCCGCGCCGCGTTCGGCGGCCAGGTGACGGTGCTGCACTCGGCGTTGTCGTCCGGGGAGCGACACGACGCCTGGCGGTCGTTGCGGGCCGGCGAGCGTCGCGTGGTGATCGGTACGCGGTCGGCTATCTTCGCACCCGTCCCGGATCCCGGAGTCATCATCCTGGACGAAGAGCACGACGGCTCCTACAAGCAGTCGGACACGCCGCGGTACCACGCCCGCGCGCTGGCCGCCGTGCGGGGCCGCGCGGAGGGGGCCCTGGTCGTCCTCGGCTCGGCCACTCCTTCGCTCGAATCCTGGCAGAACGCGACGGAAGGCCGGTACCGGCTGTTCGAACTGCCGGAGAGAGCCACACCCCACCC
>Ga0210133_1000054_pt1 | contig 40599 bp, 32 predicted proteins | sample Joice_ThreeSqC_D_2_FD_184874 | JGI IMG/M metagenome (GOLD analysis project Ga0210133, IMG submission 184874) | Wetland microbial communities from San Francisco Bay, California, USA, that impact long-term carbon sequestration - Joice_ThreeSqC_D1... | ecosystem: Environmental > Aquatic > Marine >...
CCATCGCCGCCCCGTAACCCAGGGTGTCCCATCATGAGGGTTGCGTCAACCAGGTGGCGCCCTTGGGCGAGCCACATCCCGCTCCCAGGTTCTCCGAGGGTGAGGGTCCCCATGGAGGTTTTCTCGTCGGCGATGTAAATCACGGGGGCGCAAGGCGGACGTTTCGAGGAGATTGTAGCGCCTTCCCGGGTGTGTCGGCGCGCACAAGTCCGGGAACCGACATCGCTCCAACACCGCCCCATTTGCGGCGAAGTTGATCAGGCATGCAACCGATACCGACGCCCCGGAGAGACTCACTTCGCCCTGCTGGCGAAATCGTAGTGCGGGCAAGCCTGCACTCTCCCGATCTCGGCGAGGATCGCCACTGCTTCTACCTGGTCAAGAACACGCCCGACCGCCGACCCTAGCGACCTGCGCGCAAGGTCTCACCAAGGTTGAATTGAAGGATCTCTTCTCAGTTCCGATGTGATTGTCCATGGGGGCCCTACTTGGCTTGGGTGCTTGGATGTGACGAAGCAAGCGTGCCCACGAACGAGTAGAGACTCCACTGTTCTTCTGGGCGCCCCGGCGTCACTATCCTTCCACCTGCGTATCTCCCTGCCGAGCAACGTCGCATGGCCTCGTTGTTACGTCAGGACGTGGCTGGGCGAGGGGATGCCTTGAAACGACCACGCGCGACCACTTGGACGAGGTGAGGCGATGGCAGGCGCTGATCGTCCTCAAGGTGGGGCTTCACCCCCGCTCGCCGCTGACGCCGCGAGGGTAGCGGCTGAAGATGGCTCAGGCGCGTTGCTCGTTGTCGCTATCTATTCCACAACCAGATTCCGATGGGGGCCAGGAATCGCGCTCCTAGTTTGGCGTAGATGTTCAGCACCGCGCTGTTGCTGACACTGAAGCCGGCGGACCCCACCTGAGCGCCCCGCCGAGCGTATTCTCGCAACGCCTTGTGATAGAGCAATGCCCCCGAGACGACGGCGTGACGGCTGAGCATGGCGAGTGACAGCTCGATCGCGCGGCCCCGTCGGGAGGAGAGGAACCAACCCTGCAGGGCCTGTCCCTGGTGAACTTGGAGACAGGAGGTCGGATCCTCCTCGATGAGCCGCTGCCCCCAGAGGCGGTAGCGCTCGTTGATCTTCGCTTCGGTGACGCCGGGAAGGCAGAAGAAGCGCTCGCTGCGAAACGTCGCTGGCAGACCGTCCGGGATGTCGAACGGGGCTTCGTCGGCCGAACGCGCGCTCAGGCCTTCCAGGCTGGCCGTATCCTCGATGCCCGACAAGCCGATCCGGAATGGTATCTGCACGTCCGCCTGGACGAAACCGGCGGCAAGGATCTCTCCGCGATCGAGATCGGGCGCGAGCGGGGCCTTGAACTCCGCCCACGAGAACGGCGCCAGCTGGCGCTCGCGCTCCGCCGCAGGCAGATCGAAGAAGCCCGGATCGTCCACGATGCCCACGGGACGGCCCCACCAACGCGTATTGAAATCGTGCCTCCGGATCATCGCGGTCCTTCCTCGGCCTGGGAGCGAAATTCCACGATCTCGAAGAGCTGCCGCCAGAACTCCTGCCCGTCCCAGATGGGCCCAAAGTGGTGCATCTCGGCGAGAGGCACCGCGCGCTTGATTCGCGAGCGGGCAATCGCGCCCACGAAGTCCTGCCTCACCCGGCCGGCAAACGCATAACCCAGGGTCTGAACGTTCTGCGGAAGAGCCGCGACGGCCTCTTCGAGCGTGGCGCTCACGAGGTGCAGGGTCATGGGCTCGTCGAGCAGAGGCAAGGACGTATCCCCGACGGCGAGCACGCTCCGATTCGCGGGCGTGCACATCGCGTCCCAGCCGAGGGCCGCGGCCAATTGGCGGGCCATGACGTTGTTCGAGGCAACGTACGCTTCGGGCTCGCCCGGCGACGTCTCGCCCCACCGCAGCGCCAGCCGCTCGCGGAAGGCTGACAGCTCCGTCGTGGAAGCGTCGAGCAGGACCACTCTGCGCGGTGATGTGCACCCGGCCTGGCCGTAGATCGAAAAGACCTTCACCAGCGTGTCCAATAACTGGATCGTCAGCGCCTTTGGCTCGATCCAGGCTTCCGATTGTCTGTCGATGAAGGCCACGCCCGTGCTGTCCGGCGGATGCGGCAACGCCTCGATCGCGGTGGCAGCCACGACCGACCCGAACACGATGCGCACCGCCGCCTCGGCCGCCATGCGCGCGTGGCGCGGGTCCGAGTGGTCGAAGAAGTCCAGCTCGACCTGCTGGTGCAGGTAGCGCTTGAGCGGCCCGTCGGGCACGTGCTCGCGGGCGTAGTCCAGGAAGGCGCTCATGAGATCCGCGCCGCGCGTGCCACCCTTGATGCGCACCGGGCAACCGGCAAGGCTGACCAGAACCACCAGCAGGGGACCGAGCAAGCTGACGTTGTTCGGCAGCCACAGGGCAATCCGGCCACGCGGTCGAGCCAGCCAAGCGCACCGCTCCGGCGGTTGCGCCGATGGCTCGCCGAAGTTCGCCACGTAGATCTCGCCCAGGTGACGCTCGTCGAGGAAGCTGACGAGGTACGCCCACTCGTCACGCGTGAACGCCGGGAGTGGGTGTCGCAGCATCTCCCTGCCCAGCGCATGCCAAGCAAGGACGCACGCCCGCGGATCGAACGGCAGCACGAGCACACCGGCCCCCAAAGACGTCGTTCCGTAGCGCAAGTGCTCAGACATTGGCACACCCTCGCATGTCGGCTCTGGGAATCCTTCCCACCAATTCGAAGCGCCTTCCCCGACGGCCGCAGGCGCAATCGCCGGGCACGACCCGGCCGAGATCTTCCGTCAGCACGCTGATACTGGGCGCGCCGAGGGAGAGAACGTTGAGGAGTTGGAGCTGTCCAACCCGATCGGTCAGTGTGACGAGGGTGCTCGGATGCCTCACGAGCACCTCTGCCCAAACGGGTGCGTGTCGATACCCATGCTCGCAAAGTGGGTAGACGATGCCGACCTGCTCGACGAGGCCGTAGTAGTCGGTGACGCGGGAGTCCGGGTGAACGTGCCGGAGCAAAGCAGCATCGAACGCCGCCCGGTCGATACGGCGAGTCTCCAGCTTCTTCCAGCCTCCACTGTGCACAAAATGGAAGCGCTTCTCCGCCAGCCGCTCGCGAACCACGCGGGGAGGTTCGGCAGCTCCGAACGCAAAGTAGAGCATCCAGGTCAACCCGTACATGAGGAAGTCATCGGACGAGGACAGGATGTCGCCGAGCATGTCCCACTTCACGCTGGCGGGGTTATCCGGATCGGCGAGCACGAAGTGCAGGTCGGTCGCGAGCTGGCGCAGGCTCATGGCCGCGGCGATGCGCGCGGAAACCTCCCGCTGGCGACGAAGCGAGGCAAGCCCGTCCAAGACGAGCAGCGGACGTGGCGTTGGCCCGACGAAGTCCGCCAGAATGGCCTGGGCGCTCCGGCTCTGCAATTGGGTGCTCTGTTCGTCGAGCTGGATCATGCTCGACCCCGCGCCGGTCGTCGCCGAGGAGAGCAGCAGTCGCTCGTGCCGGATGCCCGGCGCCTGCGTCATGAGGCGGAGCTTCTTGAACAGCCCGACGTGCACGAAGGGCACATCCTGTGCCGTCCGGCAGGCTCCGATCTGGGGCCAGATGCGCGCGAGCTCCGCACACCCGGCCCGATGGTGCCGCACCAGCGCCTCCAGCTCGGCGAGGAAGGTGGGATCGTCGCGCGTGTCGTAGGGAGGTCGGTCCAGCAGGCGGCTCATCGGAATGCCTTCTCCACGAAGAAGGATACGTCGCCCGGCCGCACCAGCGCGACGTTGGTGCGGGTGCAGGGATCGCGCAGAACATCGCGCCACCTGGCGACCAGCGAAGGCAGAAGGATGTCGTAGACGGCTTCGTCGTAGAGCCCCGCGATCGCCGCGAAGACCGTCTCTACGTCGAGACCGACCTCGTCGAAGATCGATCGCAGCTTCTCCGAGCGCGAGAGGTTGAAGCGCATCGCAGGCCAGAGCATCCGGGCACACAACCCCGCATGGCCAAACCGCCCCGTGGGGGAACCGCCGGCGAGCGGTCCTTCGAGGGTATGGGCGATGCCATGGACCAGGCCGACGCTCGCGTGCGCCTGAAGCGCGCACGCGGCCGCAGACAGCTCGAACCACCCCGGGGCATTCCCTATCCTCGCCTTGGTCAGATCCCCGATCAGATGGCCACCGATGGTGCGCAGCTCGTCGTTGGCGAGCGGTGAGAGAAAGCCTTCGAGAGCGTGTGCCCACACGTCGCCGCAGGCGTCCCGCGCAAGGTCGGATGAGAGCGTCTGGGCAAGCTCCGGCCAGGCGACACGGACATCGGGCAGCAACTCGGGGCCCACGCGGATTGTCTTCTTGCCGTCCTGGTTCTGAACGGCCACGGGCGAGATCTCGGCCCCGCTACCCCAGATCGAAGGGATGACGATCAGCCGTACGTGCAGCCGGCGATCCACACGCAGTGCCTTGGCAGCGTCGATCAACGTGCCACCCCCAACCACGACGAGGGTCTTCGTCCCCTCGGGCAGCGGCTCGCCCGGGTGGCCAAGCGGCAACGGCAGCGCCGCTGTGACCCGATCCCGGACGGCCGGCGTCACCCACATGATCGCCTGCGGGAGATCTGCTTGCGCGAGCTCCGCCAGCGACCATCGTGCGGGTTCACTCCACAAATGAGATGCCCTTTCTCTCGAGAAGCTCGAGGACGTCCTGGAAACTGCGCAGAGCATTGGCCTCCTCGGGCCGACAGTGGTACCCGAAGGATTCCTCGATACCCACCGCGAGTGCCACCACCCCGAGCGAATCCCACGTGTCCACCTCTCCCCGCTGGCGCGCGAAGGAAAATTCGCTCTCTTCGAGCAAGAACACGCTCACGAGCATTGCCTGCAGTTTCTCACGGTTGCTCATTCATACCCTCTGGTGCCAGTGCATGGTTTTGGATGGGTCGTTCCGTAACACGCCGGGGTTCGGCTTGCCGTTCGCCAGCAGCGGGATGGCCGGGACGCTCTCGATGCGCAGTGGCCAGTGGCTCCGGGTGAAATGGGCGCGCAACAACCGGAGGATCGCGTGGACCTGCACCTCGGTTGCGACGGGGCACAGGACCAAGACGAAGCCCTGCTCGCCGGAACGGTCGACCTCCTGGTAACTGGCCATCTGGCCGGGCCACGCCGGCAGCAGGCGCTCGAGAATCTGCGGGATGGCGATCTTTTCGCCGTAGCGCTTGAAGACCTCGTTGGCCCGCCCGGAAAGGATCCATTGCCCACGCTCGGCTCGAGCGGCAAAGTCCCCGGTCGCCACGAACGCGTCGCTACGCACGCCCTGCCAGCCGTCCCCATCCACGAATCCGACGGCCGCATAGGGACTGCGGAAGGAAAGCTCGCCGGAACCAGTGGTCGCCAGCTCGATCCCGGGGAGCGGCGTGCCGATGTTGAGCGCGCTGTCCGACGCGCGCGCCGGGCGCAGCGTCAAGCGTGGCATGGCTTCCGCGCACCCGTAGTTGTTGAAGATGGCCGCCTCGGGAAACATCCGTTCGAGACGATCGAGGTGCTCTTGCGGGAACCTGCCCCCGGCGAAGTGCAGGCGGATGATGCCCGAGAAGGTTCGGTCCCCGAAGAGCTTTGGGAGCATCGCGGCCTGACCTCCCACGAGGCACAGCATCGCCTCGGCGGTACGGTCGAGCAGGGTTTCGAGTTGCTGTGGATCCGCGAACCCGCGCGTTTGGACGAGCTCCCGGCCGTGTCGTCGCGCCCACAGCCATTGGTTGACGAAGGCGTAGCAGTAGGTGAGCGGCAACATGAGAAAGCTGCGGGCGACCGGCCCGCTCGCTTGCAGCGTGTGGAGAACCTCGACGATCGCCTCGGCGCGGGCGCGCGCGCCGACCACGAGCTTGGGCAGTCCCGTGCTGCCAGACGTAAGGAGTGCGAAGTGTCCCTGGCTCATCTGGGGCGGAATCGCTTCGAGCGCGTGCTCGATCCAGCCGGTGGCCAGGCCATGCTTGCGCGGCAGGAAGGCAAACGTCTCCGGCTCCGACCAGGCTTGGTCGAGCAGGGTGAGGTCCGCGTTCACCTCGTCGTCGGTAAGGACGCGCATCTGCCATCTACGGTCGCACGGATTGCACACGTCTGCCATCGCGACCAGCGGCATCCGGTTCGGCTGCGCGCATGAAGACAGCAGCAGTCCAGGGTTGGACCCGTGTCCCTCGGTGGTCGCGACCTGCCTCGACGGCCGGACTTTGACGCGGGCCGGACAACTGGCGAAGGATCGGACGGGCAGCTGGTCCTGGACTTGGGGACACCCGTCGAAGCGATGTTCCTGCTGGTGCAGACGAGCGGACGTCGCCGGCTCTCATTCAGCGAGCTGGAGGTCTTTCCACCCGCACCGTAGCGCTTAACCGAAGTCGAGGACCGCCTCGATGCGTGAGACGGGTGCCACCCTCTAGTACAGGATCGTCTGGAGCATACAGGCCGCACTGCAATCGAAACCGGGTTGGCCATTGTCGGCGCCGAGGTCGCACTGCTCTTCAGGGGTTTGCACGATGCCGTCGCCGCAGTAGGGAGCCAATTGGCAATTGGTCAAGCATGCGCCGTAGGTCGCTTCGCCCGGCGTCGTGTTCTGCGGCCCGTAGTCGCAGATTTCGCCACACTCCTTCTGCAGAACGCCGTCGCCGCAATAGGGACCCTGCTGGCAATCGGGGGTGCAGCCGCCACAGGTGCCGTCATTCTTCCCGTCGTCACAAGTCTCGCCGCGTTCCGCCTGCAAGATTCCGTCGCCGCAGAAGCCCGGCTTCTGACAGGATGTCGTGCAGGTGCTCCCTACGACGTCCGAGTTGCTCGCGCCGTTGTCGCAGTCTTCACCTTGATCGCTCTGCAAGATGCCATCCCCGCAGTGAGGTCCGAGCAAGCAGGTCGGAGCACAGAACCCATAACCGCCGGAGTTCAGGCCATCATCGCACTGCTCGCCGCAAGCGCTGTCCACCCGGGCGTCCCCGCAAGATGGGTTGAGCTGGCAAGTCGAGCTACAGCCGCCACCGCACTCGGAATCTTGATTGCCGGAGCTGTCGTCGCACTCCTCACCCGCTTGCACGACGCCGTCACCACAGCTCGGAGGCAATTTGCAGCCAGGACCGCAGCCGGTCACGTTGTAGCCGACCGTGGTGTTGCGGCCATCGTCACATTGTTCCGAGCCATTCACGATGCCGTCGCCACAGAAGGGACCGAACTTGCACTCGGTCGTGCAACCACCGTACAGCGCATCGCTGTTGGCCGAGCCCTCGTCGCATTCCTCGGTTCCTGTTACAACGCTATCCCCGCAGGTCGGTCCGCACTGGCTGCGGCCCGCGATGAAGTTGGCCAACGTAAGCATGTAATTCGAACCGCAACACCAACGCTCGGCCTGGAAGACGACCACCTCGTACACCTTGCCAATGGCCAATTTGAAATCGATGGTGGTGTACGATCCTGGCGGTTCTCCGTAGCCCACCTGGCCCGTGCCGTTCGCGGCATCGAGGATCACGGTGGATGCAGCGCGATTGTGCACGCCACCGAGATCGACCGCCAGGATTCCGTTGACGAACACCCAAACGTCGTCGTCGCCAGTAAACTTGAGATTCTCGCTGCCCTGGTACTGGAAGAAATAGCGCAGCTCGCTGGTGAATCCATAGTTGTGATTGAGCCATTCACGACCGAAACCAAGGCCATCGTAAGCGGTGCACACACGGCCAGGGAATGCGCCGTCCGTGTAGGTGGAGACCAGGCCGGTGTTGGTATCGACGAGCGGGGTCGAATCCACCGGGAAGAAGCCGCAGCGCGGGTACCACGGCTCGTCGGTGTCGCTGTTCATCGCGTAGGTAGTGCTGGTTGTCGCGTCTTGCAACAGGGTCAGGGTTTGATAGAACGTGTAGTTGGTACCGCTGACGTCGCGGTACCACTGATCGAACGTGGTCTTGCCAGTCGTCATCGCAATGGGAGCCGCGTCGGTGCCGGCGTAGACCGGCTTGCGAGTGGCGTCCAAGGTCGACGTCGTGATGCCCTTCTGCTCGGCGCAACAGTAGTGTGAGAAGTCTGGGTGACCCGTGGGGGGGCTCCCGTCGTGATAGCCGGCAAAATCTCGCACCACCATGGGGACGGTCAAACTCGGGGGCGGATCGTCGTAGGCGGAACGGCAGGTGTTTCCAGGTTCCACCTTGCAGTCGTGCGAGCAGCCATCGCCATCGAGCACGTTGCCGTCGTCGCACTCCTCTACCCCGCGCAAAAGAATCCCGTCGCCACACACGGTATTGCAAGCGCCCGTCGCGCTGGTGGCGGTTCCGCACTTGGGATCGTTCTGGCACGTCGGCGTGCAGCCATCGAAAGGTATGGTGTTACCGTCATCGCAGCTCTCGCCGGCCTCGAGCTGACCATTGCCGCACACGGAATGCATGCACGCCGAGGGCGTCGCCGTCGTGCAACTCCAGCCTGGCTCGACCTGACAGATGGACGAGCAACCGTCCCCAGTTGCCGAGTTGCCATCGTCGCATTGCTCGCCCTTGATGATGCGCGAGTCGCCGCACAAGGGATTGCACGGTCTACCGGCCATGCGGCATTGCCAGCCGGACTCGATCTGACATTCTGCCGAGCAACCATCCGAATCGGTGGTGTTGCCGTCGTCGCACAGCTCGCTCTTCTCGAGCACACCGTTACCACAACGCGAATTGTCCGTGCACGCGCCGCCACTGCTGGGACAGCTGCAGTAGCTAGCCATGATCATGCAATTCTCGCAGCATCCAGTACCCGTCGGGGCGGCGCCCTCGTCACATTGCTCGCCGCCCGTTACCTGTCCGTCGCCGCACACCGGAACGATTTGACAGGTGTGACCCTTGCAGGTCCAGCCCGGTTGCAGCACGCAATTTGCGTCGCAGCCCACGCCGGTGCCGTTGACGGCCCCGAGATCGCACTGCTCGCCAGCCTGCAGGCGGCCGTCGCCGCAGGTCACGATTCGGCTGCAGGGTTGGCCCGCAGTAGGACACAGCCACCCGGGCTCGACGCTGCAGCTACTCGTGCAGCCGTCGCCATTGGTCGTGTTGTGGTCATCGCAGGACTCGCCAGGCTCGCGGATCCCGTTGCCGCAAGCAACGGTCGAGATACACGGTTGACCCGCTACCGGGCAGGTGTAGTTCGGCTCGACGTTGCAGGTTCCCGAGCAGCCATCGCCACCCATGCGATTGCCGTCGTCGCAGGTTTCGCCCCGATCGGCCTGCACAATCCCGTCTCCACAATAGGGGCCCGCATCGACGACCGCATAGCACTTGCCGCTGTCGGACGTACAGATCCTGACATCGCTGCCTGCATCGGCATGAGTTGTGACCGGCACCGTGACGGTGATGTTGGAGCCACCCGTGCCCGCGGTCCCCGAGGGGGTCCCCGTCGCGCCACCTTGACTTCCCTGCGAGACGATGGAGGCATTGCTACATCCCCAGCCCGCGGGCAAGACCAGCGCACCGAGGACGGCGAACAAGAGTGGCGCGGTTGGTGAGGCGAATGCCTGGCCAAAGCAGCGGATGTTTGTCATGGCGAAAGTCCTTACTCGGCGATGAACTGGACGCGCGCCGGTCGCTGTGGCCGATAGCGGTAGACCAGTATACCAAGCAGTGGCACCAACGCGTTCAGGCGCTCGAGAAAGCTGAGATTGGTTCTTCATTGCCGCGGCGCACTTGCTGGAGAGGACAGGGGAAGACAGGCTGGCGAGATGCAAATTCCGGCTGTGAGCCGACCTACGGATGGGTCGGGCCGCAGCCAAGGGGGAATTCGGGCGTCTGGCCGTCTCCGTCGTTGATGGGGCTATGGGCGAGAGTTGCCGGCCAGGAGAAGCTGAACTTGCCGGTTGGCTTGTAGTCGCCAATTGGCACGTCGGCAATACCTCGCCCTCGCTGCCAGGCGGCCAGGCCGTGAGGAACGCGCTGGCCTCCTCCAGCGCCGAGCCCCCGTTGCTGTCGGGCAGGATGAGCGACCGGCCCGAGAAGAGCACGACGACGAAGGGCACGTTAGCTGCCTTAACCTTGGCGATCTTGGCCAGCGAATCTGCCCCACTGCCGCTGACGTGAATCCGCGTGAGAGCCTCGCCGGGGGGCAACCTCCCGTCGTTCTTGAACAGCGCCAGCGACTGGCGAACCGCATCGCGCGCCACTGCCGGGTGCTCGGCCGAGCCGATGGCCGCTGTCAGCGCCGGATCGATGGTGGTGTCGCCGTCGAACAGGCCCATTTCGCGCTTGATGATCAGGATGCGACGAACCGCGTCCTTGATACCATCGACGGAATCTCGCCAGAATCGACCAGCGTGGACAGGGTGCCAGCAAGATCGGAGGCACGATGGGTGGTGTTGCCATGGGAAAGCATCACCATGTCGGGCCCGCCGTTGATGGCGGTCTTGACGTGTTAGCTCCAAGCACCGGGCATCTGAGCCACGGCATCCCAGTCGGAACCCAGGAAGTCAAGGAAACCGAACTCGCCCTTGCGCACGCCGGTGAGCCAGTGCCTCGAACCGCTCATCTTGGTTCCCTGGTAGCTGCTGTAGCTGACCATGATCGAACCGACGCCGGCCTCGATGGCTGGCCGGTAGGGCTAGAAGCCAGCTGGAGGAAGGTGGCTTCGTCAGGCGAGGTGACGTTGTCCGCGTTCTGGCCGCCGTCGGTGGCTCCGTCGCCTGCGCAGTGCTGGCGCGACCGAGCAAGCCCTGCGGGCTGCCCAGGCATTGGGGCGCGGTCGCCACGCAGTTGACGTGATCTCTCTTGCCGGACATTCTGCGTTACGAATAGGCGATGCAAGAATGGCGCTTCAAAGGACTGCGCGCCAGCGTGGCGGAGCGAACCTGCCATCCAGATCCGGCACCGTCGCGCCAAATCTTGGTTGCGTCCATGGGCCATTGTAGGACGAGCAATGTCGCGCACCCACCCGACAAGAGTGTAAAATCTTGCCGCTATCCCCTCGAGCATCCGCGCCCGGGAACCGCAAAGGCGTTCGCACCATGATCCCTCGCAAGGACTTCTTCGAAAGTTTCTCGTGGAAGGCTGACCGCCTCGAACTCGACGACCTCGTCTTCGTCGCGGACGAGCAAACGATAACCGGTCGGGCCGATGCACAGAAGGCTCTGACGCTTCTCAAACCGAAGCGAATGATTGACCAATACGCGCGATTCTGGTCAACCCATCCTGATTTCGACGCTCGCCATGTCCTCGAGCTGGGCATCCACCGAGGGGGAGGCTTGGCCTTCTGGTTCGAGCTCTTCCGTCCGGGGAAACTCGTCGGAATCGAGATCAAGGAGGAGCAGAGCAATCCCGCATTCGAGCACTACCTCGACCGCCCCTCGGTTCGCGGTCGCATCGTGACCCATTGGCGGACCAGTCAGACGGATGGCCCCCGGCTTGCCCAGATCGTCTCGGCAGATTTCGGCGGTCACCTGGATCTCGTGATTGATGACGCGTCTCATCTGTATTCCTATTCCAAGCGCAGTTTCGAGACGCTGTTTCCACTGCTTCGTCCCGGCGGTTTCTACATCATTGAAGACTGGTCCTGGGCCTGCTGGGCCGGGCTCAACATGCTGAATCCCTCCATGCACCCGCTCGCCGTTTCTCAAGCCTGCTCACAGCGTAAGCTGACCAAGCTGATCATGGAGATCTCGATGGCGACGGGGACGATGGACGGCTATCTGAAACAGGAAGCCGGATTTCTCGCCTTCCGACCCCTCATCGCGTGCGTGCACTTGTTCGCGGATTTCGTCGTGGTGGAACGCGGCGATGCCACACGGGACCCCTTGGGAACATTCTCGCTGCCCGCAGTATTCTCACCCAGGGCAGAGCTCGCCAAACTGGTGAGAATGGGCCGCCGTCTTGCCGTGCAGGCCGTGACGGCTCTTCGAAATCGGTGACCTCGCGGTGGTAGCCGCGGCTCGAGAAGCGGAGGCCACCGACCGCTTCTGTCAAGCTCGGTGTCCGTGCTTCACGGCGTCGCAGCCCTGGTCCTGCCCTTCGTGCTCTCCGCGGGCGCGGACGCAGGATCGTTCACCGTGGCCATCGATCCCGGGCACGGCGGCTCCAACAGGGGAGCGCCGACCAAGAAGGCGGGGTGCTTCGAGAAGCGCCTGACCCTGGCGCTGGCCACGCAGGTGCGGCGGCTGCTCGCCGGCGAGAAGGATCTGAAGGTCCTCCTGTGCCGCAACAGCAACGTGCAGGTGCCCGGGCATGGGGGCGCGGTGCCAGGTAGCTGACGTAATCTCTCTTGTCAGACATTCGTACGTCACGAATAGGCGATGCGAAAATGGCGCTTCAAAGGACTACGCGCTGGCGAGGCATTGGTTGATTGGATCCCCTTTGTCGGTCGGGGATCGCTCGGTTGAAGCGTAATATCGGCAGATGTGGCAGGGTACCTGGCCATGCGTGAAATCTTGGGACCACGGAACGCGCCTCACCCAACGAGGGTGGCGGCCAGGCCTGCTCTAGCGTCGGCTCTCGCTGTGCTGATCTTCCCGGCGTGTGGCACATCCGTAACCGAGACGTACATCAACGGCCCGCCGGGAACGCTGGCGCCGCGAGATCGCCATTCGGTGCGCCTTTACACCAGCGGTCCGCCCGAGGAGCCGCACGCCGACGTGGCGATTCTCCAGGTCGAACAGGCTCATGGTCTCAACGAGCAGGGACTCGACATCATGCTCGACCGCCTGCGCACGCGGGCCGCACAGATCGGTTGCGATGGGGTTGTGGTCGGGGGTATTCGCGAGCGCGACGGTTTTCCCGCCGGAACAACCTTCTACCTTCTCGATCCAGGCGCGACCACGCTGCACGGCACCTGCATCGTGTTCAGGGGCGAGCCCCGCGCAACCAAGCCTCCGCAACCGCCACTCGCTCCTCCCGCACCGGAGACGCCCCAGTCTCGCCCGTCCCCCGGTGAGTGCCCCTGCCGCGCGCCGTAACAGCTCGGACGATCATACCGAAGAAGATGGTCATGGTTGCGCCTCGCCACAAGCGCTGGCGGTGCCACGCTTGCAGGCTTCGGCGAAGTCCGCCTTGGCGGCCTGCATGTCGCCCTTCATCTTGTAGCTGTATCCGCGCTGGGCAAACGCAGTGCCCTGGGCGTAGTCCGGATCGACACGAATCGCGCGGGTCAGGTACTTGATGGCCTCGTCGTACTCGCGGTTGCGACCGTAGAGGCCGGCCAACGCAAGAAGCGCATCCTTGCGATCGGGATCGAGGTCGAGCGCGCGCTTGAAGTTCCCCACGGCCTTGCCCAGCTCGCCTGCCTTGACGTCGGCCTCGCCGCGCCAGAAGTAGGCATCGGCGCCGCGCGGATTCATCTCGATGGCCCGATCGAGGTCCGCACGCGCCCCTGCCATGTCGCCACGTTCGAGCTTGCCCACGCCATCCACCATCTGGTTGTGGGCCTGACGAATGCCGGCCTCCTTGGCGGCACTGATGAACTTCTCGGCGCTCAGCTCCATCGGCTCGTTCGCCTTGCGCGATAGCGAGTGGATCTTCTCGGGGATCGAGCCCGGGTGGGGGACCACGTACACCGAGGGAAAGCCCCTTACTCCCATGCCGCGCGCGACCTCGTCGTTGGCGGGCGACAATTCGGGGTTGATGCGCACCTTGACCACGTTGGCCAGGAACTCCCGCACCGACGAGGAGGTAATGATGTCCTGATCCATGCGCCGGCAGTACGGACACCAGTCCACGCGGAAGTAGATGATCATGGGAACGTTCGCGTATTCCTGCTCCTTCTTCGCGCTGCCGAGCCCCTCGGCTCCCTCGAACCAGCTCGACGAGACGGACCGCGTCCCGCGCGGCTCGGACGGCTTGATCTCGATGATGGGCTGGACGGGCGCTGGCATTGGCCCGGCCGTGCTCGGCTGTGGATTGGGCACGGTCGGGCCGGGCAGCTTGGCGGGTGGCGGGGGCCGATCGGTAGGAGGGCGGGCGACGGGAACCGCGACCTTCGCGACAGGCGCGGCCGTTGCCTTCGGCTCGGGCGGCGAGGGCCAGAGACGATAAGCGGCCATGCCCCCGCTGCCCAGGATCAGGAACACGAGCAGGATGCCGAGCGCCCCGGAGTCGCGCTTCACGCTCGGCTGCGGGATGTTCAGGAGCGCTGGCCGTTGGCCCTGCGGGGCGCCCTTGTCCGACGTCACCGGGGCCGGCGCGATGGGGGCCGCGGGCTTTCGAGCGACGAGCGCCGGAATCGGGGCCGGGGGCGCGACCGCGGGTGGGCGGCCAGGGTCGCGCCCTGCGGAAATGGCCATGTTCTGACCGCGCATCGGCGCCTGACACAGCTCACAGATCACCGCTTTGTCGCTGTTCCCCTCACCACAGGCTGGACACCGCATGCGCACCGATATTGTTGCACGGAACACCTCCTGGGGGAAACCGGCACGCCGTTCCATCGTCGAAAAGAACTTCGTCGGTATCGAAGTCCGCTGGCGACGCGATCGCGACTTCCATGTCGGCAATCGCGCCCTCGGCACTGGAGGCTGGCGGCACGCCTCGCGACTCGGGCTGGAACGTCCTTAACACCGCGCGAAGCCAGGCAGGATTCCAGGCGCGACCGGGGTTCCCGTGGAACACTGCTTGCAAGACAAGAGAGGAATGCATGATTCCACGGAAGATGCTTCGTATCGGCTGGTTGTTCCTTGCGATGGCTGGCTGCGCTGGGACAGACTCGGGCTCGCCAACCGAGGACGCCGCAGGAGACTCGATCACGATCGCTTCCGCCCTCGTACTGGGCACCGATCTGAGAGTCGAGTGGCAGAGCGACGTCCCGATCCAGAACATCTGGTATCCGGCCTGCGGAACGGCGCCGCGCCTGCTCAAGCCAAGCCCGTCCGAGTGGATTCCATTGCAGGATGACCGCCCCGGGGAAGGCACGATGCAGCCCTATTTTCTGGACGGGGTTTACGTCGAGAACCAGTCGCTCGGATGCGATGGCGGGAACAGTTGCTATGAATCGACCGGCGCGACCTTGACGACCTTGGAGTACGTCCAGACCGGGACGCGACCGCCACAGAAACCCTACTATCCGGTGGGCTCGACCGGGCCCACCGAGGCTCCCGTCCCGGACATCGTCTCAACCGGCACGACCGCGCCCTACGCCCTGGAGCTGAGCTACATGCTTGGCGGCTGTCCCTCCAGCCAAATCGGGACGGTCATTCTGCCAATACCATAGCTGCCGGCTTTCGCCTCCATCCCGCCCAGGGGCCGACCATCGAAGCTCGCGGTCCGGCGGGACCCGAAGAGGATCTCAGGCGTGCGAGCAGTAGTGCTCGCCCGGTGTCAGGGCGAGGTCGCACCCGCGCAGCCGCCGGCGCCTTGGCAACCGGAGGGAAGCACGCAGTAGATGTCGCCACCCGAGGCCGAGACCTCGACCGAGCAGGTTCCCGACAAGCCGGTGAGACACTCGGGGGCAATCGGTTGCGCCCCACAGGTGTTGTCGACGCACGACGGTTCCACGGTGAACACCGGGTAGCTCATGTTGGTGCGCACGCACACCTGGCCCTCCGCACAGGTGAGCCCGAGCGGCGACACGCCCACCCCGACGCAGTCGGCGGGAGCACAAGCGGTCGTCTGTACTGTCCAAGTGCCGCCCTTGCAGGTCGCCAGCGTTCGCCCCTTGCCGGCACAGTCCTCGTAGAAGCACGGGTGGTCGACCGGTCCACACGAGGCGTCGTTGCTTGGCGGGGTCTGCGGGCACGCCGGCAGGATGCACTCGTTGGTGCGGACGCAACCTTCGTAGCAGCCGCCCTTGAAACCGACGGTGTAGTTCTGTCCCTCGCAGACCGGGGACGCCGTGTTGCAGATGGCCGGGCCCGTGCAATCGGCCAAGTCCCCGTCGGCACAATGATCGAAACGCATGCAGCAGCCTTCTTCCATGCAAGCGCAAATCTGCAGGTTCACGTAGACCGAGTGGCAGTCGTTGCGCAGGTTGCACTCCGTCGAGGTGAGCGCGCTACAGCCCTCCAGGCCGCCGTCGAGCGTTCCCCCGTCAAACACGCAAGCCGAGCCGGTGCAGCCAGCATCGAGCGGCATGGTGCCCCCGGTGCCGGCGCCGCCGGTGCCAGCGGGTCTTCCGCCTGTGCCGATCCCGCCGACGCCATTGCCACCGGTGCCGACGACCGCGGTGCCGTTGCCACCGGTACCGCTGCCACCGACGACGCTGCCGCCGGTGCCAACGACCGCGGTCCCTCCCGTACCCGTGGCGGGGATCGTGCTGGTGGTGCCACCCGATCCGGTTCCCGTTCCTGAAACGACGCCACCGGTTCCCGATACTCCCCCGGTTCCATGCCCAACTGCGGTCCTGTTGGAGCCACACGAGAGAGCCATGACACACCCGAGGCCCGCGAGAGCACCTAGTACCTTCGTTTTTCTCGTCATGTTCGATACCCCGATGTTCTGTGGTCCTGGCGGTCCCAGCGCTGGCTCGACTCGTGCGAACCCCGCTCGTCCTACGAGCATTGTGCATGCCTGTCGCCGCACCCACAAGCGGAGCCCGTCGATCTCCGATGCCTGGCGTGACTTCGGCGTGGTCGCAGTCACATGCGCGAAGGACGTAGGCGGCGTGGATTACGAACCCTCCGCCCTCAAAATCGGCATGGAGGGTGGAGCCGGAGCTGTAGCTCGAATTCACGCAAACGCGGGATGGATGAAACGCCTGCGCGGCGGCGCGGCGGCTCGGAGCCTATGCTATCGTTGTCCGGCTGCCGCGCTGGCGAGCATGGCCAGTGGTGGCTTCTGAGCCGGCGACGCGACACCGATGCGGTAGACTGCACCGCGTGGCCAGAAAGGGAACCCCGATGGACGGCAGAATTGTGAAGCTGTTGGCCGAGTACAACCGGAAGACCAACGCGGACATGAACCGCCTCGTCGCAGCCCTTACACCTGCGCAATGGGAGCAGCCCTTCGGTGGCTACTACCCAAGCATCCGGGCTCTTTGCAATCACCTATGCAATTCGGATTTCGTGTGGCTGAACCGGTTTGGCACTTTACGCCCCTTCTTGTTTCTGCAAGACGGCCTCTTTCAACGCGAAGCTCGGCTGGACGCAAACGCCTTTGCGACGTTGGACGAATATCTGGAGCTACGGGGAAGACTCGACGAGAAGTTATCGAGGTTGGCCGAGGAGGTGACTCCCCAGGATCTTGAAGCGGTGTTGGTCTACAAGAACTTCAAGGGTGTGGATCAGAGACGCAATGTTGGCGGACTGCTGCTGCACATGTTCAATCACCAGACCCACCACAGGGGCATGATCTCTGTCTATCTGGATTGCCTGGGCGTCCAGAACGACTACAGCAACCTGCTGAACTTCGTGTAGTGGTACGTCCGCCCCAAGAAGCCATGTACGTAGTCCGTTGAAGCGCCCTCTTCGTCTCGCCGCATCTCATCTCAAGGTGTCCGACAGCATTTGTTGCATCCACTACGGGCCCCCCATCGTAACGAGCGCCCTCTGCGCCCGGCGCCAATGCGACCACCAGTTCCCGCAGACGATGGTCGCATGCGCGGCGGACTTGCGGCATGGCCACGACGATGGCTGTCATCTCAGGAACATCTCGCGCCACCGCCAGGCAGTCACGCAAACCGAATGAGATAGGGCATGGTTGCGGTAGGGACGACCCTTTCGTGCCGCTCGACGGCGGCGCCGAGCTGTTGCCCCAGGCCCCGCCGCCTGCGAGACCGCCCGCATCGAGGCCCCTTTGGCCGCGGCGGCCCGCTTCTTCAGGTCCCGGCCCCGACGGGGTCGCTCGAAGTGACTATGGATTCTCTATTTCTTTCCCCCGGCATATAATCGTCGCGGCGTTACTCGGTTTGCTTGGGAGGAGCTTGGCCATGAAAACGAATAGCCGATTGGGATTGGCGCTTCTGTCGGGTCCGATGGTGTTGCTGTTCGCAGCCTTCGCCGCGAGCGGATGCAAGGGATCGAGCAGCGGCTCGTCATCCAATGGTGGTGATCCAGGGGCAACCGGCGGTGACCAAGGCTCGGGTGGGGTCGTGAGTGGCGGCGGCAGTGCCGGTTCTGGCACTGGAATCTCGTCTACCGGCGGCAGTATTCCTGGCGTCGGCGGTGCCGCGGGTGGCGGGGGCGGCACCAGCAAGCCCGATGCGGCCATCGCGGGGAACGGCGCGGGCGGGAACCCAGGCGCGGGCGGGAACCCAGGCGCGGGCGGGAACGCGGGCGCGGGCGGTGGCGCTGGCGGTAGCGCTGGCGGTGGCGCGGGCGGCGCCACGAGCGCCGGCACGGTTTGCGGTGGCCCCGGTCAGATCTGCTGCTCGGGTAACACCTGCCAGAACGGCGGTTGTTGTGCCTACAACCTCTGCGTCGCCAACGGCGCCAACTGTGTGCCCTTGCCCGGAACGTGCAGCAACGGCAGCTGCAGCGCCGGCACGTGCGGCGGGCCAGGCCAGCCCTGCTGCAGCACCAGCACCAGCGTCTCGACGGGGACCGCGTGCTCGGCGCCCGGGACCAAGTGCTCCTCGGGGGTGTGCGCCCTGTGCGGCAAGAATCCCGGCGATGCCTGCTGCTTCACCACGCCCACCAGCACCAGCAGCTCGACATCCTACGTCTGCCTCGGCTCCGGCCTCGTGTGCAGCACAGCCACATCGAGTTACGTGTGCGCGACCTGCGGCCAGCCGGGCGCACCTTGCTGCCCGGGCAGCTCGTGCAGCGGCACTGCCTGCTGCTACAATGAAACCTGTGTCGCGGAAGGCTCGAGCTGCGGCACCGTGAGCGCATCGGGAACCGGCGGCAGTGGCGGCGGCCAGTGCAGCGGCGGTCATTGCGCCAACTGCGGCGCCAGCGGGCAACCCTGCTGTGGCAGCAGTTGCGGCCTCGGGCTCGCCTGCCGCAGCTCAATCTGCTCGTCTTGCGGCAACCCGGGCGAGGCCTGCTGCTCGGGCGCCAACGGCACCGACCGATGCGTGGCGGGCATGATCTGCAGCAGCACGTCCTCGACGAGCGGCATCTGCCAGGCGTGCGGTGGTCCCGGTCAGCCGTGCTGTGCTGGCAATGCCTGCGCTGCCGGCTGCTGTTTCAACAATGTTTGCATGGCGGACGGCGCCAACTGCACCGTGAGTGGCTACACCACGAATTACGGCACGTGCAAGTCCGGACGCTGCACGTGCGGCAACTCGGGCGAGCCCTGCTGTCCAGCCAGCACTTTTCCCACCTCGAACGGTTGCGCGAGCTACGATTTGGCCTGCAGCACGGGCACCAGCACAACCACCTCGACGTCGATCTGCCAGCCGTGTGGCAAGAAGGACGGTCCGTGCTGCGCCGGGAGCAGTCCCTGCGCCGACGCCGGCACGCAGTGCATCTCCAACAGCTCCACGAGCTACATTCCGTTGTGCAAGTTGTGCGGCGGGACCGGGCAGTCTTGCTGTTCCAGCTCCACCACGGGCGGCGCTTGCAAGGATCCGGGGACCGCATGCAACAACAGCACGTCCACTTGCCAAGCCTGCGGCACCGCTGGCGCACCCTGCTGCACGGGCAACAGCTGCACGGCCGCAAACACCATGTGCAACACCTCGTCGAATCTATGCGTCGTGTGTGGCACGCCCAGCCCGTCCGGCTCGACCGCCACGCCTTGCTGCCCGGGCAATTCCTGCACCAGCGGCTGTTGTGTAACCCGGTACAGCACCTCCTACAGCCCGGTCTGCCTGGGGACGGGGGCAGCGTGCGACACCTTGGTGAGCAGCACGAGCACGAGCCCCAACCCGACCTGCGACCTCACCACCGTTGCCAGCGGCACTTGCACGAGCGGCTCCACGAGTTGCGGCGGTGTAGGCCAGCCTTGCTGCACGTCCGCGTACTCGACTTCCAGCAGCTACTACTATTGCGGCGCACCTGGCACCCGCTGCCTTTCCGGCACCTCGACGAGTGGAACGACCGTATATACGTGCACCGCGTGCGGCGACAAGGGACAACGCTGCTGCTACGACACCACGGGCACGAGCTCGACTTTCGGCACCGGCTGCAAATCACCCTACATTTGCAGCTCGACCTACAATTCGAGCACAGGCAGTTACACATACGCTTGCATCGACCCGACGTCGACCGCGACGTCGGCCACGAGCGCAGTTTCGCCCGGCACCAATTGCGCTTCTTTGCAGGCTTGTTGCGGGCGGATGGCGGACAGCAGCCTCGCATCGACCTGCCTGTCTTCCATGAGTGCCGCAAGCGGCGACGATTCGATCTGCTTGGCGTACCTGCAGGCCTTCCTGTCGTACTGTCCGTAAATTGGATTGGAGGCTGGAACCGATCACGCGGAACCGCGCCGCGACGATCAGCGAGAACGCGTCACGAATGGGTTGGACCTTCCAATAATTCCTCAGTTTGAGGCCAAGGCACGATCGCGGTAAGCGCGGTCGGATTCCCGTAAATCTGCATGGTCATCTCCACACCTCCTGGCTGTTAAGCTGCAGCAGCCGCCCGTGGCCGGTGGTCAGTGCAACGCCAGGTTGCTCATTTGCTCATGCGGTCGGTGAACCCCGCCCAAGGTTTTGTCGTCGGAGAGCAACTTGGCCCATGCGAGACCTACTCGGCAGGCAGTAGTAGATTCAACTGGTCCAGAGTCATCTCCGGCACTCCGCCCGCGCCGGCGTCGATGCCCTGGAAGAAGCTGGTATTTCCCCAGCCGGCGCCGGCGCCACCATAATCTCGGTCTGGCCTCCATCGGCTCTGTCCTCGGCCTCATATGCGAAGAGCGAGTAGCCCCCATTTCCAGCGCACCGCAAGAAGGCAGCGGCCCCACGGTCCAGAGCCGCACTGACGGCTGGTATTCGCTCTAGGCTGACCATGGTCGGGACACTAACTCGAGCGAGTAGGTCTCGGTGGTCGGCCACAAGGCTGCAAGGATCTCGATTACCCGTGGTCTCACGGCTGCGGCCAGCGCCGCTGGATTTACGCCGGTTCTGAGCGTCGGCGGCGCCTCGACCGCTGGTCCGGTCTCGTTGACCATGGCAACGTCCTCCTTTGCCACAGCCGTGTCTTGGTAGGCCGCCGATGACCGGAAGAGCCGCATCCGGCGAGCGCAACGACCGCAAGGACAACCCCACCATCCGTTAGGCTAGTGTTGTGCAACCTGGTCCACCTCCGAATGTGCAGTATATGCGGAACCGGGTGCCACAACTGGCGGATCGAGTGGATCACCAAACATCCATGATCGAGCTCACAAGCTGACCGGAGACCGGACATCGGGGCGCGGTCGCCTCGTCGTCGTGTGGCGAAATCCAATCGTGCCCTCCGCACCGCTGATCCGAGCGGACTTCACGCGGTTTCGCGACAGTAGAAGTTCAGGAGTCCACCGAGAGGTTTACGCCGGACGACTTTGCCGCCTGTGATGCGCGAAAACCCCAAACGCAGCGAGAGTCGTGAGCATTCTGGGCCGGGGTAGGACAGTGGACTCATGCGCCTTATCGTATCCCTTCTGTCCTGCGTCCTCCTCGAAGGCCATCACATTCATCCAACGATCGGGCGACCGGACGCGGGGATGCGAAGACTGTTGCGTGACAGATGTTTCACGTCGAAGATTACCCGACGACCTTGCCCGAGCCGGCCCCAGAAGCCCCGGACCCCGCTGCCACGTTCGCGAGCGTGTTGGGGTCCGTGCGCTCCCGGAGCCAGGTTAGGCACCTGCCCGCGCGCTTGACCATGCTCGCGGCCCTGGCGCTCTGCGCGCTCTCCTGCGTGTGGCCGCTCGACGTTTCCTTCGTGAGCGACGAGGCCGCCCTGCTGGGCAGTGCCCTCGAGCACAACCAGCGCGGCGAGCTGGCCGAGCAAGGGCTCATGGGCAGCCGGGGCGTGCGCTACGGTCCGGTCGCGACCTGGACCTACCAGGCGCTGTTACGGGTGACCCGGGACGTGGGACGCCTGGTTTCGCTCCATTCGTTCCTGCTCATGGGGTTGACGGCGCTGGCGCTCTTCTGGCTCGCGCGTACGCTGGCGTTGCCGCGCGCCTTCGCCCTGGTCGTCCTGCTCTCGCCCTACCTTTGGCTGGCTAGCCGGACGCTCTGGGACAACAACCTGTGCATCCCGCTGGCGGCGCTCGCGCTCGCCGGCTACGCCGCCTTCGTCGCGCGCCCGCGAGCCCTGCCCCTGACCTTCTCGCTCGGCTGCGTCAGTCTCGGCGTCATGGTGCACTTGATGTTCCTCGCGCTGGCCGCGCCCTTGTGCGCCCACCTGGTGCTCACGCGCGGGCGATTCCTGTGGCGCACCCGATTCCTGCCGTTGATACCCGCGCTGCTGCTCGCCTCCTTGGGCGCGCCGTTCTTCCGCGCTTTGCTGGATGCGGACGCGGGCGCCGCCACGGGTAACGCCCACGGCAGCGCGTTGTGGTTCGCGAGTCTGGGCGGGCGGGTGCTCGGCGCGAACGGGCTCGCGTACTTCTTCGGCGCGACCTGGAGCGAGCGTTTCCTCGGCGGGCCGGTGGAGGCTGTCGCGAACGCCACGTCGTACCTGGGCCACTTGCTGGTCTGGGCGGGCATGGTGCGCGCATTGGTGTGGTGCGCGCGCGCCCTCCGAACGCCCGCGGCGAGGACACCGCGCGCGGAGCTCGGGGCGGTCGCTCTCGGCGCTTGGCTGGCACAGACCGCGCTCAACGTCGCCACCCAGACCTCGTATCACCCGCACTATTACAATGCGACCTTCGTGGTCTATGCGCTCTTCGCCTGGTTCGCCGTGGAAGGCCTCGTGCGCTTCCGCCTAGCCGGCGGCCTCATCCTCACCGACGCCGCCGCGCTGGGCGCCGTGCTCCTCGTGTTGTTCCCTGCCCTGCACGCGACCCGCGGAACGCGCTCCCTGCACTACGGCAGTGCTCTCGGCGAGCAGGTCGAGGTCGCCCGAGCCATGGCGGCCGCCCACCCCGACAGCGCCGTGGCCACGCAGGTCGAACAAATTCGTCGCTTCCCCCATGCCCCGCTGGTCCTGCTGCGGCTGTCCGGCGCACGCCCCGATCCCGCGCTGCCGCTCCGGACGATCCACGTACGTTACGCCTCCACCGATCCCAGCACGGCCGCGCTCGACGTGCGCACCGAGCCGGTCCCGCCTCCAGCAACCTCTGCGCCTTGATCCTCAAGTGCCGGTTGATCAGGTTTAGGGTCAGCTTGCGAAGCGAGACGTGCAATCCCAGGGCGCCGAGCATTGGGGCGCGGTCGCAACGTGGTTGACGTAATCTTTCTTGCCAGACATTCTGCGTTGCGAATAGGCGACGCGAAGATTGCGCTTCAAAAGACTGCGCGCACAAGGCCGGTCAAGATCTCGAGCAACATGCCGGCGCGGGTCGCCGCGCTGGGATCCAGGTCCATGAACTTGGCGACCCCGAAGTCGAGCAGCTTCACGAAGTCGTAGGTTTGCTCGGGCTCGATGGTGAGCTGGGCGTCGGCCTCGTCGGCGGTGCGACGGACGATGCGGTGACGCCCCTCGCGCTGGCACAGGAAGATGTTGACGGCTTTGAGATCGCGATGGATGAACCCCTGCTCGTGCGCCGCGCCCTGCCCGCCTGCGATATGCCCGACGATGTCGATGGCGTCGAACACCTGCAGGCGACGCAGGTGGCGCAGGCGGTCCTCCAGGCTCTCGCCGTCGAGATGCTCCATCGCCAGGAAGACCATGCCCTCGGGCGTGGTGCCGAAGTCGGTCACGTCGATGATGTTGGGGTGACTCCCCACGCGCGACGACACCTCCTCCGATAACACAGCCCCCCCGTCCCTCGGACCACGCTCGACCGTGTCAGCGACGGTATCGCCGCAGTTGGGACAGGTGCGCGTGTTGCCCATGGGTGTTGTCCTTGCCGCTGTCCCATGTGCCCACAAGCGCCGCAAGAATGGGTCTATTGTCCTTGCTTTCGTCCTTCCGTCGCATTCCCGTCGCGTGGTCTCTCGTTACCACCAAGCCCGCCACTCGATGACCGCTCTGCGTGCCCGTCGCGCGAGGTCGGCGAACAACTCTCGTCCCAGCCAGGCCATCGTGAACGACCAGAAGACCACGGCGATGAACGCAAAGGTGCGCAGCGCCGGAGACAGCGAGGCCGCTTTGTCCACGAACGGGTGCCACAACACGCTCATCTCCGGCACAAAGTGACATAAGGCCTCGAGCTCGTAGTTGTTGCTAGTGCAAGTCTCCAGGCCGGCGCTCTGGAAGACCAGACCGTTGACCCCCACCCAGAAGGAGAGCACCAGTGCGACAGCGACCCATACACGGCGAATGAGCGTCGCGCTCGGCCACTCGGCGAGGTTCATGGCAAGCGCGAAGCAGGCCGGAACCGAGGCAACCAGGAAGAAGCGTGGCCCCCAGAACCACCCTCCATACCAAGCCCACCACCTGGCATAGGTGAGCACGAGCCCGATGACGAACACGATCAGGGTGTGTTGAATCCAGCGAAGACGAGTGGGAACGGCGGCCGGGAGAGGGAGAAACAGGCCGGGCGCGAAGAACGCCAACCCCTTGCCGAAGGACACAAGGATGGCCAGGACGCCGAACAGAAATGGATAGCTGAAATCTGGAAGGCCCGAGTAAGGGAGCGCCGTGCGGAATCCTCTCGTGCCGACATAGCCAGAGGCGAAGAGACTGCCGCGCACCAACAGGGATTCCGATGCGATCAGCACGAACACGACGACCGGTCCGAGGAAAGGCCGCCAGCTGCGCGTTCTGCGCGCATGACAGAGCGCGATCCCGCCGATTCCTATCAGCGATCCCGGCGTATTGACGGCGCCGAGGAGGATCGCGGCCCAGCCGCGCATCCACCGTCCGCGCGAGAGCCACAACACGCCGATTGTCACGGCGAGGCTGGTGAACACCTCGCCGTAGTAGCGCTGCAGGTGGTGAGCGAACATCGACGCAAACACCAGCAGCAAGAGCACCTTGCGGCGCGCGGCGAGGGTAATCTCGTCGCGGAGGTCGCGCCCGATGATGACGAGCGCGACCAGGAAACACAGCGCATTGAAAAGGAGGGTGACGCGCGCGGCGGCGCCAAGCCAGCTGCCGAGCAAATAGAGGGGCGCCGACAACAACGGTCCCACGATCGAGTACCTCTCGCTCACCAGGTGGCCAGACAGCATGTAGCGCTCGAGGGTCTGGTAGCGCGTGTATCCGTCGCCCGAAAGGCTCTTCGGCGCGGCGACCACCGCGGCAAGGGCGATGGCCAAGAGCGTCCAATCAACAGCAACGGCAAGGCGTGATTTCGCCGGCGTTGGTATGGTGTCCGGATTCGACATGCGCAAATACTCCCATGAACCCCGGCGAATCGAAGGGGGAAAGAGGCGCGCTGCGACGGCTGGCTTGGGCGCCGCCTATCCGGGGCAGACCTACGTGGCGGCTTGGCGCAATTGCTCGAGCAGGTTCAGGAGCTCGCCACGCGTCCCTCGATGAGGCTTCCGTCCTGGCTGTCCAGGGCGGAGCGGAAGACCGACATCGCAGCTCCCAGCTCCTCGCGTTGGGCTCCGGTCAGCGCCGACGTAGCAAGTCTCGGCCCGCGCGAGCGCGGTCGTGTTCGGCAAGGCGTCGCTAGGGTGGAGCTTCAGCCGCTCGAAGGCGCACCGGGCGGTGGCGAATCGGGCGTGGTTGCTTCCCGTAAGACCGCACCGATGTTGAACCAGACGAGCCCGCCCGCGATGGCGCCTGGGCTGCCCTCCATCCCGCGAAGAGACACCGGCCAGTGCGCTCGGCGCGGGATCCGTGGCGGCCAGGGGCTTGAGATCCGCTACGTCATCGTCGAGAGGACGAACGTCGGCCCTGGCGACGCCGCCGCAGAGGAATTGGCGAGTGCTACCGCTCAGCTCGGCGGTGCGGTGGCGCCAAGCTCGGCGCAGGTCAGGCCCGCATGCCGGAAGAGCCACCGGGTGCCGGACGGGAACATGGCGTCGCGACCGGCGAGGTGGTCGGCGCGTGCACCGCGGAACTGGTCCCCAAACGCCTGGTTGCACTGCAGGGCCTCGATGCGCACCCGCCTATTCCGGCAGGACACACGCGGCGAAAGACCGCGACGTGGCTCGCGCGTATCGGGGCTGTGACCCCAGTGCTGCCGGAGCACGGCCTTGCGACCAACGAGATTGATGCCCTTCTCGCGGCGCTCGGCAGCAGCCTTGGCCTCGGCCTGGTCGACCTGCTCGCGGACGAGCCTCGCATACTCGGCATGGCTCGGGCGCTCGAAGCCTGACGCACGGTGGAAGTCGAGTTGGACTACGGCCGGCCGGTCCTCGTTGTCCGGGTCGAAGAAGCGGGAGGGCTTGCTGGCCACCGGCCCGAGAGCTTCCTCGACGGCGATGAGGGACTCGACACCTGGCCAATGGTGGACCAATTCCACCGGGTGGCCGGAACAGGGATTGGCGATGGTGTAGACGGCATTGTCGAGGGCCTCTTCGGGATTGGGCAGCTCGACGATGGAGGTCTGTTCGGTGGCCGAGAATGGAAGCGATCACCCGGAACCGCGCCGTAACGATCAGCGAGAGCGCGGCACGAATGGGTTGGAACTTCCCATGATTTCTCAGTTTGAGGCCAAGGCACGATCGCGATGAGCGTGGTCGCATTCCCGCACATCTGCACGATCGTCTCCACCACGGGCTCGCGAAGACGATGGTCGTTGGCGCGGCGCCCTCGTGCCGCGGCCGCAAGAACCGGTACCATCACGGCAGCATAGCCCGGCCTGGCCCGGGCTACGCGAAAGCCTCAATAATGTTGTGGATGTCGCATTTGCGTACAGGAATCTGTGGAGTCTCTCCGTGCGCCACTGCGCTGTTCAAGTGGGGACGGCCCTACCTGCCCATGGCGCGAATTCGGCGCGCGATCTCGGGCAGACTGACGTCGCTGCCCAGAATTTCGAGGGGCGCCAACGATCGTTCGAGGAAGCTCACCTGCTCCCTGTCGTCGATGTCGGCGAAGAGCAAGGCGGGCTGTCGCCGGCCTTCGGCGCGCAGGGCACGCAACACGAAGATGCCCTGGCTTTCGACCAGGCGCCTGCGTTCGTCCTCTGACAAATCCTCTGACGTGCGGCCTTGCTCGTCGACCAGCTCCTCTGGTCGCGTACGCCGAAAATCGAGGTCCAGCAGCAGGCCGTCGCAACCTCCGGAGAGCCGGACGCGCACCTCGGCCAGGCTGGAGGCGCGGGCGAAGTCGATCTGGTGTCCCAAGAAGCGCCGGAAGCGCTCGCTGTACTCCCGACCATCCTCGACGACCACAAGCCGCCTGGTCATCGCCCTTCCTGCCTTTCCACGGCGGCGGGAAAGACCACGCCGATGGACTTGCAAAGGGGCGCCGGCTCGGGCCGCACCACGATCTGGCCGCCCCAGCGCCGCACGCTGTCGCGCACGATACCGAGGCCACGCTGCACGTCGCGCGCCTCGATATCGGCCAAGGAAAGGGTGATGGGCGACGAGTCGGCCACCAGCAAAGACACCACGCGACGACCGGTGACGTCGCGCCCGCTCTCCAGGCGAAGCTGCAGGCGCGCGTCCGGCAACCCAGCCACGGCGGCGGCCGCGTTGCGCAGGAGATTGGTGACGAGCGTGCCGAGCGTCGCCTCGGGCACGGGCACACACACGGTCGCGGTTTCGACCAACACCGCCGGGCGAGTCCACTCGCTGGACCTTCGTTCGGCTTCGACCGCCTCGATGAATCGCAGTAGGCGCGCCGGATCGAGGGACGTACGAGGACCGGCGTCGAGCAACCCCTGCAGACGAGGCCCATGCACCTCGCGAAATTCGGCGTCGAGCGCTAGCAGCTCGTCGTCGAGTCCGGCGCGCCCCCGTCGCAGCAGCCGTTCCGCTGCCTGGAAATCGCGCAGAAGCGGCCCCATCACCGGCTCTCGCGCAAGCGGCCGCAAGGTGATACCCAGCGCGGCCGCCTGGTGAACGAGGCTCCCATAGATACCCGTCAGGCCGTGTGACAGCGTCTCGGGGGAGAGCACGGCGGTTCTAGCCGCTTCGGTCGAAGCCGGCGGTCCGACCATGCCGAGGGCACTGGCCCTGTGTTTGAGCAAGTCATGGCGGATCTCGGCGAGCGCCCGCGCCAGGTCGGGAAAGAAATCCGGACGTCGCCGCACCGCCCTCTGCAGGGTACTGCCGCGGAAGCGTCGTCGCAGCAACGCAAGAAAGGCGACGGCCAGCAGCCCGGCCACGAGATAGGCGAGACGGCGATTCCACAACTGTTTGTGCGTGCGGGCAGCCTCGGCCGTCGCGCCCAGATCGGCGAACAGGCGTGTCGCTGGCTCCCGGAAGGGATCGTCCGCGTCCGACTGTGTGAGGTAGGCGCGCGACAGCGCCAGCGCCTCATCGTTCGCTCCGCGCGCCTTGCTCAGGCGGGCCAGCGCCCACGTGGCAAGCGGCAACTCTGGTCTTCGCGCCTTGTGGAGATAGGGTTCGAGCGGTGGCAGATCGGCCTCCGGTAGGCGAGCCGCGAGCAGCACCAGACGCCGCAGGGCCATGTCATCCTCGTTCGGAGCGGCCTTGTCGGCGGCCAGGCGGTAGCAGGCCATGGCCCCCGTCCGATCGCCCACGTACTCGCCTACCCGCCCCAGCTCGACCAGCATCTTCGTGGCCAGGCCGGGTCGGCACGGGCCGCCTAGGACGTGTTCCGCCGCCTCGGGATGATCCTCGAGCAGCAGTCGTCTCGCTTGTTCCGTGGGGTCGGTGTCGTCACCCGCGAGGGTGGAGCGGAGCATGCGCGCCTCGGCCAGATGCGGGGGATCCCGCACGGACGTCACGTACTTTTGCAGGTCCGAAAGGGCGCCGATCTTGTCGCCGCCGCGCCCACGCACGAGCGCGCGCAGGAAGTGCGCCTCGCCACCGCCGCGCTCGATGGCCCGATCGAGCCAGGGGCGCACCAGCGCATCCACGGAGGCGCCCCCGCGCTGGGCCAGCAGCAGCTCGCACAGCAGGGCCAGGGCCGGGCCGTTCCCCCACAAGGCGCGCACCGTCGCTTCGGGTACCTTGCCCGTCACCGAGAACAGCGCCGCCGCGGCCTCGGCGAAGTCGGGTGATTCCTCCACAGCTCGCGACAACAGCGGTTCGGCGAACTCGGGAATGTCGTCGTCCAACCAGCGCTGGGCTTCGGCAAGAAGCTGGCGCGCTTTGGCGCCGGGAGAGGGAGAGATCGGGCTGGCGGACGTTCCGGAAAGGGCCTGCCTTCGCGCCGCGATCTGTTTGCGCAATTCGCGGAGGTCGTCCCATGCCGGCTCCAGTGCGAGAGCTCGCCGCAAGGCCAGATCGGCACGGCCCAGCTCCAACGCGCCGCCGTGTTCGACCAGCAGCATGCCGAGGAGTCTCCACGCTTCGGCGTGCGAAGGCCGGAACTGAAGGAGGAAGGACAGATCCACGACCGCTTCGTCGAAGCGGCCCGCCAGGACCAGTGCGCGACTGCGCAGGAAGCGCGCTTGAGCCGAGCCGGGCTTGCTGGCCAGGACGGCGGAGGTGCGATCGAGGGCCTGTCCAGCCTGCCCACGAAGCAATGCCGCCCGAGCCTGCCTGAGCGACCGATGCTCTGCTTCGGTCAAGCGAGCCTCGGGCCAGTCGCGCAGGGCCAGCGCGGCCTCGTCGTCGTCGATCATGCGGGACAGCTCACGCAGGCGCGGCGGCTGTGTGTTCCCATCGGCCAGAAGTGGCCGCAGGCGGGCGCGAGCCGCGACCAGCCGCCCGAGGCTTCGTTCGAAGTTGGCCAACGCGAGGATCACGGCCACACGGCCACGCTCGTTGGCCAAGAGGTTGGCCAGCCCGCGTTCGATGCGCGCGATGATCTCGTCGCCTCGTTGGAAACGCTCGGGTGACTGCGCGAGCAGATCGGCCAGATTCACGTACGCGTAATAGCGCCGCGGTTCGAGGTCCATCGCCCGTCGAAAGAAGGCTTCGGCTTCGCGCAAGTCGCCCCGCTTGCCCAGGGCGAATCCGAGATCGGTGGCGATGGCCGCGCTCGACGGCTTGCGCGCCAGCGCCGCGCGCAGATCGTTCGCGGCGCCGCCGAAGTCGCCGCGGCGGAGCTTCGCTAGCCCGCCGTCGACCAGCATTTGCGGCGACATCTCGGCCGCCGCTTGCGCCGCTCCCGTCAGCACGTGAGGGCCCGCGTCCCGGCCCACGCCGGCATCGAAAGCGCGGCTGGCCGCCGGGGCCAGCAAGGCAAGCACAAGGACGAAGACGACCCTCACGTTCCCTTCAATTCCCGCAAGCGCAGGCCGAGTTGGTTGAGGCGCAGGTGGACCTTGCGAGCGGCGCCCTTTTGGCCCAGCAGCTCCTGGCCCATGCGATCGAGATTGCCGTCGGTGGCAACGAACAAAGCGCGCAGATACTGCCTTTCCACCTCCGAGGAAATTCGAGCGAAACTGGCGGCGCGCGGGATGTCGATCTCCAGCCGGCGACCTCGGTCGCCCGCGGCCGGCAGACGGCTCGCCTTCAGCACGCGCGCGCGTCCCGCCCCTCCCCCCAACAATCGGTCGACCTGCGCATCGGACAGATCGAGGATCGCCGGCGCCCGCGCGGTCGGCGTGCCGCCGGGCGTGTCGAGATGAGCAACGAGCGCGTGCACCAGGGCGTTCACCGCGAACAAGCGCAGCTCGCGCAAATTGCCCGGCCAGTCGTGATCGGACAGCCGTCGCAAGGCGATGCGCGACAAGAACACCGTGAAGCCGTCCGGCGCAGCGGCGCGAGCCGTGGGACGCGAGAACTCCACCGCCGAGGCCTCATCGCGAAAGTCGCGTGGCGTGGGGAAGCGCGCCAGGAACTGGCGGACAAGCGGACGCAGACCCTCGGAGCGCAGCGCTTCGAGCAAGAGGAAGCGCAGAAGCTCCGGGATGTCCTCGCGACGCTCGCGCAGGGCCGGCACGTGCAGGCGCGTGGAAGGATCGAGACGCATGAAAAGATCGCTGCGGAATCGTCCAGCGCGCACCAGCGCCTCGAGATCCTGGTTGGTCGCGGCCACCAGCTTGGGCGCGGCGGGGCGGCTGCGGTTGTCCCCGAGGCGCGTTACCTGTCCTCGCTCCAAGACCAGCAGGAGTTGCCGTTGCAGATCGAGGTCCAGGTTGGCGATCTCATCGAGAAAGAGCGTTCCTCCGTGAGCGTGCTCGAAAACCCCCGCATGATCCTCGACGGCGCCGGTGTAGGCCCCGCGACGCGCGCCGAAGAGGTGGGCGGGCAGAAGTGCCGCTGGGATGGTCGACAGATCCGTAACCACGAGGGGGCCCTTGGCGCCGGAGCGCGGATGAATCACGTGCTCGGCGATGAAGCTCTTGCCCGTTCCGGTTTCTCCCTCGACCAGGACCGGCAGGGGCGAACGAGCCAGCACATCAATCGAGCGCCGCAACTCCAGCATGGCGGAGCTCTTGCCCCAGAAGACCGGTCCGTCCTGCGCATTGCTGACGGTGGCAAGGGCGCGGCGGATCTCGGCAGCCAGGCTGCGCGAATCGACGATCTCGTTCTCGCAGAAGTAGACCAAGCGGTCACCCACGCGTGACGGATCGAGGTCGGCGCCGGTGGTGGTCAGCATGACGACAGGCAGGCTGGGCCACGCCTGGCGCAGCCGATCCAGGATATACAGCCCTTGCCGTCGACGCAGCCCCTCGACCGCCGTGCGCCGGGCGTGGGCTTCCTTGGGGAGCTCGGATTTGTCCTCGGGCAGAAGTCGCGCCTCGGGCAGGGCAAAGTGTAGGTCGAGAATCACCAGGTCGGGCAGCGCCTCGGCCCGGCCCAGTACCTCGTCGGCCTCGCGGAAGTCGTGCGCGCACTTGAGCGTGCAGCCGCGCTCACGCTCCTCGCACACCTGACAAGGAATCTTGCGATCGCAGCGGGTGAGATAGTCGAACTGAGTGAGCTGCCGGTGGCACAGCTCGACGGTCTGGTCGCGGTCGTCGATGACCAAGATTCTCGGCATGCTACATCTCTCCCTTCACGGCCCGTGCCAGGGCCTCGAACGCGGATTCCAGGGCCAGCACCTTGTCGAGATCGTCGTCCGCGGCGCCCTGTTCGGCCGCCGTCACGGCGCGGGCGAAGACTTGGCGAGGAATGGCCGATAGCGAGCGTGGCGCCAGGGCAACCAGGGATTCCCACAACGCCACGGCTGTGATGGGCTGCCCCTCCAGGTCGATGAGCGCCACGCGAAGCTCGCCCGGCGCCACCGCTCCACCCAGGTCGCGCCGGTCTCGCGCCGGCCACAGCAGCCGCTTGACGAGGTCGTGTCGCACTTGGTCTAGCCAGGCCTGCTCGGGGCGCGCTGCTGCCATGCACTTCTATATAAACGATATTCATTTTCGTAGATAGTTCCACGGCCGGTCCGCCGGACATGGCGATGATCCACGAGCACATCGCTGGCACGCCGGCTGCAGTGGGAAGCGACCGTCTCGAACCTCAAACCCGAACAAGGAGTCTTCCCATGATGCTGATGACCGGACTTGCCTTCTTCCTTGCCGCCTCCTCCTTCCCCGGCGAGCTCGCCGCCCCCACCGCAGCCCAGGTCCGGCTCGTCGTCGGCACCCAGGTCAAGAATCGTCAGATCGTCGAGGGGCGAGCCGGCCGCGACTACCGGCCGGGCGAGACCATCGTGGCCTGGACCGAGATCGTCGGCCTTTCGACCGGGTTCGTCGAGCACGTGTGGCTGCGCGACGGACAGGAAGTCGCGCGGCACTACTTGCCCGTCAGCAGCGGGCGCCACTGGCGGACCTGGTCGCGCCACAAGGCCACGCCGGGCAGCTACCGGGTCATCGTGAAGGGGCCCGACGGCAAGGAATACGCCGCGGCCAGCTTCGAGGTGAAGAAGAGCGATGGCGCTACGGGGTCGTGACCAGGACGTCGTCCACCGAGGCCTTGATACCCTTTTCGACCTGGATGCCAAGGCCTGTTTGATTGGGGAGACATCCTCCGTTGGGCACCGTCGCTCCATTCGTGGCGATGAGGGGCGACAAGCAATCATCGGTATAGGTCACCATCGCCAAGTCTTCGAAATACGCCACCAGCCGAACATTGGTGGTCCCGGTGATGGTCAGTTTGATGCTGCGCCATTGGTTCATCGCCACCGGCGTGGCAAACAGCGCTCCCGCGGCCAGCTGGCACATGGTGTAGTTGCCGGCGCCGTCGTCGACCTTCTTGAAGACGCCGATATTCGTCATCGAGCCATCGGTCGCGATGGTCGCGCCGACGGCGTAGAAGATATTGGCGGTCGTCGCCGACTGTCTGACGTCCAATCGCACCGTCCTCGTCGAGGTTGGCGCCGTTTCGATGCGGAGCTTCATCGAAGCCGTGAGGTTGACCTCCGTGAAGTACTGACCGTTCAGATTGCTCCGCAGGCGCGTGAAGTCCGCAAGGGTCGTATCCAGCGTCGCGACGTTGTTGGTACCGTCCGCCGCGTTGGAAACGAGGCCATCGGACGGGTCCGAGAGGGACCATTTCACCTCGTAACCGGCTTCGAAGTCGTCGAAGAACAGGATGCTGGTGGTGCTTGTGGCGCCATCCGGGGAAGCCGACAGGTCGACACCCACGTCGGGCCCTGCCTCGGGGCCCGCCTCGGGACCTGCTTCAGGCCCTGCTTCGGGGCCCGCTTCAGGGCCCGCTTCAGGGCCCGCTTCGGGTCCTGCCTCCGGGCCTGACTCAGTGCCTGCCTCGGGACCTGCTTCAGGCCCTGCTTCGGCCCCAAACTCAGGGCCGACTTCGGGACCAGTCTCGAGACCAGCCTCAGGACCCGAAGGCGCAGGTGGCCCAGTGTCGGCGGGCGCGTCGGCGGCGTCGGCCGACGCGGCGAGGTCGACGGGCACGGAGCCATCGGCTTTCGTGATGACGATGGCGTCCTGCGAAGTGCAGGCCTGCTGGGCGAGCACGACACCCGACCCAAGGGCCAACAAAGCTAGGCCAGCTCTCCTCCTCGCGTCCAAGTTGCCGCAATCATAACTGCCCAGAGCGAGCAGGGGTAGCCGTCGCCCGCCTTTTGTGCTCGTTGAGCTAGCGCGCCTTGAGCAGGTTGATCAAACCCTCGAGGGTGTTGCGCTTGCGCTCCGACACGGAGTAGAGGCTCGACACGTAGAGCGCCGTTGCCGCGTGGGCCCCGAGAAGCTCGAACATGTCCAGGTCGATCCCTTGAAATCCCTGCTTCTGCCGGAGCAGGGTGAAGATGGCAATCACGCCGACGACATCGTCGCCCACCTTGAGCGGGATGCACGCGATGGGTTCCGGCCCCAGCTCGTGGACTGGCGAGCCCTCGGGCACCACGAAAGGCTGCCCGGACTGAACGCACTGCCCCAGTCTACCCGTCCCGATGGGGACGCTCGACTGCGCCATGTCTTCCATTCCTTCCTGGCCCACCAGGACCAGATTGGACGCGGCAGCATCGACGACGTACAGGGCGAAATTCTCCGATCCCACCAGGTTGATGACGATCTCCTTCACGATCGCCACGACCTCGTCGTAGCTCAGAGTCGAGTGCAGGCGCTGGCTGGCCACGTACAGGCTCACCAGATCCGAGTTCTGCCGTTCCACCTGCACGTAGCGATCGGCGAATTCGCGATTCTCGCCCTCCACCGACTGGAATTGCGACTTCAATTCCGCGTTTTCCTCACGCAGGGCTCGCATCTCCTCTTCCATCGAGGCCAGGCGGCGCTGGATGTGCACCACTTCCACTTTGATGTACTGGTCTTGTAAGTCGCGAACCTCGTTGTGCGCCTGCACCACGGCCGCGCGCAATCGCTCGTTCTCCTTGAGCAGATCCTCGGTGAACTTGCGTCCTTCCTCGAACAACGCGAATACGCGTGACGCTGAATCGTGCGGGTGCTTCTCTGCCATGGTGTCTCTCCTGGCCCGCTAGCGCAGGTGTTTCCTGACCTTCTCCAGCAGCTCGATCTTATCCACCGGCTTGGTGATGTAGTCGTCGCAGCCAGCTTCGGTCGCTCGCTCGACCATTTCCGGATCGCCCTTGGTTGTCACCATGATCACCGGGATGCTCTTGCTGTCGGAGTTTTCCTTCAGATGGCGCAGCGTCTCGACCCCGTCCATCTCCGGCATCATGATGTCCAGCAGAATGAGATCCGGCGGCTGCGCGGCAACCTGCTCGAGCGCCAACCTTCCGTTCTTGGCAACCGAAATGTCGAACCCCATGCCTCGCAGGATCAGCTTTTCGAACTGAATCACGGTCTCGGAATCATCCACCAGGAGCACGCGCTTGTTCATCCCTGCCCTTTTTCGCCTTGCCGTCAGCAATAGCGGCAAGCGTGATCTTAGCACGGGAGCCCCTCTTTTCGGCACGCAGCGAACACGCAAAAGAATCGATTCCCCACGGCCCTCCTCGTGGACGCCCGCAGTGGATCCTTCCCGGCCTTTGCGCAATCCTGCGATCGTGCAACACCGTTGTCGCACAGACGCCCCTAGGTGGTGGTACATCACCGCCGTGGTGGCAGTCGCGTCATTTGGCTGCCTGCCCGCGGGAAGACCGCCGCCCGGACGGCAGGTCATCCACGATCGCACGCTGAGCGGGGTGTACTTCACGCCATCCGAAATGGAAGGTGTGCCTTCCCGCCTGTTCGCCAGCGGACCTTCGCGCAAGCCACCTCTCGACGGCCTACTTTCCCACCGAACCCTCGTGGATCTTTACGCCTTCCCAACCGCGAACACGCCGCCGACCACGGAAGGGCTCGCGGCAAATCGGCCCATCATCGAGAACCTGGATGTTCCCTCCGGACGACCCGACGAGTACACCCTCGCCACGGACGCTCTGGGACGGCTTCTCTTCGTGCAGTTCAACCCGGCGACGCCGCCTTCGCAAGCAAGCCCATTCGAGGTCAGGCGCTTCGATTCTGCCTCTGGTTCCGTCACCTTCTTGTCATACGCCGACTTACTTTCCGGCGACGCGCCTTTCCTGCTCTCGCCACACCGAACCCGGGTCTTTGCCGGTGCTGGCGGCACCGGACACTTATTCGAACAGGACAGCGCTCAAACTCTATGGGACGTGTGGGACGCGACCTTCATCGGCGAGGATCTCTACTGCGCGGGCGTGCTGACGGCGCCTGACCCGACCCTGGCCCCGTCCGGTTCGAACGTCATTCGCGTCCAACCGAACGCCCAACCCGAAGTGCTGCTCTCGTCGACCGGACAGCTTGGATTCGTGCCCATCCTTGGGGACCAGACGCCGCAGCTGCTGCTCTCGCTCGACACCGATCTCGGCAATGCCCCCTTCGCGCTCCTCGACACCATCTCCCTGGCCAGCACGCCACTTCCCCCTGAAAAGGGACAGGCCCAGTTCGTTTCGGCATCGTCCGATGGACATTGGTTGCTCTTCTCCACCACGATACCGGCTACCGACACCACGCAGGCTGCCGAATACAGGCTGTTTCTCTTCGACTGGACGACGGACGCCACCACCGCCCTGGATTCCACCAGGCTCGCCCGCCCCCTCGGAACGCACCGCGAGTGGCGCCCAGGCAGCTCGGAGCTGTGGCTCTCGACGGATCCGAGCGGCCTGCTGATCTTGGCACCCAAGTCCTACTTGTTGGAGGCCCCGATATCACAGGTCTTCCAGACACCCCCCTATTGGCCATCCTCCTTCACGCGGGATGGCCGTCACTGGTTCTCGACTGACGGGGACAGCCCACCGGCGATCTTCGTGGGCGCGGCGGACAACCCGGGTGGGCAGGTATTGCGTCTCAACCCGGGTGGCGGCCAGGTCAGCCCGCCCTGGGAAACCGACGATGGCTACCTGCTGGTCGAAACCTCGCTGGTCGATTCGCGGCGAAGCGACATCTCCCTGGTCGATCCCGTGAACGGGACCTCGCGACCCATCGCCGGCAACGGCCACCTGGTGGCGGTGGGGCAAACCCGCGCGCTTGCCTTGCTCAACTTCGATCTGGCGCGACTCGTTGGCGATCTCACCTTGATCGATTTTGCGAGCGGCAGCCGAATCTTCCTCGCCGGCGACGTCTACGCAGTAGCCGTGGATCGCGGAGCGTCGGCCATGGTGCCGTCCGGCACCGCCCCCCTGGTCGCGGGAACCCGCATCGCGTTTCTGACCCGCAACCGCCTTGCATCGCCCTACGACGGGCTGTGGGTCGCCGAGCTGCCGTGAACGCTCTGCTGCTCATCCTTGTCGTCGCTGCGCAAACACCGGATGCAGGCTCCGGGGTCGACCTCGGGACCGCCGTGGATACATCGGATTCGGCGACGGACGCGGTCCAAACGCTGGACGCATCCGCCGAGGCAACGCGAGAAGACGTTGTCGACGCTGGCGCGCCGGCCAGCGGCCGACTGCGCGGACGCGTGCTTGCCAAGGGCTCGCGGGGACCGGTTGCCTCGGCGAAGATCGAGGCGGCCAACGGTGCAAGCCGGATTGCCGCGCTGGAAGCCGACGACGAGGGTGGCTTCGACTTGCCCGTTCCCTGCGGATCCCAAGCGTTGGTGGTACGCGCGCCGGGGTACGAGCCGCTGTTCATCGATCGCGACGCCTGCGCCGATCCCTCGCCGGTCGTCTTGCGCCTGGTTCCACGGCCGAATCTGCCCGTGTACGAAACCGTGGTCGTGGCTCCAAACACCGTGCCCAAGGTCGCGTTGCGTGGACCGGAGCTGACGACGACGCCTGGGGCTCTCGGCGATCCCCTGCGCACCATCGAATCGCTGCCCGGCGTGGCAGCCGTGGCCTGGCCCGCACCCATCTACGCCATCCGCGGATCGAATCCGGGCAACACCGGCTACTTCCTCGACGACGTGCAGGTGCCCATGCTCTTTCACCTGGCCCTTGGTCCCGCCGTGATTCACCCGCTGCTTTTCGAAAGCATGACCTTCTATCCAGGAGGGTACCCGGTCAGCCATGGCCGCTATGCCGCCGGTTTGGTGGCAGCGCGCACGCGAGCGCCGGCAACGGACCGGGTGCACGCATCGGCGGAAGTTCGCCTCTACGATGCCGGCGCCCTGGTTTCTTCGCCGTGGCCCGACGGCAATGGCGGGGCTGCCGCCGGCTTCCGCTATTCGTACACCGGCGCACTGCTGTCGCTTCTGCGCAACGACGTCAGCCTTTCCTACTGGGACTACCAATTGCAGGCCCATCGACGCATGGGACGGTGGCAATTGTCTCTGTTCTGGTTTGGCTCCCACGACGAGCTCGTCTATCGACCCGGCAGCTCACTCGGTTCCTCGATGGCCTCACTGAACGACCAGTACCAGAATCAAGAGTACATGTTGCAGTTTCACCGGGCGAGCTTGCGCGCAAGCACCGGTCTGGGTGAGGGGCACGTCGTCGCCACGATTGCGCTGGGGACCGACCGGAGCAAGGCTCCCCTGGCCGACGTTTACCCTATCACCCTGCGGTCGTACAGCATCCTGCCTCGCCTGTCCTATCGCCGCCCCGGCGCGGTCGTCGACTGGGAAGCAGGCCTCGACGGCCAGGCACAATGGTTCCGGCCCATGTCCAGCGTGAGCGAGTCCGGCGCCTCCGATCTGGCTCGCAAACGCACGGCCCTGCTGGCCGCGGCCCACATCGCGACGAGCTTGCATGCGGGGGGACGTCTGACCGTGACGCCCGGTCTGCGACTGGACAGCTACACCATCAGCGGCGTGACGAAGACGGATATCGGCCCGCGCATCTCCGCACGGCTGCTCCTCGATTCGTCGACGTGGCTCGCGGCGAGCGGCGGCCGGTATTCACAGGCCCCAAGCCTCACGGTGCAGATCCCGGCCGCGGAGAACTTCGGCCTTGGACTGTACGGGCTGCAGACCTCGTGGCAAGGATCGCTTGGTATCGGGTCGGGGCATCTGCGCGCCGTCGATGTCGAGGTCACGGGCTACATTCAACGCTATGTGCTGACCGATCTGCGCGACCCGACGCTGGTCAATCCCGATCCCCTGGCCAGCGATTTCCTCGTGCGCCGCGATGCCCGCTCCTATGGCGTGGAAGTGATGATCCGACGGCCCGCGACCGCGCGATTGCACGGCTGGCTGTCGTACACCCTTTCGCAGAACCAACGTGCCCTCGGGGCCGGGGTCATCGGGCCTTCGGATTGGGACCAGCGACACATCCTCAACGTCGTTGTCGGCTACCGACTCGGGCGCACCACCTTGGGGGCGCGAGGCCACCTCAACACCGGCCGGCCCGTGCTGGTGAGCGGCGACCAGGCCGAAACTTTCGTCCGCCTGCCCACCTTCTACCAACTCGACCTGCGCGCCGAGCGCACGTTCCTGTTCGATTCGTTCACGCTTCACGCGTACATCGAGTTGGTCAACGCCACCCTGACCCGCGCGGTCCTGGGGCTGAAGCAAGATCCACAAACCGGCGACATCTCCCAAACCAGCTATCGCGTGGTCCTGCCCTCCCTCGGTGTGCGCGGTGAGCTGTGACCTGCCACGCGCGCTCAGCCGCGTGCTTCTTGCCGCCGCCGCTGCAGATCGGCGGGCGAGCGCGCAGCCGCGAGCGCAACGTCTCGCGTGATCCGCCCGGCGCGCAGCAGCTCAAAAAGCGACGCCTCGAAAGCGATCATCCCGTCCTCGCGGCCGGTCTGGATCTGGGTGGCTAGCTGGTGGGTCTTGCCCTCGCGAATGAGCGCCCCGACGGCATAGTTGACGCTGAGCAGCTCGAGCGCGGGGTAGCGCGTTCCGGGAACGCTGCCAGCGAGAAGTTGCTGGGTAAGCACGGCGCGCAGCGAGCCGGCCACTTGCTGGCGGATCTGTCCTTGCTGGTGCTCAGGGAAGGTATCAATGATGCGATCGATGGCCATGGACGCGCTCCCACTGTGCAGGGTTGAGAGCACCAGGTGACCGGTCTCGGCGGCGGTCAGGGCCATGGCGACGGTCTCGCGATCGCGCATCTCGCCGACCAGGATGACGTCGGGACATTCGCGCAAGGCGGCGCGCAGGCCGGCGGCAAAGCTTTCGACGTGCGTGCCAACTTCGCGCTGGTGGATAAGGCAACGCCGCGGCTGGTAGACGAACTCGATGGGATCTTCCAGTGTGATGACGTGACGGGCGCGGGTGCGGTTGACCGTCTCGACCATGGCCGCGAGCGTGGTCGACTTGCCCGAGCCGGTCGGACCGACGACCAACACCATGCCGCCATTGGCATTCGCCAGGTTCCCGACCGTGTCGGGCATGTTCAGCTCGGTGAGAGATGGCGCCCTCCTGCTGACCGGACGAAGGGCGACGGCCAGCCCGTGCGCCTGCGTGAAGACATTGAGTCGAAAGCGCCTCGCACCTTCGTCGTCGAGCTCCGGCGCCTGCCAAGGAAGATCGACGCTACCCACGCTTTCGAGGACACGACGGCGCCGCGCATCGAGCACCGTATCCACGAACGCCTGCAGCTCCGCCTCGGCAATGGGACCGGCGGAGGACGCCACGAGACCGTTCGCCGATCTGGTCCAGATGGGCTGCCCGGCCGAAACGATGACGTCGGAAACCGCGCCGTCTGCGGAAGCAGCGATGAGACCTGCCAAACGGGCTGCCACCGCCGCGCTCGTGGGATCGATGGGCGCAGTCTCGATATGGGCGACTTCCTCCGACGCCGGAACTGCGGTCCTGACGGCAGCATGCCCGTCGACGGATGCAGGTGAGGACGAGCGCGCGACCGAAGCCGTTGGCATCGCGGCCCTTGCCACTTCGGCAGCACCACGACTCATCTTCAACGACAAATTGTCGCCGTTCCGGCGCGCCTCCACTGCAAAGGTCCCCTGCCCCTCC
>Ga0210133_1000057_pt1 | contig 39808 bp, 34 predicted proteins | sample Joice_ThreeSqC_D_2_FD_184874 | JGI IMG/M metagenome (GOLD analysis project Ga0210133, IMG submission 184874) | Wetland microbial communities from San Francisco Bay, California, USA, that impact long-term carbon sequestration - Joice_ThreeSqC_D1... | ecosystem: Environmental > Aquatic > Marine >...
GGCCGCAGGCGTTTATCACGGTTTGTCCTCGTTGGCGACTTCGCCGACCCGGTGGAACTTGTCGGCGGCCGAGGCGGACGCCGCTAGCCAACGCCATTTAGCGTCAAGGGGAATGGCCACCGGACAATTTTGGGCTTAGCACCCCCGGCGGTAAGAGGTTAAATATTCCCCCATGCTGTATTCTCGCGTCGACGTTGTTCCATCCACGCCCGCGGTTTCCTGCCAATCCGGATCGGCACGGTTCCTGGTGACCCTGGTCGCGATTGCCGGCCTACTTGGCGCCAGCGCCGCCGCCGAGGCTGCCCCGCGGCGATCCAAGGGCGCCTCCCGGATCAAGTCTGGCGCCAAAGGCAGCGCACGTGGTTCCACAAAGGCCAGGTCGGAGAAGTCGAATTCCGCCGTTGCCGCTGCCAAGATCGCGGTGCTTCCCTTCGAAGGGTACGATGCCGAACCCCTTCGCAAGCACGTGATCAAGATTTTCGAGGAGAGAGGGATCACGGTCAACTCGACGTTGAAACCACAAGATAACCCCACCCAGTACCGTGACATGGGCGCTGCACTGAACCTGGCCGTCTACGTCCATGGAAAGATCAAGGACACCACCCCGGAACACGCAGTCGCGACCGTCACGATCCGCAGCGCTGTCACCGGGAGACCGGTTGCCCGCGCGACCTTCAACGGATTTCGCCGAGGGCTACCCTTCGACGTGGAAGAAAAGCTCTGGGACAAGGTTCACAGCGCCTTCACGCGTGCCTGCGTGGATGCCACGAGACCCAGGCACCACAACACACCCACGCTCATCGAAGCCGGCACACCGCTCTAGCTGGGAGCCTGCAGGGGGGCGCCGGACTCCTCCTCTGCCTGATCCCGGCAGCTAGAGGTCGAGGTCGGCCTGCGCCGCGCGCTCCATGATGAAATTGAAGCGAGCCTCGACGTCCTTGCCCATTAGATCGGTAAGGATACGATCGGCCTCCGCGATGTCGGTCACGCTGACGCGCAGGAGGCGCCGGCTGGCGGGATCCAGGGTGGTGCGTTTCAGTTCTTCCGGTTGCATCTCGCCCAGTCCCTTGAAGCGCATGATGTCGGGATGCGCATTCTTGGGCAGCGCAGCGACGATGCGATCGCGGTCGGCCTCATCGAGCGCCCAGAAGGTCTCCTTGCCGTGATCGATGCGAAAAAGAGGCGGCTGCGCCAGGTACACGTGCCCACGCTCGATGAGGGGCCGCAGATGTCGGTAGAAGAACGTCAGGAGCAGCGTCGCGATGTGGTGGCCATCGGAATCGGCGTCCATCAGGAAGATGACCTTGTGATAGCGCAGCCGCTCCAAGTTGAAGGCATCGCCCACGCCACAGCCGAGCGCGGAGACGACGTCTTGCAGCTCCTTGTTCGAGAGCACCTTCTGCAGCGACGCCTGCTCGGCGTTGAGCACTTTCCCGCGCAGGGGAAGGATGGCCTGCGTGCGACGCTCGCGGCCCTGCTTGGCCGAGCCACCTGCGGAATCGCCCTCGACGATGAACAACTCACTCCTGCCCGGATCCGTCGACGAACAATCGGCAAGCTTTCCTGGCAGGTTCAGGCGGTGCGAGATAGCGGTTTTACGCGACACGGATTGCGAAGCCGCGCGCGTCGCCTCGCGTGCCTTGGCCGCCAACACGATGCGCTCGAGGATGGTCGCGCCCGAGGTCCGGTTTTCGAGCAAGAAGGTTTCCAGCGCCGGGCGGATTGCGGAATCCACCAGCTGCGCGGCCTCCGGGTTGCCCAGCCGCTCCTTCGTCTGTCCCTGGAACTGCGGCTCGTGCAAGTAGATCGAGAGCACGCCGACGATGCCCTCGCGGATGTCCTCCGCAGTGAGATTGAGGTTCTTGGGCGCGAGTCCGGAGGCATCGATGAACGAGCGAACCGCCTTGACGATGGCCTGGCGGAAGCCCTGTTCGTGCAGTCCGCCCTGGGTGGTGGGAATGCCGTTCACGTACGAGCGCAGGGTTTCCTCGTGCGACTCGGTCCACTGCAGGGCGGCCTCGATGCACACGCCGTTCTCGCGCTGGTAGTAGAAGGCTTGCGGCGTGGTGGGCGCCTTGCCGCGATCCGCGATGATCTTGGTCAAGAAATCGGCAATGCCACCGTCGTGCTGCAAGACCTCCGAGGTGCCCGCGGCCTCGTCTCGGTAGGTGATCTTGAGACCCTTGTGCAAGAAGGTCTTGGTCTCCAAGCGAAAGCGGATGGTCTCGGCCGAGAAATCCTGCTTGCCGAAGATCTGGGGGTCGGGGCGGAAGTAGATTGACGTGCCCGTGCCCCTTGCCGCCCCAAGCTTGGTCAACTTGCTCGCAACCTCGCCACGCACGTAACGCTGTTCCCACTCATATCCGTCGCGCTTGACCCGCGCCACCATCGCCTCAGAAAGAGCATTGACCACGGACGAGCCTACCCCGTGCAAGCCGCCCGAATACTGATACTGCCCGGAGGAGAACTTGCCGCCCGCGTGCAACACGGTGAGCACCAGTTCCAGCGCGGACTTCTTGAATTCCTTCTTGATGTCGACGGGAATGCCACGGCCGTTGTCGCTGACCGTTGCCGACCGGTGGTCCTTGTGCAGGGTCACGTCGATGTGCGTGGCGTAGCCGTTGATCACCTCGTCCACGCAATTGTCGACGATCTCCCACAGCAGGTGGTGGTAGCCCTTGCTGTCGGTTCCGCCGATGTACATACCGGGCCGCCGGCGAACCGGTTCGAGGCCCTTCAAGACCGTGATGTGATCCGCGGTGTAGGAAGCTTCGGGTGGGGTCATGTCAATTCACCAACCTCGGCGGTTCGGGGTTAGCCTCGACGGGCACATGCACACGCACTACCCTCGCCTTGCGGGCCAGGACGTGGCCGCGGCCGCCGCGGGCGCTCACGTGGTAGCGGCCCGGGCCGACGGGAATCTTCTTGCCGCTCTCCAACTCGGCGATGAGCACGGCACCGTCCTTGGCTTTCCCCAGCGCGAATCCGACCACATCGTCGTCCTCCCCCACCTTGATCATCGTTACGCCGCGGCCAGGGTTGGCCAGTTCCGCCGCCTCGTCGGCGCGACACACCAGGGCGCGGGCTTCGGCGGTGACCACGCACAGGATGTCCTTGGGGGCTACGGGCAACACGCCAACCACCTCGTCCCCGTCGGCAGGCTTGGCGAAGCGCCGTCCGGCACGCGTCGATAGCTCGCAGTGCGGGTCAAGGCTGAAGCGAAAGCCGAAGCCCTTGCGCGTGAGCGCGATGGCGAGCGTCGCCGGGGGCATTGCAGAGGGCCCGACGCCCGAGGTGACCAGCCCGGCGACCACGCGCTCGCCGTCGCGGAAGTTCAGCAGCTTCTGCACCGGCTCACCGTAGCCGGTCGAGGCGGGAACGTCGTTGATGCGAATCACGTAGCAGCTTCCAAGGTTCGAGAAGATGGCCAGCGAGTCTTTGGTTGAACCACGCAGGGCCGCCAATACTGCATCGCCCTCGCGCAGGCGCGTGGCCGAGATGTCCTTGACCTCGCGCACCCGCTTGAGCCAGCCATCGCGCGAAAGAATGACGGTTACCTCTTCGTCGACGATGAAGTCCTCGGCCACGAACGCGACATCATCCGCGGTGGCCCCGCCGATCTTGGTGCGCCGCTTGTCGGCGAAGCGTCCAGCTATCTCCTGCAGCTCTCCACGGATGACCTTGCGCAGCTTGCGCTCGTCCTTGAGGATGGCCTCGATCTCCTTGGCGCGTGCCCGCTTGGCCGCCAGTTCCTCCACGATGAGTTGCATCTCCAGTCGAGCCAGCTTGTACAGCTTGAGCTCGAGGATGGCATCCGTCTGCTCTGCATCGAGGCCGAAGCGCTTCATCAGCTTGCCGGCGGCGGCTGCCTTTCCGTCCGACTTGCGAATGATGCGGATGGCCTCATCGAGCGCGTCGAAGATGACGGCGAAGCCCTTCAAAATGTGGATGCGCTTTTTCAGCGCCGTCAATTCGAATTCGAAGCGACGGGTGACCACCTCGACGCGGAAGTCGAGGAACTCGCTCAAGATCGAGCGCAGGTTGAGCCGCATGGGTCCCGCAACCTCGCGGTTCTGCGTGGGCACCAGACACGTCATGTTGACGTGGAAAGAAAGCTCGAGCGGCGTGTGCTTGTACAGATACGCCATGACCAGCGCGGGATCGGCGCCTGGCCGCAGCTCGAGCACGATGCGCACGTCCGCCGTGGATTCATCGCGCACGTCGACCAACATGGGCAGCTTCTTGCCGATGATGACCTCGGCGATACGCTCGACCAGATCGGCCTTGCTGACATTGTATGGGATCGACGTCAGCACGATGAGCGGGCCACCACGTTTTGCTTCCTCGGTCTTCCACTCACCCCGCAGGTGCACCGGCCCCTGTCCGGTCTCGTAGATCTCGCGCAGCTCCTTCTTGGAATTGGTGCATAGTCCGCCGGTGGGAAAGTCCGGGCCCTTGATGTGTTTGAGCAGGTCCTTGCATTCCAGCTTCGCGTCGTCGAGAAGCGCGACCGCCGCCTGACAAACCTCCGCGAGGTTGTGCGGTGGAATGTTGGTGGCCATGCCCACCGCGATACCGGCGCAGCCATTGGCCAAGAGCTGCGGCACGCGCGCCGGCAGGACGATGGGCTCTTCAACGGTGCCGTCGTAGTTGGGGCGAAAGTCGACCGTTCCTTCCTTGATCTCGCCGAGCAACTCCATGGCCAGTGGCGCCGTGCGAGCCTCGGTGTAGCGGTAAGCCGCGGGCGCGTCGCCGTCGAGCGAGCCGAAGTTGCCGTGGCCGTCGACTAGGCGGTAGCGCAGCGAAAAGTCCTGCGCCATGCGCACCATCGCGTCGTAGCAAGCGGTGTCGCCGTGCGGGTGGTACTTCCCGATGACCGTGCCCACGATGTTCGCGCACTTGCGGAACTTGGCGTCGGGGTACAAGTGCAAGTCATTGTGCATGGCGAAGAGGATTCGCCGCTGCACGGGTTTCAACCCGTCGCGAACGTCGGGCAGCGCGCGTGAGGTGATGACGCTGACGGCGTAGTTGAGATAGCGGCGCTGGGCTTCCTCGACCAGCGAAGCCTCGGCCGGCTCCTGCGGTCCTGAGCCGTTGCCATGGGGCCCCCTGCCCGACCCTCCCCCGCCTTTGCCCCTCTTGGCCGAAGCCACGGGCGTTTTCCCATTTTCTCCGAGAAGATCTAGCTGTTTTGCTGCCATGTCGCTTCGGAAAGCCGCTGCCTTCCCCGCCCCAAGCTACGGGAGCGGCGCCCAGAGATCAAGAAACGAGACCTACGCTCGGGCTCAGCTTTGCGGGTTCTTGCGCTTGAAGCCACGCGGGGGCAGCCGGTCGCGCGCGTCCGGGTTCGAACGCGAGTAGTCGATCCAGCGATAGCTGGGAAGCGGCCTCACATCGACATGCACGAAGCCAACGCGGGGGTACCATCCGACGCCCATACCACCAGCGTCGAGGCTCTCGACGTAGGAGCGAATCTTGCGCGGGTTGACCCCGGCAATGCGAATGTCGGCCGCGGTGCCGTGGAAGTGGTTGCTGGTAGTGCGGCGCTGGAAGCGGTAGCCCGAGAGCAGCTCGATGCGTTTGCCACCAAAGTGATCGTAAACATGCGAGAGAATGGTGATGAGGCGCGTGTCGATGTCGTGCTCGAGACCGCTGCGTCGGCACTTGAACACATGGCTAATCTCGGCCAGCGCCTTCACGTCGAAGGAGCCGTCGGGGTTGTAGATGTTGACGTCAGCCTCCTCTTTGTAATTCACGGAGTAAATGCGCAGCTTGCCTGATGGCGGATCCGGCAGCGATGGAAGGAGAGCCTTTTCGGGCACGGGCCAGCCAATCATCTTGCCCCTGCGCTTGCCCCGGTGCTTGGCCACGCGCTTTTCAGGCTTGTGAACGGCCGAGGACTTCGCCGCCTTCGCACGACCCGCGGACGCCACTCTGCCCCGGGGGGCCCTATCAGCCCCCGCGGCTTGAGCGCTGGCCGCAACGACCAGCAGCATCAACAGCAACCGCAGCATGTCGGAATAGAGTTAGCTGCAAAGTGCCACCTGTCAACCTTCCATTCAGCCTTGGCCGGGAGTAGCCGCTGGAACGACTTGTAGGTGGACCAATTCAATGGTCAGTCGCTGGGCCACATCGAAGATGCGCTGATCCCGGTAAAACTCGCCGAATACGATCCGACGAATTCCGGAATTCGCGACCTGCTTGAAGCAGTTCCAGCACGGACTGGCCGTCACGTAGAGCGTGCCACCATCGATCATCACGCCGTTCTTCGCGGCCTGCAGGATGGCGTTGCTCTCGGCGTGAATGGTGGCCACGCAGTGATCGTTCTCCATCATGTGACCAACCTCCGAGCAGTGAGGCATGCCACGGATGGAGCCGTTGTACCCCGTCGAGAGGATGGTCTTCTCACGCACGATGACCGCACCGACGAACTTGCGCGGGCAGGTCGATCGCGACGCGACCACGTTCGCGATGTTCATGAAGTACTCGTCCCAGGAAGCTCGATTGGGCATGGGGATTTCTACCAAGAAACCGGATGCGGCGGGCGGCGAATGGCGTGTGGGGGGCTATCGAGGCGCGGCGCCTCCAGGTATGATGGTCAAGGTCCCTTCCACCTGGAGGTTGCATGCACGCCCTCAAGAAGCAAAGTGTTCCCTTGGCCGCGCTCGCGCTATTCGCCTTGGTCGCCAGTTGCGGTTCGTCATCGGGCGAACAGCCGGGCCAAGACAGCTCGCCCCCACCCGATTCGCCGCGCACCAAGGTCGATCTGCCGGTGGTGGCGGACGGACCACCACCAGCCGACGCACCATCGACAGCCGACATCGCGGTCGCAGGTTTGGATGCAGGGGTATCGACCGAAACGGCGGTGGAGGTCGGCGCCACAGGCGACGACGGAGCCGCCCCGCAAGGCGAAGTCGCGACGGCGAGAACGGACGGCGCGACTTCGGAGGTGGGGGATTTGGACTCTTTGGCTTCCAATCCGGACGGAGGCGCGCCGGCTCTGGATTCGGGCACTGCCGTCTCCGACGGCGCGCTCGATGTCGCTCCGGACGGGTTCGTACCGGCCCCCGCGGTCCCCATCGTCGTCAACAGTGGCGACACCGGGGTGTACAACCAAGCCGACGGAACCTGGAAAGTGTTCTATTTCGACGCCGTGGCTGGACAGCTCTACTGCATATCCGATCTGTCCGGCGCAGTTCGCGGGTACGTCGGCACTTCGCCCGCGGTTTCGCCGGAAAGCTATCAGTTCGTCACCGGCGCCGAGGGAACACTCGCGTTCACCGCCACCGCCGCACAGAGGTATTACATCGCCGTGGCCGCGAGCGGCGGCGGGCAGAGCGGGTACTTCCAGGTCGCCGACGGGGGCCAACTTCTCGCGCTCGGCGCGAATGCCCTGACCCTGGCCGCGCCCAATCTCGACGACACCTACTTCTTCCGCTTCCCAATCTCCGCGGGACACGGCTACAGTATCACCGCCACGGGACCGTCGACACCCGCGGTCGGTCTCTCGGTTTCGGCCTTCGCCGAACGTGCGAGTAACGGGCAATTCTCCAAGGGGCTCTGGAGCACCAGTGGCCCGCTCCCCATCACCAACGAGGCCATTCCCGCCACTTCCGTGGACCAATCGTACTCCGGCTTCTACTACTTCTTCATCCGGGTCACGGCCGCCATGTCCCTCACCGTCACGCTCGTGCAAACCTCGTAGCAGCTCGGGCGACAAATTCCGCCGAGCCCCATGCCGGGCAGTTGGGGAAGCACAGGGAGGAACGCTGGATTGGAGGCGGAGCAAAGTAGGAGGAACCCCGTTGATTCTCAGCCTCTGCTCCCCTGTGGCAATCCCTCTGGTCGGTTGGGTTCACGGCGACATCGGCAGGCTGGTCAATGGGCCCGAGTCGGTCCTATGCTGGTAATGCATCGGATTCTCCTATCCCCATGACCATGATCACCCGCTCAGCCCCGCTGCTGCGCAGTTGCGTCATCTCGGTTGCGCTATTCGCCATCGGTTGCACGCTTCCGCGCGCGACAGCACCCGTGTCGCCAAACCGCGCGGCCACCGTTCGCGCGCCAGCGCGACTGCCAAAGGCTCGGCTCGGCCCCATTCACGCCTACATCAAGAGTGCGTGGAGGATCCTCGAGCGGACCCACGCCGATCTTGCTCTCGCCGCGCGCGACACCAAGGTGCCCCACAAGGAAGGTGAGCCCTGGCCCGTCTACTACCCGGCTGGCGAGGACTCGTCTCGCATCGCGGCCGGGCTCGCCACCGAAATGCAACCCTCCGCGCGAAGCCAGATCGTTCTTCTCCCGCTCGACCGCATCACCAAGCCGGGCCTGCTCTACCTTCCGCGTCCCTACGTCGTGCCGGGCGGCCGGTTCAACGAGATGTACGGCTGGGACAGCTACTTCATCCTGCTCGGGCTGCTTGCCGACGGCGAGGTCGAACTCGCGCGCGACATGACCGACAACTTCCTCTACGAAGTCGCCCACTACGGGCGCGTGCTCAACGCGAACCGGACCTACTACCTCACGCGGTCGCAGCCACCGTTCCTCACCGAAATGGTGCTCGCGGTCTACCGCGCAACCTCGGACAAGGATTGGCTTGCCCGCGCCTTTCCCGCCGTCGAGGCCTACTACCAAACCTGGGTCAGCGAGCCGCACCTCGTCTCGCCCTTCGGATTGTCACGATACTTCGACCTGGGCGAGGGGCCGGCGCCAGAAGTGGTGGCCGGCGAGCGTGATGAGCACGGCGCCAACCACTACGACAGGGTCCGCGCCTACTTTCGTACCCACACGGTGACCGACTACCCCATTGACGATTTCTACGACCGCTCTCGCGACGAGCTGACGCCGCTCTTCTTCAAGGGTGATCGTTCGATGCGCGAGTCGGGCTTCGACCCGTCCAGTCGTTTTGGCCCCTTCGGCGCGGACATCATCCACTACCTTCCGGTTTGCCTGAACGCCCTGCTCTACCGCATGGAGGTCGAGGCAGCAGAGATTGCGACCCTACTTGGCCGTCCGCAGGACGCCGCCGAGTTCCTCGCCAAGGCGCAAGCCAGACACGCGGCGGTGGATGCCCTGCTCTGGGACGAAAAGACGGGCCTTTATCTCGACTACGATTTCCAGACCGGCCGACGGAGACTGTACCCCTTCGCGACCACGTTTTTCCCCTTGTGGGCGGGGCTGGCCTCGCCTGCCCAGGCCAAGCGGGTGCGCGACAACCTGGGACGCTTCGAACGCCCGGGCGGGATTCTGACCAGCACCTTGGTCAGCGGCAGCCAATGGGACGCGCCCTTCGGCTGGGCGCCGTTGCAACTGCTTGCAGTCGAAGGCCTGCGCCGCCATGGCTACCGGGATGACGCCGACCGAATCAGCCACGAGTTCCTTTCGCTGGTGCTCGATGTCTTCGAGGCGACGGGCACGATCGTGGAGAAATACGACGTCGTCCGGCGCAGCTCCGAGGTGCGTGCCGGGCTGAAGTTCGGCTACAACAGCAACGAGATCGGCTTCGGCTGGACCAACGGCGTGTTTCTCGAGTTGCTGCGCGAACCCTGAGGCTCCATCTGCTAGTATGCCCGGCTCCGTGGACTGGAAAAACACACTCAACCTGCCCAAGACCGAATTCCCCATGCGCGCCGACATGGCCCGCCGCGAGCCGCTTTGGCTCGCGCGCTGGGCCGAGGAGAAGCAGTACGAACGCGTGCTGGGGACGCGCAAGGCGACCCAGGCCGAGCCCTACGTGCTGCATGACGGTCCACCCTACCCGACGGGAGGCATCCATTACGGCACGCTGCTCAACAAGGTGCTGAAAGACATCATCGTTCGCTCGCGCCTGCTCATGGGCAAGGCAGCGCGCTTCGTGCCGGGCTGGGACTGTCACGGGCTGCCCATCGAGCAGCAGGTGGAGAAGCAGTTCGGCGCCAAGGCCAAGCAGGACACCAAGGACTTCCGGCAGAAATGCGAAGCGCATGCGCGCAAGTTCGTGGACGTCATGCGCTCGGATTTCCGGCGCCTGGGCTGCTTCGGCGTCTGGGACGAGCCCTACCTGACGCTCAACAAGGAATACGAGGCCACCATCGTGCGCGTGATGGCGGCATTCGCGAGAAAGGACCTGCTCTACCGAGCGAAACGTCCCGTGCACTGGTGTATCACCCACCAGACCGCCCTGGCCGAGGCCGAGGTCGAGTACGCCGACCACGCCTCGCCGTCCATCTTCGTGCGTTTTCCCGTCATGTCCGGCCAAGAGAAGCTGGAGGCAATTCTGGGCAAGGCACCGGCGGCCCTGGTCATCTGGACCACCACGCCGTGGACACTTGCGGCCAACCTGGCCATCGTGGCCAATCCGGATCTCGCCTACGTCGCCATTCCCGTGGCGCGCGTCGGGCAACCCCGCGAGTACTTGATCGTGGCGCGAGAGCTTGCCGACGGGTTCATCGCCGCGTGCAAGCTCGCGCCCGAGCCGAAGGAAGCATGGATCGAGCTTGCTGGCGACAAGTTGCGCTCCCTGCGTGGCCTGCGCTACCAGCATCCCTTTATCGCCACGCCGAAATCGGACAAGGATTTCCGTCTCGCCTTCGCGTCGCACGCCACCCTCGACGCGGGCACGGGGCTTGTACATACGGCCCCTGGACACGGTGCCGACGACTATGCCGTCGGCCGGAGCGAGGGCCTCGAGGTGTATGCGCCAGTGGACGGCATGGGTCGCTACACCGCGGAGGTTCCCAACTGGGCCGGGCTACCCGTGTTCGAGGCCAACCCGAATATCGTCGCTCATCTGGCCGAGACGGGTTTTCTGCTCAACCAGCCGGGCGAGCAGATCAGGCACCAGTACCCGCACTGCTGGCGCTGCAAGCACCCCGTGCTCTTCCGAGCCACCAGCCAGTGGTTCGCGCGGCTGGGTGACCTCGGCGATCCCCAGAGCCTACGCCAGCAAGCCCTCGACGAAATCGATCGCACGCAGTGGATCCCGGCGTGGGGCCGCGATCGCATCCACGGCATGATCGAGGTGCGTCCCGACTGGTGCCTGTCGCGACAGCGCGTCTGGGGGGTGCCCATCCCCGCCTTTCTTTGCAAGAAGTGCGACGAACCGTTCCTCACGGCCGCGGCGATGGAGCACGTGGCGAACCTCTTCGCCACCGAGGGTTCGGCCGCGTGGTTCAGCCGACCGATCGCCGAACTGGCGCCGGTGGGCACGATCTGCCCGCGCTGCCAGGGCACCGACCTCGACAAGACCCACGACATCGTCGACGTGTGGTTCGAGTCCGGCGTGTCGTGGGCCGCGGTCGCCGACGGCAAGCTGGTGCCCAAGGGCAGCAAGGTCGATCTTTACCTCGAGGGCGCGGACCAACATCGCGGCTGGTTTCATTCCTCGTTGCTCGCGGCGGTTGCAGCGCGTGAGTCCGCACCCTACAAAGCCGTCCTCACCCATGGCTGGGTGCTCGACGAGCGCGGCAAGGTGTATTCGAAGTCCGAGATCGAGAAGGCACGCGCGGCGGGCGCCAAGACCGACTACGTCGAGCCCAGCGCTTGGATGGCGAAGAACGGCGCCGAGTTGCTACGCCTGTGGGTGGCGGCAGCCGACTACCAATCGGACGTGGTGTTCTCGAAGACCATCCTCGACCAGTTGGGCGAGTCCTACCGCAAGATTCGCAACACCTGTCGCTTCCTGCTCTCGAATCTGTACGACTTCGTGTCGGATCGAGACGGGCTACCCGACGAGAAATTGCGCGAGATCGATCGCTTGGCTCTGTCCGTCCTGCGCGAGCGCGACCGGCTGATTCTGGATGCCTATCAGCGGTACAGCTTCCACGACGTGGTCCGGCTGATGGTCGACTACCTGGTCACGGTCTCGGCCGAGTACCTGGTTGGAATCAAGGATCCGCTCTATTGCGACGCCCCCGCCTCGCCCGAACGACGCAGCGTCCAGACCGCGCTTTTCGAGATGGTGAAGAAGGTTGCGACGTGGATGGCGCCCGTCATGTGCTTCTCGGCGCAGGACGTGGCCGACGAGCTGCAACGTCTCACCGGCACCGCCTTCGACGTGCACGGCCAGGTCTGGGCGCCGGTGGCGGACTCCAGCGATGGCCGCTGGGAGAAGGAGCTGCGCACGTTGCGCGACCTGGTGCTCGCCAAGCTGGAAGCCTTCCGCGCCTCCGGGCACAAGTCGCTGCACGCGGCCGTCACGGTCACGCCGGCCGCCGCCGACCGACCGCTCTGGCAGAAGAACCTCGCCCACCTACCCGAGCTGTGCGAAGTGTCGCGCCTCGATCTCGCGAACAACGATGCCGCCGTGACCGAGGTCTTGGTCGGCGAGGCACCGCTACCCGAGTGCCCGCGCTGCTGGCGGCGTACCGGATCCGCATCCGGCCATCCCGGGGAGCCCAACCTTTGCATCCGCTGCGCGTCCGTGGTGAAGTTGCTGGAGAAGTGACGACATGCCCGAAAAGGCTTCAACTCTGATCCGCAATGTTCTCTTCGGCGTATCCGCCGTCATATCCATCGGGCTCGACCAGTGGACGAAGGTTCTTGCGCGCACGCACATCAAGCCCCTCGGGCCCTGGGGCAGCAAGGTCATCGTCGCGAACTACTTCGACCTTCGCTACTCGGAAAACACAGGCGTGGCGTTCGGCATGTTCCAGAAGCTCCCCGGCGGGCAGTACTGGCTGACCCTCGTCGCCCTGGCCGCGCTGCTCCTGGTCGGTTACTACCTGTTGCGCAGTGGTCCGCGCCAATATCGCCTGCATCTCGCCCTCGGCCTGGTTGGGGGCGGCGCCATCGGCAACCTGGTGGACCGCATCGCCTTTGGCCGAGTGACCGACTTCATCGTGTGGCACGTGGGCCGGCACGAGTGGCCCGCGTTCAACATCGCGGATGCCGCGCTGGTGGTCGGGGTGGTGCTCATGGCGCTCGACATGATGCTCGACAAGCGTGGACATGCGCCCGAGCCTGCGGCGCCGCCCGACACGGCGAGCAGCAAAGAGGGCTAGGCGTGGCCGCGTCGGTAGACTGACGATGCGCCCGATTCTCATCGACTTCGGTATCGACATCCCACTGCTCGGGCACCTGGACCTGCCGTCGTATTTCGTCCTGCTTTCTCTGAGCTTCATCATCGGCGCCTACATGACCCGGCGGGAGGCGCCGCGCCTGGGGCTCGACCGCGAGCGCGTGCTCGACCTCAACATCTACATCGTGATCTGGGCCATCGTGGGCGCGAGGGTCTTGCACGTCATCGCGGACGGACACTTCCATGACTACGTGAACCTGTGCGTGGACAACTTCAAGGTCCGCGCCACCGAGGCCAAGGTCAGCTTTTGCAACGCCTCCAGCGAGTGCGGCTACGACTACGTGTGCAACCTGGCCAAACATACCTGCCACCCGCCGCGCGACTGCTTCGCGGTGCTCGAGGTGTGGCGCGGAGGTCTCACGTTTTACGGCGGCTTCATCTTCGCCGGGATCTTCGGCCTGTACTTCGCGGCCAAGCACCGCATGGGCATGTGGAAGGTGGCGGACCTGTGCGCGCCCTGGATCGCCTTCGGCCTCGCGCTGACCCGCGTGGGCTGCTTCCTCAACGGCTGCTGCTACGGCAAGGTTACCCATGTGCCCTGGGCGGTGCGCTTCCCCATCGGCAGCCCCGCCTGGGAGGCCCAGCGCGACGCCCACCTCATCTCGGGCAACGCCGCCACCCTGCCGGTCCATCCCACGGAGATCTACCTGGCGCTGCTCAACCTGCTGGCCTTCGCCGTGCTCTACTTCGTCATTCGCCCGCGCAAACGATTCGACGGACAGATCTTCGCCTGGTTGCTCATCCTGTATGGCGTCCTTCGATCGTTCGTTGAGATCTGGCGCGATGACGATCGCGGCGTGTTCTTCGGCTGGCTGTCCACATCGCAGATCATCTCCTTGCCGCTCGTCGCGATCGGCATCTACCTGCTCGTGCGTCGCCGCCCCGCCGCAAGCCCCGCGAAGCCGGCATGAGGCCCACGCTCCTCTCCATCGGCGCGCTTCCCGTCCATTCCTATGGCCTCCTCATCGCCATCGGCATGGTCATCGGCGTTCTGCTCGCGGTCCGCCGCGGACACGGCGTGGGCATCTCCACCGCAGACACCCTGGATCTCACCTTCTACGCCATCGTGGTCGGCCTGGTCGGCGCCAGGCTCGCGTACGTGGTCTTGCACGGTGGCGAGTACCTGTACCTGTGCTCGGGATCCGGCGCGGACCGCTCGTTCGGACGCATCCTATCCGACTGCGCGGCGCCGCTTCGCTTCTGGCAGGGCGGACTGGTCTTCCTGGGAGGCGCGCTGCTCGCAGCCCTGGTCATCTTGCTCTTCGCCCGACGCCGGAGCCTCGCTCTTGGGAATGTCGCCGACGTATTGGCTCCTTCGGTGAGTTTGGCCCACGTTTTCGGCCGGCTGGGTTGTCTGATGGCCGGCTGCTGCTACGGAAAGCCGTGGGAGTCCGGTTTGCACTTCCCGCCAGGCAGCGTGGCCTATTCGGAGTTGCTCAGCCGTCACGTCATCTACGCAGGCGCGGAATGCACGCCTGGACTTCACCCCACGCAACTCTACGAAGCTGCCGGCGAGCTTTTGATCTTCTTCGTGCTCACCTGGCTATGGCGACGGCGCAAGTTTCCCGGCGCCGTCGCGCTGGCCTACGCCGCCGCCTACGGCGTACTCCGCTTCATCGTGGAGATCGTCCGCGACGACATGGTCCGCGGCTTCGTCTTTCGACTCCGGCTGCCCGCCATCGCCCGCCTGCTCGGCTTGCCGCCCGAGGATCCGCTCTTCCTCTCATCTGCCCAAGCCATGTCGCTGGGCATGCTCCTGGCCGCCACCGTCGCCTACACCATCCTTCGCCGGCGAATTGCAAACCAGCACCAAACGGGACAAGGCCAACCCTAGCTCCTCAGGTGCCGGCCACGGTCACCTTCGCCACGCGAAAGCTCGGACATTGCACCGAGGATCGCGTGTCGAGATCATCGGCAACCGCGTCGATGCCCTTCCAGAGATCATCGAAGTTGATCGAAATGGTGACCTCGCTGACCGGAAACGCACGGCCTCCCTTGTCGATCCAGAAACCACCGGCGCCCTGGGAAAAATCGCCGGTCACGGGGTTGAAACCGAAACCCATGAGATCAGTCACCAGCAGCCCCTGATCCAACCGAGTGATCTCTTCCGTGCTGCTCTTGCCAGGCCGCAGAATGAAGTTCGAGGTCGAGACATGCGGTCCGCCACCGAGCCCTCGACCGGCGGAACCCGTGGATCTCCGTCCCAGCTTTCGTGCCGAGTACACGTCGCACAGGAAGGTACGCAGCACGCCCTCGGACACCACCACGTTCGGCCGGGCGGCCAGCCCCTCGCCATCGAAGGGCCGCGAGCCCGGCGCGCGTGGCAGCAAGGGATCATCCACGATGTTGACCAGGGGCGACGCCACCGGGGTACCCTCGCGCTCGGCCAGGTAGGTGCTCTTGCGCCAGACGGCGCCGCCGGAAATCACGCCAGCGAACTGGCCGAGCAGCGACCTGCCGGCCTCCGGCGTGAATACCGCGGGCACCTGACAGGTGGCCACCTTGCGTGAGCCCAGCTTGGCCACCGTCCGCCGCGCAGCCTCGATGCCCACCGCCTCGGCCGCTTGCAGCCCGTCGAGAAAACGCGACGAGGTGTAGTGGTAACCATTGCGTTTCTTGCCAGCGCCGTCGCTGGTGTCATCGCAAACGGGCTCGACGACGAAGGACACGTGGCTTCCGCGGTAGGCGCCGGAGAACCCCGCCGACGTGGCGAATGCCGATGCACCGACGCCGCGACCGAAGCTCGAGCCTTCCGAATTGGTCACCCGTGTATCGGACGCCAGCGCGGCCTTCTCTCCTACTTTGGTCCAGCGCATGGCCTCGGCCACATCGATGGACAGCACCGATTCGTCCCACAAATCGAGAGCCGGAATGTCTCGCGCCATCTCCTCCCGATCGGGCAGTGCCGCGAGAGGGTCGGGCTCGGCCAAGCGGGACAGCGCAACCGATTCTTCCGCAAAGGTGCGCATGGCGGCCGGCGCAAAATCCGAGGTGTAGGTCACCGCCGCCCGTTGGTCCTTGAGCACGCGCAGCCCGAGACCTCGGCTGCCTGCCTCCTTGACCAACTCGGGCTCGCCCATGCGCAGCTTGACCTCCAGCTCCGCACCGTCGCGCACCAGCACCTCGGCGGCGTCGGCACCAGCGGCTAGCGCCAGGCTCAGCATCTTCTCGGCCAATTCCAGACAATCTTGGGGATCGGCGGCAACGCGCTTGCCCGCTTTGTTGCTCATGGCGTGCGCGTCCCTCCCACGGTGATCTCCTTGATCTTCACCGTCGGCGTGCCGATGCCGACGGGAACCGACTGACCGTCCTTGCCGCAGGTCCATGTCCCGTCGGAGAGCAGGAAGTCGTGCCCCACCATGGTCACGTTGCGCAGCACCTCTGGACCGTTGCCGATGAGGTTCACGCCGCGCAAGGGCGCGCCCAGCTTGCCATCCTCGATGAGGTAACTTTCGGTCAGGGCGAAGACGAAGTCGCCGTTCGAGATGTTGACCTGCCCGCCCGAGAAGCGCTTGGCGTACACCCCACGGCCAACCGAAGCGATGATGTCTTGCGGATCTTCGTTGCCGGCGAGCAGCATGGTGTTGGTCATGCGCGGCATCGGTGGGTGACGGAAGCTTTCACGCCTGCCGTTGCCGGTGGGCTTGACGCCGAAGTGGCGCGCGGAGATGCGATCCTGCATGTAGCCGACGAGGATTCCCTTCTCGATGAGCACGTTGCGCCCGCCGGGAATGCCCTCGTCGTCGACGTTTATCGAGCCGCGCGCGCTGGCCAGGGTGGCGTCATCGACCACCGTGCACAAGGTGGACGCCACCTGCTTGCCCATTTGACCCGAGTAGTTCGAAGTCTGCTTGCGGTTGAAGTCGGCCTCGAGCCCGTGCCCGACCGCCTCGTGGAGCAGAATGCCGGACTCGCCAGCCGCGAGCACGACCTCCATGGGGCCGGCCGGCGCCTCCTCGGCATGTAACATGGCGATGGCGAGCCGTGCAGCCTCGCGGCCATGATCCTCGGGGGTCGCGCCCGGCTCGGCGAACAGGTCGAGCCCACGCCGCTTGGCGGTTCCCGAGCGCCCCGACTGCCGCTTGCCCTTCTCCTCGGCTACCGCGCTGATGCCGAAGCGGACCATGGGCTGGCGATCGCGTGCCATGGTTCCATCCGAGCTGACCACCAGGACGTCAGACCAGCCCTCCGCGAAGCCTGCCTCGACGCGAACGATGCGCGGATCGAAGGCTCGCGCCGCCGCATCGGCGCGCCGGAGCAACGCGACCTTCTCCTCCCCGGGCCGCGCCAAGGAGAGCTCGCGCACCGGATAGAAGCTGGGCAACGACTTCGTCGCCAGCGCCACGGGCGCCGGAGCCCCGCCGGCCGAGGCAATCTGTCCCGCCGTGCGCGCGGCATCGAGCATTCGGTTCTCGGAAAGCTCCTCGGTATAGGCGTAGCCAGAGGCGTCCCCTCGCACCACCCTCACGCCGAGCCCGATCACGATTGCTCGGCCCACTGTGCGCACGCGCCCCTCTTCGAAGGAGATGTCGCTGCCCGAACGGTACTCGAAGTAGAGATCGGCGTGCTCGCCACCCGAATCCAGGGCCGCGCCCAGCAGGCGCAGGGCCGTGCGTTCATCGATGCTATCGAGCGGAGTAGCGGGATAGGGAGGGATGGCTTGTTGGATTGTCCCGACGGTCAAGAAGAACCTCGGGAGTCATCCTGCCGCGCGCGCGGCCCGGGAACCAGGGAAAATTCCGGCAAGTGCCCGGCTGGCTTACGACCTGCTCCTCGACTGCATCGGCGGCTGCACGACCAAGTCGTCGCCGCTCTTGTCGCGGATCTTGCCTAGTCCACGAACCTCGACTTGCCGAATACGTTCACGCGTCAAGTTGAGAATCGCGCCGACCTCCTCGAGGGTGATGCCGCCTTTGTCGGCGACATCGAGCGCACAAGTCTCGGCCATCTCCCACACTTCGAGGTGGGGGAAGTTGAGCTTGATGGCCCCGCTTTCGGGATTCACGTCGAGGTAGAGGTGGTGCTCGCAGCTCACGAAGGGGCACGGCCTCTCCATGGACTGACACTCACCGCGCAGTTTCGGGCGGTCGACGTCTTCAGGGTATTTGAGGGCAATCGCCTCGCGCCTTTCCTCCCGGGTCAAGCGCTTGGGAGCAATGGTCTTGGAACGAACCCGACCGTCCCGTGATGGACGCACCTTGAGTCTGATCTTGGCCACCTCTGGCTGCGGGGCGTCGTCCTGCGCCACCTCGACCATCTCCGCCTCGATCTGACTTTCAGTTCTCTCTTCGGCCATGGTTTCCATCCTCGGACGCAGGTCGGGGCCCGCGTCGATCAGAACAGCTCACTGCCGCCCCCGACGGCAGTGCCCGCCGCCGACGCACCGGCGCGAGCAGAAAGGCTTGCTTCGACTCCCGTGATTCGCCGAATCAGCTCCCCGGCGGCCTGCTTGGCGGACACGATCTCGGCTTCGATCGCCGCCCGCCGTTCCGAATCGAGCGCCGGGCCCTTAGCTTCGCGCTCGAATCCAGCGATAAGCTCGCGTACGCCCGCTTCTACCCGCTCGATTTCATCCTTGAAGCGAACAAACGAGCGCTGGATGTCCTCGATGGTCAGGTCCGCAGCCATCATCGTGCGGACCTGATTCACCCGGCGCACGATGTCGGCCGGGTAGATGCCGCACGAGCCGCGGTGTTTGCCCTTGCGCCCCACGCGCACCGAGCGAGGCAGCAGTCCGAGCTGCACGTACTTGCGCAGGGTGGCCTCGGAGAAGCGCACCCCGCGCGATGTGAAGACGTCGACGATCTGCCGCGAGGTCAGCCCACCCGGCGACGCCCGCTCGATGTCGCCCAGCTCTTCCTCGACGAGCAGCCCTGCCGTTCCGCTCCTGGCGGCGGCGGACTCGCTGGCTGGGGACTTCTGACGTTTTTCCATCTAGCACTTGTCACTGTATTCCACTCGATAGTTTCTATTCAATATACAAAATGACTAATACTTTGTTCAGGTGAGGCAACAGGCCCCTGCCCCGTGTGACCTCGCACCTGGCATGACAGTGGTCGTCCCCAGGACGCGCGGCCGACCGGACCCCCGGCAAAGCCGTTACGCTTGCCGCCACCCCGCCAAGTTGGCGGGCCACGCCCCTTTGCGCCTCCCGGCCTCCCCGCAGGAATTCGTCACCTCCGGCCCCCGGTCCTCGATCGCCAGTCCCCGTGGACGGCCCGAATTTCCCCGACCGGCCCCAACTACGAGCGAGGCGAGCTCCGCTCCTCGCCACTCGGCATGTACTTCCAGTGCTTCTTGAGCCAGCGCCGCGGCCCCTTGTCGGTGCAGCCGAAGGAGCGATCCGCTGGATCGCAGAACAGTCGCACGTGCATGTGGTCGTCGTGAGGCTGAGAATCAGTGGGTTGGTGAAGCAACGAGAGTGCCCGCAGGACGATTCCCGCAGGAGCGCCCTCGCGTTCGGCCTCGCCGAGCATGAGCGCCGCAAGCTCGCGATTGGCGAAGATCCATTGCACCTCGACGTTGGGGTTCGAAAGCATCGCGCTCACCAGTGCCCAGTTTCGCCGCGCATCGAATCGTACCCGCGGCACCGGCTGCGCAATGGGCCTGCCGGCGCGTCCCATCGACCAGCGCGTAGCCCGACCATCCTCTCCGAAGTGCAACATGGCCGGCAGGTCGTGCACGGAATGGCCAGCATCGTCACACGCGAAATAGAAGATGTCCACGTCACGGCCGCTGGCATGCGAGCGATGCTTGGCCACATCGCCGCCGCCCTTGGCGGAGATATCGCCGAGATATGCGGTGGTTCCGGGAATCGCCTCCCCCACCTCGCGAAAGACCTCGACGAGCCAGCGCGCAACTTCTTCCGTGGCGTAGCGATGATCGCGCGGCCGCCAGTCTGGATGGATCTCGTAGCCTTCACCTTCAAACGGAACGGCAACGCCATGGAGGAGAGCACCCTTGGCGTGCGATCCCATCGAAACACTCGAGCCATCCTCGACGAACACGCCCAAGCAACCAGACGTGGAAAGAGCCGCCCAAGCAAGACCGATGACGCGCAGGGAGCGTCGTATCGTCCCGGCGACTCGGCGACTTCGCAGGAAGCGGACGCCCCGATGGATGTCCGACACGCCTACACGCGGGTCAGCCGTAGGCCTTCTCGATGCGCTCCTGGTCCTCTTTGCAGCGGATGCAGAGCGTGGTTTCGAGACGCGCCTCCAGCCGCTTCATCGAGATGAGATCTCCGCACTGCTCGCACAGTCCAAAGGTGCCTTCCTCGATCTTCTCGAGCGCGTGATCGATCTTCTGCAAGAAGGTCTTTTCGCGTCCGCGCAACCTGAACGTGAAGGACTGCAAGTATTCCGACGAAGCCAGGTCCATCTCGTCCGGCAAGTCGTCCGATTCGAGCGTCATGTCCTCGCTCAGGGTTCGCTGCGCGTTCCGCAGAATGTCCTTCTTTCGCGTCAGAAGGATGTCGCGGAACCGTTTGAGGTCCTTCTTCTTGAGACCAGTCCCTTCCATGTATCCCCTTGTTTCAGAATAACTTTGTGTAGCCAGCTACTATACCCTAGCTTTGCGCCGCAAGCTCATAGCTCAAGTTGCCACACCTTGACAGGTTAATCGATAACTGCCTAAATGCCGAAAAGTCGTACATTGGAGTCCATCCAAAAGCGGGGTGTTACATGGCCGGTTCTGACAAGAGGAAACAGAGTCTCTACTTCCCAGAAGAGATGCTGAAGGAAATCCAGGAAGAAGCTACGCGTCAAGACCGCTCCTTGTCGTGGATCGTGCAAAAGGCATGGAAGATCTCTCGCAAGGAGATCATGAAGTACCCCTCGGTGAACGAGTTCCCGGGAGAAGACGACGAGCGCGGTGCCACGGAGTAGTACCCCAGCGCCCGTCACTGCCAAGGTCGACGTCGCGCCCGGCCTGAGGTCAAGGTTTCTGGGCAGCAGTTCAATCCTCACCAGGCTGACTCATGGCCGACATCCTCATAGTCGGTGACGAGATTTCCCCCGTCGCCGCGGGTGAGACGGCCGTGTGTGCCGCCGCGCTCGGCAGGGCTCTTTCTGCGGCCAAGCACCGCGTGACCATCCTGACTCTCGTCGCCGAGGATCGCGCGGCGCAGATCCCCGGCATGGCCCGTCGCCTGCGCACCGTGCTCGCGCGCTTGGCAGACGGGGATTGCGAATGCCCCCTCTTCGAGGGTCGCTCGGCCATCAGCCAGTGCGCTTTGCACGTGCTCGGAGCAACGCCATCGGACCGAGGCCACGGCGCGGCTTTCCTGGCCAGCGCGTCGGCGGCCTTGGTGCGCGACGAGATCTGTCGTCCAGACGCAGTTATCGCATGGGGCGAGATGGCCGCGGCGGTTCTGCCGGCCATTCAAGCGACTGCGCGCCTCTTCGTCTTGCCTAGCGGTGGCTGGGGCCCGCCTCTCGCGCCGGCAGAGCGCGCCGCCTTGAACCCCAATGCGCCGGACTTGGCTATGGCCAAGGGCTCCTTGGCCGGCCTCGGCGCCATTGACGCCGATGTGGTCGTCTTTCCGAGCCCATCCTCCGCAAGAATCTTCGAGAGCGCGGCGGAGTTCTCGTTCCGCGCCTCGGACCAACCGGTGGTCTCCATTCGCCTGGGCTGCGACGAGGCCCCAAACGACCCGGCTTCCGATCCGGCGCTGGCGGCAACCTACACCTCGGAAGCGATGGCAGGCAAGGCCGAGTGCCGCAGGGCCCTTTCACGCCGCACCTCGCTGGCCCTGGGGCCACGCACCACGCTGCTAGCCGTCGCTCCGACCAGCGTCGCGGATGGAGGCCGAGCGCTACTGGGGACGCTGGCCAACCTGGTCCGATCTGATGTGGTCACGGTGGTTTCGGGGGCGGGCGATCAAGTCCTGCTTGAAAGAATCAGGCGTCTGGCAATCGAGACCCCGGGCAAGGTCGCGGTGTATCCCGAGTTGGGACCGGCCGCCGAGCGGCAGATACTTGCCGGCGCGGATGCCGTCCTTCTGTGCGATGGGGGCGACCACTTGGCGCGAACCGCGGGCCTGGCGATGCGCTACGGAACCCTTCCGCTCGCGCCTGACGCCGCGGCCTACCATGACTATCTGGTTGATTTCGATGCCGCCTCGCGTACTGGCAATGCCCTGCTCTACCAGCTCGATGACGCCTACGAGAACGCGTCCGTGGTGCTGCGCGCGGCGGCGCTGCGCGGCAATCCCGACATCTGGCACGACCTTCAGACGCGGCTGATGCATTCGGCGCCGCCCTGGGCAGAGACGGCGGCCCTGATCGAATCCTTGTGTCTCACCCAGCCAACTTCCGCGTGATTGTCACCGCGAGCGAACCTTCGAACTCGGAAAACTCACCGCGGGCCCACGGGTGATCACCGAGCCTCAACAAGACTGGCTCTCGACGGGGCACCACGAGTCGTGGGCGGACCCTGGGATCGAGGGCGGGACAATAGACCCCGGCACGCACCTCCACGGTCGATCCCTGCGGAGCTGTCGGACGGGCGGAACGAACACGCACCCGCCGATCATCGCGAGTCGCAGCCTCTTGTGTCGCAGCGCCGGATAGGCCTTCCTCGGCCACGACCCGGCCATCCGCCAGCCACCGTGCCTGAAATACCCTTTCGCCCTGGAAGACGCGCACGGGCCATGCTGCAATCTGTCCCGTTGCAACGATCTCGTCGAACACGACTCGATCCCCGGATTGGGCACTGGCAATGTCTGACTCCGCAACAGTCGTCGCCGCAAATTCCAGCCAGGGAGCGCTCTCTGACGCTCCCGATGCACGATTCGCCCAGGCGCTCTCAAGAAAGGCCTCGCTCGCGATGAGCCACGCCTGGCCGACTTCTTCGCGCAATTCGACGGATATCGCAACGACGAGCATCTCGTCCGGCGTCGTCTCGGCTGTGCTTGCTCGTAGCTTAATACCCGGCACGAACCCGCATTGGGCAAGGAGGGTGGCGAGCACCCCTTCCAACACCCCACGTTCGATGCGAGAGAGCGGCCCGGCGAACGACGGCATTCCAAAACCCAAGATCCCATTCACAAGCCCCACCGCCAGCCTGCTCTCGAAGACGAGCAAGCCTTCATGGCCCGCGCACGCGATGGCAACGGCCTCACCAGCCGGCTTGCCGCCCACCCAAGCGGCGACGCCGCCCACCCAGTCGAGCACCCGTGGGCGAAAAACCACATCTCCTACGCCCGGAAGACTCGCCGACACCTTGCCAGGAAGACAGAGCTGCAAAGCCAGTCTCAGGGCCGCCGTACGGCTGGTCGCAGAGGAGCTACCTGCAGTCTCGGGCGATTCATTGGCCTCCCGCTGCGTGCTCATATTCCGGCGGCCTTCTCCCTCGATCGCCAGAAATGCCGCGAATTGCACTGGAATGTCAAGGTCGAAGCTGGGCCGGGGCCGGACCGGCAACCCCGCTTGGCCAAGAAAACAGCCTTCTTCCGGCCAAAATCGTCATGGTCGGTGAACCATGGTATGGGCCTTGAGCATCTGGTTAGGTATAGTGAATCAGAGAGCAACCGGGGATATTTATTGGTGAAGCCCTACGAACGAGTGATCGGGATTAGCTGCAGTCAGATGGTCGACTACTGCATGGACTACCTGAGCGGCACGTTGCCCACCGAAGAGAGGCAGCACTTCGACGGGCATCTTTCGTACTGCCCCGAGTGCGTCAAATTCTTCGAGACCTACAAGAAGACTCCGGAAGTTTCGCGCGAGGCGCTCTCTCTTGAAATGCCCGAACGGGTCCGGAGCGAAGTGCGCACCTTCCTCCGGCAGCGCTACAACAAGTAGCCGCAAGGACCGACCACCCTGCCCTCGGGCACCGGCCGGGGACGGAAGTTTCCTCCGGGCCGCTCGTTCGGCGAGCAGCGTGCTTGACAGACGGTGCGACAAGGGCAAGATGACACCAACAGTATGCCCGTCGGCTTGGTTTGTCCCCGTTGCGATGCACTGACCGGCCTCGACGCGAGCCGGTGCCCTCTCTGCGAGGTTCCCATCGGCGAGTCGGACCAGCCATCATCGCCCGTTGCCACGCCGACCGCCGCTCGTCCGGAGGAGCACATGTCGATCAAAACCTGTCCCAGTTGTGGGAACCAAGTTCCCGAAATTGACCGATTCTGTGGCCAATGCGGTGCGCGCATGGACAGCCAGGCTGCTCCACCCGCGGGGGGCGGAGGCGGCAAGACCATGTTCTTCTCGGGCGTTCAGGTAACCGGTGTGGCCAAGCTGGTGCTGGTCAAGGCCGACACCGGAGACGGCCTAGCCTATCAGCTGAGCGGTACCGACCACGTGGTCGGCCGCAACGATGGGGCCATTCTGTTCCCCGACGACCCCCTACTCTCCCCACGGCACGCAAACTTCGCATACCGCGACGGCAAGCTGTGCGTGAACGATGAAGGATCGACCAACGGGGTGTTCATCCGCATTCATACGCCGGCCAGGTTGGAATCGGGCGCGGCTTTCCTGGTCGGAGAGCAGCTGCTCCAAGTCGAAGCCCTGGCTCCCGATTTTGGTCCCCAGCCCGACGCCGAGGGCACCTATTTCTACGCCAGTCCCAAGCGCGCTTCGAAGATGCGCCTCATCCAGCGTTTGCGCGGCGGAGACATCGGGCTCATCGTGCGCGCACGGGGCGACAGCATCACGCTCGGCCGCGAGGGCAACGACGTGAATTTTCCGGATGATCCATTCATCTCCGGAAGGCATGCCGAGGTCGCCATCACGCCCGACGGTGCCTTCACCATCACCGACCACGGTTCCAAGAACGGCACGTTCGTGCGCATCGGGGGAGAAACCCCGCTCGTCCACGGCGACTACGTCTTTGTCGGGCAGCAACTCCTTCGTGTGGAAATCACCTAGGGAAGGAGGCGCACGATGAAGCAGCCCACTACAACGGTTTGCGCGGAGGGTCTCTCGTGATTACCTGTTCTCGTTGCGGCAAGGAAAATCAGGATCTCTACAAGTTCTGTCTAGGCTGCGGGGCCAAGTTACAAGCCGCGGCAGCCCCGGCAGTCCCCGCGCCCAATCCAGCGCCTCCCGCGGAAGCCCTCCCGCCAACGGCCCCCTCGGATTCGGACAGTCCATCTCAGTCTATGAGTGTTGCAAAGACCGCGGTGCCTCCCGAACCCGAGGGCTTCGCCTCGATGGGACCGACCATCACGGCGACTTCTGGCGCGGGATTCGGTGCCATGCCCGGGCAGCCTCAAGCCATGGGCATGACTCCGCCTCCCCGTGAAGTACCCATGGCGCCAGCCCCGTTTGGGGCTCCAGTCGCCAAGTCCCCGTCCGGTCCCGGCGTTCCCGCTTCGGGGGGGCCCTCGGTCCAGATCGGGCTCGGCTCGACTCCCATGGCGGTTCCCCATCGACAGAGTCCATTTGGGGCAAACCCTGCCGCGACTCCCCTCGGCGCACCTTCGATTTCCACGTCGGTGCCAGCGACTGCCGTTCCGGCCATGCAGGCCCCCCGCGTCTCCCCGTTCTCCCCACCCGCGCCGGACATGGTCGCCTGCCCCAATTGCGGCAAGCAAGTCGCATCGGCGTTCGCCTTCTGCGGCGGCTGCGGCCACCGCATGAAAGGTGCACCAGGCGCGGTGGGCGAGTCCGCCATCGCGCGCGCCGATGCAGTAGCGGCGGTACCCGTTCGCGTGGCCGTGCAGGGCCACCTGACCCTCATTCGTCCCGATGGGACCGAGGGCGGGGTTTGTCCGCTGCACGAGGGAGCAAACCTGATCGGGCGCGGGCAGGGTACCCTGTTCGACGCCGACCCCTACCTGTCGCCCCGCCATGCCGAATTCGTGCTCAGCGAAGGAGGGCTCGAAGTGCGCGATCTGCGCAGCTTGAACGGCATCTTCGTGCGCATCACCGAGGAAGAGGAGATCGAATCAGGCGACAGCTTCCGCATCGGCCAGGAGTTGTTGCGTTTCGATGCCATCAATCCGCCGACGCCCCTCGAAGACGGCACCGAGATCATCGGCACACCCAATCCTGGGTACTGGGGCCGCCTGTCGGTGGTGGTGGGTCGCGATCTCGATGGTCCCGCCTTCCCACTTTTCGACGAGACGGCGAGCATGGGCCGCGAACGTGGTCACATCCTGTTTCCCGAGGACGGCTATGTGTCGGGCGCGCACTGCCAACTCACCGTGCGTGATGGCCGGGTCTTTCTCACGGACCTCGGCTCATCGAACGGCACCTTCCTGCGCGTACGCGAGAGCCGAGCCGTGCCCTCTGGCAGCTTGATGTTGATGGGCCAGCAGCTCTTTCGTATCGCCTACAAGTAGCGCAATAGGGCAACTACTTCTTGGCGCTCGGCGTTCCGAAGAATGCTTTGCGCACGTCGCCCGTCTGCTTCGGTTCCATGTAGCGGAAGCCGTTGGGAATCTTGTAGCGGGTGCCGTTGTCGAAGTCGAGGGTGATGTCGACGGGACCCTTGTCGCCGCTGGGCGTGACGACGCTGATCTTGCTGTTCGACGAGATCACGACCTGCTCGACAACGTGCTTGCCGAACATGATGCGGGCCTGGGTCTTTCCGGGCTGAAATCCGCCACCGAGGATGTTCACGTGATCGCCGCCACCCGTGATCCCTTCCGCGGGCTCGACGCGGTCGACGTGCATCTTGCCTGTCTCGTTACAGGAAGCCAGCAATCCCAGAACGAACAAGCTCGTCACCAACCGAAAGACGCGTTTCATGTGGGCTCCTCCTCGATCTGGCCGCCACCTTAGCCCGCATGCGTCGGGTGGTCAACGAAGACTCGCTCTAACGCATCGAATAATCCTCGCCGTGGAATCCGCGAGAGCCTTGATGACCTGATGTCCCCGGACAAGGGCGTTGGTAAGCTCCTGCCGTCCATGCCACCTGCCGTCTCGGTCCGGGAACTCTTGGCCACGCTCGAAGGGGAGTTCGGAGGCGCGGCGACCGTACCGGCTGCACGCATGGTGATCCACGGCGCTACCACGTCCGTCGGCGCGGCCATCACCGCGCGTCTGGCCCGGAGAAGCATAGGGCCGGTTCTCCACATCGTTGCCGATGGCGAGGAGGTCGAGCCACGTCGGTCCGCTCTCGATTTCTTCCTCGCGGGTAGGCTTAAGAATGACGATCCGCTGGCGCCAGCGGCGGTGATGGCACTGCCCGCCTCCGAGCTTTCCCCCTATGCCGAGGTTCAACCCGACCGGCGAACCACGATGGAGCGGCTGGCACTGCTTTACAGATTGGGCCACGCCCTCGCGCCGCCCGTGCTCGTCGCCTCCGCCGCCGCGCTCTTCCGCCGTGTGATTCCACCCGCACCGTTCGGCCGACTGTGCGGCGCCGTCGAGTCAGGCGCTTTGCTGGACCGCGACCGGCTGGTGCGCGACCTGGTGGCCGCCGGCTTCGCCCGCGTCCAGGTGGTGGACGATCCCGGGACGTTCGCCGTGCGTGGCTCGGTTGTGGACGTCTTCCCCCCGATCTACCGGCACCCTGTGCGCATCGAATGGTTCGGTGACGAAGTGGAATCGCTGCGCCTCTTCGACGCGTGCACGCAGCGGACGCTCCGGCCCATCGAGCGTCTGGCCTTCCATGCCGTGCGCGAGACGGTCGCCAGCGAAGGCGCAGATCCGCGCGCGCGCATCCTGGCTGCGGCCGACCTGGCGGCCCATCCGTCGAGCAAGACCCGCGGCATCCTGGAACGAGTTGCGCTGGGGGAGGAATTCTTCGGGATCGAATCGCTGGCGCCGGCTTTTCACCTACGCATGGGTTCCATCTTCGAGTACCTTCCCCCAAACACTCTGCTGGTCGTCGAGGATCCAGAATCGACACTCGATGAGGCCCGACGCCAGTTGAGCCGCTGGCGCGAGAGCGCAAAGCACCGGATGGACGACCACCGCCTTGCGCTCGACGCGCACGCGTTCTGCCTCGACGAGAGCGAGGCCCGGGCCGAGATCACAGGGCGACCACGCGTGGAACTCCGCACCGTGGAGATCGAAGCCGAAACAGGGACGGTCGAGGAAGCACCTCCACCTCGCCTGCGGGTCTCTGCGCTCCCCACCTCCGGGCTGCGCGCCGTGTTGCTCAAGCAGCGTGGTGATGCCGACCTCGGCCCGTCCCTCGTGCGCAGACTGCGCACCTGGCTCGATGCGGGATCACGTGTCTGCCTCGTCGCCCCAAGCCGCGGCCATGCTGATCGCCTCGCTGCCCTGCTCTCCGCCCTTGGGCTTGCCTGTCAGGTGACGCCGAACAAGGGCGGTCTCGCGTCCCTTCTCGACGACTCTGGCGCGGCACTGTCGATCCACGTGGGAACCCTCACCCGCGGGTTCGAGCTTCCGGATGACCGACTGGTCGTCCTGCCCGAGGAGGAGATCTTCGGCCCCCGCGCGCACCGGCCACCACCGCCTAGTACGGTCACCGCCTTCGGCGATCTGACGGGAATCGCTGAAGGCGATCTAGTCGTGCACGACGAGCACGGCGTGGGCCGCTACCGCGGGCTCGTCAAGCTCTCGGTTCGCGGCGTCACCCAGGACTTTCTCCTTCTCGAATACGTCGGCGGCGCACTCTACCTGCCCGTGTACCGCATCGGGGTGGTTCACCGCTTCGCCGGCGGTTCGCCCGAGGCCGTGCGCCTCGACAAGCTGGGCGGTGTCACCTGGACCGAGAAACGACGGCGCGTGTCAGCCGAAGCGCGCAAGATGGCCGAGGAGCTCTTGCAGCTCTATGCCCAACGCCGCGCCCTGCCCGGCCACGCCTTTCCGGCGCCCGACGTCATGTTCAGCGAGTTCGAGGAGAGCTTTGCCTTCGAGGAAACCGCCGATCAGGAGCGTGCCATTGCCGAGGTGCTCGCCGACATGCAGGCCGAGACGCCCATGGACCGCTTGGTGTGCGGCGACGTGGGCTACGGCAAGACCGAGGTCGCCCTGCGCGCCGCCTTGCTCGCGGTACTCGGTGGCCGGCAAGTTGCGGTGCTGGCGCCTACCACGGTGCTGGTCGAACAACACCTCGTCACCTTCGGCGACCGCTTGCGGGACTTCCCCGTGCGCGTGGCCTCGCTGTCGCGTTTCCGCAAGTCGGCGGAACAGAAGGCCGTGGTACGCGACATCGCCCAAGGAAAGGTGGACGTGGTGATCGGCACGCACCGTCTTCTCTCGCGCGACGTGCAGTGGAAGAACCTCGGCTTGCTGGTCATCGACGAGGAACAGCGCTTCGGCGTGACCCACAAGGAACGCCTCAAGGAGATGCGCTCGCAGGTGGACGTGTTGACCCTCACCGCGACCCCCATCCCGCGTACCTTGCAAATGGGGTTGGCCGGCCTGCGCGAGATATCGGTCATCGCCACCCCGCCGGCGGATCGTGTGGCCATCCGCACCTTCGCATGTCAGTTCGATCCCGGCCTGCTCGGCGATGCCATCGCCAAGGAGCTGGCCCGCGGCGGGCAGGTCTTCTTCGTGCACAACCGCATCGAGGATTTGGCAAAGTGGACCAAGGAAATTCGTGCCCTCGCGCCCAAGGCCCGCGTGGCCATGGCCCACGGCCAGATGGCCGAGGGCAAGCTGGAAAGGGTGATGATCGATTTCGTAGACGGCCGCTACGACATCCTGTGCTGCACGACCATCATCGAATCGGGTCTCGACATACCGGCCGCCAACACCATGATCGTGAATCAGGCCGACCGTTTCGGACTTGCTCAGCTCTACCAACTACGCGGTCGTATCGGTCGCTCGCGCGAGCGCGCCTTCTGCTACCTGGTGGTGCCCTCCGACCGCCGTCTAACCGACGAGGCGGCGCAGCGCCTGGCCGTGCTCCAGCGCTTCACCGAGCTGGGCGCCGGGTTCCAGATCGCCACCGCGGATCTGGAAATTCGCGGCGCGGGCGAGCTTCTCGGCGCGAAGCAGTCCGGCCTGGTGGCGGCGGTTGGCTTCGACACCTACGCGCGCATCCTTGAGGAGGCCGTGGGCGAGCTGCGCGGGCAACCGATTCGCAGCGAGCACGATCCGGAAATCACCGTCGACGTGCCCGCCTTCCTTCCCGACGACTACATCCCCGACACGGGCCAGCGCCTGGAATTCTATCGGCGTCTTGCCCAGGCCGCCGACGAGGACGGCGTGCGCGCCATCGCCGCGGAGCTCGAGGACCGCTACGGCCGGCTACCGGAGGAAGCGCTACTGCTATCCGAGGTCATGGTCGACAAGACGCTGGTTCGCCGCATGGGCGCGCGGAGCTTCGAGCTCGGCCCGGCCCGCCTTGTGCTTTCGCTGGGCACGGATCCCCGGCTCGATCCCGCCAAGATCATGCGTCTCGTGCAAGAGGAGAGCAGCCGCTGGAAGCTCTCGCCCGACATGCGTTTGAGCTATGCGTTCACCGAGTCGGAACGTGTGGAACGCATGGCGGCAGCCGGCAAGCGCATTCGCGAGATCGCGGCCTGCATCGCCCGCTAGCCACTGCCGCCCCAGTTGCAGGCAGCCACGGGGTGTGCGATGGAAGCTACATGCATCGCTGGTTGATCGTGGCCGCGGCTGTCCTTGCCCTCGGCTGCAAATCGAAATCCGAATCCAATGCCAAGAGATCGGTCGGGTCGCAGACCGTGCTCGCGCGGGTGGACGATGTGGTCATCACAACCAAGGATATGAAGGACCTGCTCTCGCGCTACACCAGCCAACCCTTTGTGCTCGCCCGCTATTCGTCCATCGAGAAGAAGAAGGAGCTCCTTGACAGCCTCATCCGCTACGACGTGCTTGCCATCGAGGCGCGCAGGCACGGCTACCAGCGCGACCCCGAGGTGCAGCGCGTGGCCAAGGAAAGGATGGTCAGGCTCTTCACCCAGCAAGAGATCGTCGACAAGGTGAAGCCTTCCGACGTCACGGAAGATGAAGTGAAGAAGTTCTACACGGCGCACGCCTCGAATTTCGTCCGCCCCGAAGCCGTCCGGGTCAGTCAGATCCTGGTCAAGGATCGGGCCAAGGCGCAGAAGGTTCTTGCTCTCGCCAAGGCGCTGCCCAAGGGGGACCACAAGGCCTTCCGAGATCTCGTGGCCAAGGAATCCGAGGATCCGGACTCGAAGCAGCGCGGCGGGGACTTGACCCAGTTCGATCGATCCTCGACCCAGGTTCCCGCGCCTGTCGCGGCCGCCGCATTCGCCCTCAAGGACATTGGCGACCTGTCCGACCTGGTGACCACCCACAAGGGCTACGTCATCCTCAAGTTGACGGATCGGCGTCCCGCGCAGTCACGCTCCCTCGACGAGGCGAGGCTGGAAATCCAACGGCGCCTGCTCGAAGAGATGCGCGCGAAGAGAAAGCAGGAGCTCGTCGCCCAGGCTCGCAGGGCCATCAAGGTCGAGGTCGACGAGGATGCGCTGGCCAAACTGGACCTCGCTGCGATGCCGGCCGAAACGGGTGGAACGAGGACGGCTGGTTCGCGCTCGTTGCCAGCAACTGGCAGAAGCCCGGATGCCGGCGCCATGGTAGGAAGTCGGCCGTGAAGCGCCTCCTCTCCTACACCGCCGTCGCGCTGCTGCCGCTAGCGTTGACGGCTGCGGCCAACGCCCGCGTGGTGGAAAAGATTGCGGCCCTGGTCGGCAACGACATCATCCTGCAAAGCGAGGTCGAGGATCGCGCGGCGCCACTGCTGGCCGAGATCGCCTCCATCGCAAACCCGGCCGAACGCGAAGCGCGCGCCGACACCATCCGCCGCGAGGTTCTGGAGCGGCTGGTGCAGGATCAGTTGCTGGCCCAGCAAGCCACAGAGTTGAAATTGACGGTGGGCAGTGACGAGATCGATCGCGCCATTCAGCAAATCAAGCATGACTACGGCCTCAGCGACTCCCAGCTCAAGGACGAGTTGCGCAAGCAGGGGCTGACCATGGCCGCCTACCGCATGAATACCAAGCGCGAGATTCTCAAGTACCGCGTGCTGAACATCGCGGTTGGTTCGAAGATCAACGTCGGCGATAGCGAGGTGCAAAGCTACTACGACCGCCATATGAAGTCGGCCAACGTGCAGGTGCGCGCCAGTCACATCTTCATCGCCATTCCCGAGGACGCCGACAACGCCACCGTGCTCGAGCGCGAGAAGCTGGCCAGGTCCCTGCTTGACCGCGCGCAGAAAGGCGAGGATTTCGCCAAGCTCGCGCGCGAGTACTCCGAAGACGCCGGCACGCGCGCCGAGGGTGGCGACCTCGGCTTCATCGGCCGCGACATCCTGCCCAAGCCTCTCGAAGAGCTCCTCTTCTCGATGCACGTGGGCGACATTCGCGGTCCCGTGCGCGCCGACCGCGGTTTCCACGTCATCAAGCTGGTGGACAAGCGGACCAAGGACGCCAAACCGTTCGCCGAGGTGCAGGAGGACATCCGAGTTCGCCTGCGCCAGCGCGAAATGGAGCGTCAGACCAAGATCTACCTGGGCGAGCTGCGCAAGAAGACCCTCGTCGATCTCCGGCTGTAGCGGCGCATAGCCAGCGACTCGCGAACCAGGAATTCGCCGCGCGGGCCCCAGTCGCTATTGGGAAAGGAGGACCATGGCAAAACAGCAATTCGGAATGGTCGGACTGGGAACCATGGGGCACAACCTCGCGCTCAACCTCGAACGTCGAGGAATCTCGGTGATCGGGTTCGACCTGGAAGCGAAGCAGGCCGACGTCTTTGCGGCCAGAACCTCCGGGAAGAACATCGTCACCGCGCGCACCCAGATGGAATTCCTCAGCCAACTCGAGCAGCCGAGGCGAATGCTCATCATGGTTCCGGCCGGTCCGCCTGTCGACGCGGTCATCGCCACCCTCCGGCCGCGGCTCAGCCGGGGCGACTTGCTCATCGAGGGCGGCAACACCTGGTTCCGCGACACCGTCCGGCGGATTAGCGAGCTCGAGGGTACCGGCATTCTTTACCTCGGCGCCGGCATCAGCGGTGGCGAGGAGGGCGCTCTGCTCGGGCCGTCCATCATGCCCGGGGGCAACCCCGAAGCATGGCCGTTGGTGCGTCCGATCTTGCAGGCCATTGCCTCACGGGGAAAAGACGGCGAGCCATGCTGCGATTGGATCGGTCCCGGCGGCAGCGGCCACTTCGTCAAGATGGTACACAACGGTATCGAGTACGCCGACATGCAGATGATCTGCGATGCCTACTGGTTGATGGACAGGCTTCTCGGTCTTCCCCCCGACGAGACGAGCAGTCTCTTCGCCACCTGGAACGAGGGCGAGCTCGACAGCTACCTCGTGGGCATCACGGCCACCATCCTGGCGAAGAAGGATCCCGAGACCGGCGAGCCGCTGGTTCCGCTCATCCTCGACACTGCCGAGCAGAAGGGAACGGGAAAGTGGACGGCACAGGTTTCCTTCGACCTGGAGGCTGCAGTTCCCACCGTTGCCGACGCCGTGTTTGTACGTACCTTGAGCGCACTCAAGCGAGAGCGCGCCGCTGCGGCTGTCGTGCTGCGCGGGCCCACGCCTGCCTTTTCGGGTGACAAGAGCGCGTTCATCGAGATGATCCGCAAAGCGCTCTACTGCTCCAAGATATGCGCTTATGCCCAGGGCTTCCAACTTCTGCGCGCGGCCGATCGAGACTATGGCTGGGCACTGCGACTCGGCTCGATCGCATCGCTGTGGCGCGCGGGCTGCAACGTCCGCGCACGCTTTCTCGACAAGATCAAGGAGGCCTACCGGCGCGATACCGGGCTGGCCAACCTGCTGCTCGACGACTACTTCGCGAACGTGATGGCCTTGTACCAGGACGCGTGGCGCCAAGTGGTCGCGGTCGCGGTCAGCAACGGTGTACCCGTACCCGCCTTCATGAGCGCGCTCGCCTACTACGACTGCTACCGCTCGGGAAGTCTGCCCGCCAACCTACTGCAGGCACAGCGCGATTACTTCGGCGCCCACGGCTACCGTCGCATCGACAAGGAAGGGACGTTCCATACCGAGTGGAACGCCTGACGCTGGCGTTCGGATGTGGTTCGTGCGCCGGCTGAAATCACCCCTCGATCGACCCGGTGAGGGGAACACCCCCGTGGCATCCGCCGGTGTCGGCACCCTAGCAACCTCATGGCCCGGCCTTGGAATTCTCGTGTTGGCCCTCGCTCTTTGCCTCGGGACAAGCCCGGCCTGCGGCGACGATACGGCAGGGGCGGCAAGCGCCAGCTTTCCCCTGACCGCCCCGCCCATTCCCGCGAACACCTACCCGCAATACCGGCTCGATCCAAGCCATACTGGCCTTTCGCCGCCGAGAACTCTGCTCGGGTCCAGCCTGGTCATGGCCTGGAAAAGCGGGCCCTTCGGCCTCGGGAACTACCCGGCCTCGAAATCTTCGCCGGCCGTGGATGTCGATCGCGTCTACGTTGGGGTCGACGACGGAGAGCTCATCGCGCTCGATCGACGGAGCGGCGCCATCGCGTGGCACTTCCGAACGCATCGCTACCAGGTGGAGCTGGCGACCACGGATCCGATCCACCTCGGCATTCACGGCTCGCCAGCGCTCGACGAGAACAACGTCTACATCGGAGACTACTCGGGCTACCTGTACGCACTCGACAAGGTCAGCGGCGAACTGCGCTGGGAGAGTCTGCTCGGCGGTTCCATTGGAGCATCCCCTGTGGTTCTCGGTCGTTTCGTGTTCATGGCCGTGGAGTACCCGGAACCCGACGGCAAGATTTTCGTGATCGACGCCGAGACCGGCGCGGTGGCCTGGTCGACGCCCTTTCTCGGCCAACACCCCCATTCCTCGGTATCCATCGACGCGCCACATGGCCTCATGTTCGTGGGCGCCAACAACGGAACGTTCTACTGTTTCGACTACGTTGGCCGCCGACTGGCGTGGGCCTTCCAGACCGGTGCGGAAATCAAGTCCACCGCCGCCGTGGCCGAAGGTTCGGTCTACTTGACTTCTTGGGACGCCAGGCTTCGCGCGCTGAGGGTAGACAATGGCCAACAGAGACTGGAATACCGTACGTCGGGCGCCAGCATGTCCTCCCCGAGCGTCTACCAGAGCACCGTGTACTTCGGCTCCGACGACGGGATCCTCTACGCCGTGGACGCGGACGATGGCCACCTGAAATGGGCGTTCCAGACCGAGGGCCCCATCCTGTCGTCGCCCACCGTGATCCAGGAGTCTTCCCTCGTTGCCATCGGGTCGAAAGACGGACACGTGTACCTGCTCGACCTGATGACCGGCGAGCTCAGGCAATCGCTCTTGCTTGCCAGCGCGATGACCTCGGTACCCGTGGCGCTCGGCGATTCCTTGTTCGTCAACGACGACTCGGGCACGCTGTACTCGTTCCGCAACCCCAATGCCCCGATAGACGCGGCGAGTAATTGACTTGTGCGCTCTTCATCCTTCCGGCGAACGGTGGCGCATCAGCCCTGAACCTCGCGGGTTCCCTATCGTCGTGGCCGGCAGGATCCCCCATACTTTGCACATGCTGCAACGATGCTCGCCGCGTTTGGCCTCCTGGGCAGGGATCCTGCTCTTGGGGGTCGCGGCGGGATGCGGGGGCGAAGACGCGGTCTCGCCACCGCGGGATGCGGGCAGCCCAAGCGACGTCCGCGCGGCGCTGCCGGAAACCCAGGCTCTGTCACTCGACACCCCTTTCCCTGCCGTCGAAGCCGGGGCAATACCGGATGCGAGCAGTTCGGAAGCGGGCGCCGAGGCCAGCCCGATGCCCGCGGTCTCGGTCGTGATCCTACCCGACACCCAGTACTACGCCGCGGCCTACCCCGACGTCTTCGCGGATCAAACGGACTGGATCCTCGGCCAGAAGACCGCGCTCAACATCGCCGCCGTCCTGCACGTGGGGGACATCGTCGACACCTCCAATGATCCCGAGCAATGGAATGTCGCCGGTTCAGCCATGCACTCGCTCGATGGGATCGTACCCTACGTGGTGGTACCCGGGAATCACGACTGCAACAATCAACGCGTGGGGATGACCGACCTGTATTTCGCCCCCGCGACCATGCCATGGATCACCGGCACCATGGTCGCCGGACAGATCGAGAACAACTACGCCCTCATCGATATCGGCGGCGTGCAATGGCTGGTCGTGGGCATCGAGTTCGGCCCCCGCGACGCGGTCGTGGCGTGGGCCGACAGCGTGTTCAAAGCCTATGCGGACAGACCGGCCATCCTGCTGACCCATGCCTACCTGTACAGTGACGGAACCCGCTACAACCTCTCCGTGGGTGGAACGGACCCCAATCAACCGAGCTACCAGTATTGGAACCCGGCCTACTACGGATTTACGCCCAGCGAGGGTATCAACGACGGGGAAGCGATGTGGCAGAAGCTGGTTCTGCCCAACCCGAACGTCCGTCTGGTGTTCTGTGGCCACCAGACGGGAGGCGCGCGCATGTCCAGCTCCCGCCCCGACGGCTCGGTCGTCCATCAGATGCTGTCCGACTACCAATGGCTCGACGGCGTCGACTTCGGATTCGGCTACCTGCGCGTAGTCAAGTTCGACTACGCCAGCAAGACCATCCGGGTCCAGACCTATTCCCCTTACCTCGACTCCTACCTCACCGACGACGAGAATCAGTTCACGCTGAACATGAATTTCTAGCCCGGCGGCCAGCCCAAAGAGCGGCCGGCCAGTGCGTGCAGGTGTACGTGGGCCACGGTCTGGCCTGCGTCGGGACCTGCGTTCATCACCACGCGAAAGCCACTCGCTCCGAATCCCGCGTCCACGGCCAGCTTGCTGGCCACGATCATCAACTTACCCAGCAGAGCCGCGTCCTCGGGTTTGGCCTCGTTCAAGCTAGCGATGTGGCGAACCGGGATGACCAGCTCGTGAAAGGGCGCTTTGGGGCCGATGTCCTCGAACGCGACCACGTCCCCGTCGCGGTAGGTGATGGTCGCGGGAATGTTTCCCTCGCAAATCTTGCAGAACAGACAGTCACTCATCGCTTGCTCCTTGGTCATTGCCCATGCCACGTCCATGCTATAGCAGCGCCAGCAGCCGTTTGCGCGCCTCCGCGGGCGGCGAGACCTCGTGAAGTTCCTGGCGCAGAAATCGGTTGATGGCTTCGTGCTTGGCCAGTGCCTCATCGGTGCGCGGATCGCTGCCCGATTTGTAGGCGCCCAGCAAGATGAGATCTCGCTTGCGCTCGTACGCCGCCAACAGCTCGCGCAGCCGCCCAGCGGCCTTACGCTGTTCGCCATCGACCACGAAATCCATGACCCGCGAGAGCGATCCCAGCACGTCGATGGCCGGCCAGTGGTTGCGCTCGCACAGCTCGCGCGAAAGCACGACGTGTCCATCGAGAATGGCCCGCGCCTCGTCGGCCACCGGTTCTTCCATGTCGCCGCCGGCCACCAGCACGGTGTAAAGGGCCGTGATCGATCCACGCCCGGCGTTGCCCGAGCGCTCGAGCAGCCGGGGCAGCAGTGCGAACACGCTGGGCGGAAATCCGTGGCGTACCGGCGGCTCGCCCGCGGCCAAGCCGACTTCACGCTGGGCGCGCGCGAAACGCGTCAGCGAGTCCATCATCAACAACACTCGCTTGCCCCGCTCGCGAAACCATTCGGCGATGGCGGTAGCCACAAAGGCGGATTTGAGCCGCACCAGGCTGGGGGCATCGCTGGTGGCGGCCACCACGACCGACCGGCGAAGGCCCGAGGGGCCAAGGTTGTCCTCGACGAACTCGGCGACCTCGCGACCACGTTCGCCGACCAGGCAGATCACGTTCACGTCCGCCTCGGTATTGCGCGCGATCTGGCCGAGCAGAGCCGACTTGCCCACGCCCGAGCCAGCGAAGATGCCCACGCGCTGCCCCTCGCCCACCGTGAGCAAGGCATCGATGGCGCGCACGCCAAGCGCGAGCGGACGTCGGATGCGTTGGCGTTGCAAGGGATCGGGCGCCGGGCGGTCCACCGGCCATGTTTCGCTCGGCCCGGCGAGTGGCCCCGCACCGTCCATGGGCTCGCCCAGCCCGCCAATCACGCGACCGAGCAGACCCTCGCCCACCTGGATGGAAAGCGTGCGCCCGGTGGGGCTGACCACGGCATCGGGACCGATGCCCGCGACCGGCCCGAGCGGCATGAGCACGATTTCGTTGCCGCGAAAGCCAACGACCTCGGCTTGCAGGCGAGTTGCGTTGTGGCCACCGGTCTCGCCTGGAAGGGGCTCCACGTCGACGTAAACCAACTCACCAACCCGCACCGAGGGAATCGTGGCGCGCATGACCAGCCCGGTCACTTCCTTCACACGTCCCGCGACGCGCAGCGGGTTCACCTGATCGAGGACCTCGAGCGCGTCCGCAATCTCGACCAGAACAGGCTCGCCATCAACGTCGGCCATGCTGCGTTCCCTTCATGATCGGCCGATCCCCACCCCGCGCAGGGCGCGTTCGAGCGCTTCGAGTTGCGTGTCCAGCCTGGCATCCAGGCGCGCATCCGCGGTCTCGACGATGCAACCATGGCGGCCCACCGAGGCATCGGCCACCGTCCGCACATCTGCCTTCGTGCGAGCCCGGGCAAGCCAGGCTCCCTGCGATTCATCGAGGCTCGCGAGATCCTCGGGATGAACGCGCAGAACCACCGGCTCCTTCCCCGGCCTGGTCGCGGCCAGGGCCTGCGCCGCGATCTCGCGCATGACCTCGGGTTCCATCTCCACCGCGCGGCCAACGATCTTCTCGGCCATCCTGCGCGCCAGCACCACCGCGGCATCCTTCGCCGCCAAGCGATCGGCGTTTGCCTCGGCCCGCGCGGCCACCAGCAGGTGGGTGACCTCCGCCGCCACCGAGTCCGCACCGGCCGTCTCGACAGTGCTTGTGCCCTGCACCCCTGGCCTTGCTGCGGCCGTGGCTGACTTCACGATGCGGCCCATGGCTGCTTTCTTACCACCCCACCAGCGTCCGACCTAGCCGGGCCGGCAAACGGCCTGCCACCCGAAATGGCGAGCCCGGGTGTTCCGCCACCAGCTCGGCCCGGAGCGCGGCGAGCCCAATAGCGAGCATGCGATCGGCCGGCGTGAGCGCCTCGGAATCGGCTGCCGCGGTCGCGAAGACCGCTGCGGCAGAACGTTCCGAGGGCGAGATCGGCTGGAAGGACGCCTTACCAATGACCCCCGCCCACGGCTCGCCGACGGAAGCCATGGCGCGAGCACGCAATGCCGGCGAGGCACCAGCGAGTGAATGCCCCACCGTTCGCGCCCCGGTCCGCGTGACCTCGGCGAGCAGCTCCTCGAATTCCAGCTTGCCCAGCCCCTCCGCCATCGGACCGGCGGCGCTCTCGACCAGCGGTTCGAGCCACCCGAGGGCGAGGCGCGCGATCTCACGACGCGTCTCTTCGGGCATCGTGCCGTCGTCGGACACCTGAAGGGATCCCGGGGCCATCTCCCGGCCCTTCGGGCACAGTGCCCGCAATGGTTCGGACATCTGTGCCCGGATCGCTGCCACCATGCCCGCACCTTCACCCGCGAGCGCGTCCTCGATCCAACTCGGGTGCAAACGCGCCAGGCCGGCAGGCAGGGCGCTTGCGGCTTCCGCACGCCAGGCCGCCAAAGTTCGCGTCCGCACGGCCTCGTCCAGCGCGCACAAATCACGCCATGCGTCCGTGCAAATCGCCAGCGAAGATTCGTCGAGGGCAACCATCGCCGGCACCGCCGAACCAAGGTTGTGGAAGGCGAGCACAAGGCCCCGGCTCCGGCCGTCCACAGCCCCTGCGCCAGTCTCGCTCAGCACCGCCGCAGCCTAACGCAATATGAAGTAAGGCGCCTAGCGCCAGTTCGTGCTATGTGTCCCGCCCGTATGAGCAGTACCGCCGCCTATTCCGACACCACGACCGATGCCACCCC